>Ga0181526_10000628_pt1 | contig 36717 bp, 25 predicted proteins | sample PEATcosm2014_Bin_35_FD_119750 | JGI IMG/M metagenome (GOLD analysis project Ga0181526, IMG submission 119750) | Peatland microbial communities from MTU Mesocosm Facility, Houghton, MI, USA - PEATcosm2014_Bin06_30_metaG | ecosystem: Environmental > Terrestrial > Soil > Wetlands > Peat | place...
CATGGTGGAGCAATTGATGGGCCTCGGCACGATGATCCATGACCGCAGGACGTTTGAACTGATTCTGGATGAACTGGCAGAGCCGAAGGAGAACGGACGCTTCGCGTCATGGCAAATGGCGGCGTTGGCGGGTTTTCTCGACGCCCTCGACGAGCGGAGAAGCGGCCTGCCCGCGTTTTACCAAAAGTCCCGCCGTTCGCTCAAGACCACCATCGAGCACGTCAATGGCATATTCGCAGAGGCGCGCGCGGAAGCCTCTGATCCGACGGCAACGGAAGCGCGCCGGGTTTTGTGCATCCGTCTGCTCGGACGCGGGTTGGATCACCAAACAGAGGATGCCAGGCAGTTGGGGGATTTACTCACGAATAGCCGTGTCTCTTCGGTGTGGGAAGCTGCGCTTGATCGGCTGCGCCACAGCGGAACGCCCGGAGTGGCGGATACGTTGCTTTCGGGGTGGGCCGGTTACTTGCCGGATATGAGGGAGGAGGTTCTGGCCGTTTTGACCAGTCGTCCCGAGTGGGCTGAGACATTGCTCGCCAAGCTGGAGAAAGGAGTGATTTCCCCCGGCCAGATTGGCACGGTGGCCAGAGAGCGGCTTCTCACCTTCGGCTCGGCCGCAGTCAGGGAACGATCGCAAAAGCTTTTTTCACAAATCAATTCAGACCGCAAAAAGCTCGTGAACGAATACGCCAGCGTGGCGGGAATGAGAGGCGATGCGGAGCGCGGGACCGCTTTGTTCCGCCACAACTGCGTCATGTGTCACCGGCTCGATGGAGAAGGGCACGAGGTCGGTCCTGATTTGGGCGGCGTCGCCGGAAAGCCCGTCGAATACCTGGTGACGGCGATCCTCGACCCGAGCCGAACCATCGAGCCGCGTTACACACGGTACGACATCACCACGAAAGACGATCGGGAACTGAGCGGCGTCATCACGGCGGAAACGCCGGACTATGTGACTTTGACGCAACCCGGAGGGGTCGTGGAAGCCCTTCCACGGCGCGAACTGGAAAAGATCGCAAGCTCGAAACTTTCCCTGATGCCCGACGGATTCGAGAGCGCTCTGACGAAGCAATCCATGGCGGACCTTATTTCATACATCACCAACCGCCGCTGATGGAGTCCGTGAAAGGGTGCAAGTGTCTTTTTAAACTATGCATGATGATTCGGAAGGGTCGAAGAACGGTCATGGTAAGCGAGATTGTTGCTGGCCCGTTGGCCGGGGCAATGGGCGGAATCCTGTGAGTTTCGATGAATGCGAGACTTGCTTTTAGCCCGTGGCGTTCAAGGCGCGGTGTTCTTGCTGGCTCCCCGGGCGCTATTTTGTCTGCGATTCGCTGGAATTGACTTTAGTAGAGCAAACCGCCCACAATTCCAAGATGACCCAATATTCGGACAATTTGAGAAGGAGCCTGTCGGCCTTCTGGGTGCTTTCGCTGGCACGCATTTCACGGATATTTCATTCCGTGGCGGTCACAATTCTGCTTACGGTTTTAGGGTGTTTGGCTTCGGTCTGGGTTTCATGGAAGGGAGGATCAAAAACCGTGAACGTTGATCTTCATTTTTTACTGTTTTGGGGCGGGCTGTTTGGACTTCTGGTTGTGGGGCTTCAAACTGCGCTTAACTATAGAACTTCAAAGTACGACGTTTCGCTTGCTTTGCAATATTCTAATATTTTTTTTGACGACCTGAAGGGCAAAAGATTTGAGGCCGCCAAAGTTGTCCTTCAGGTCGCAAAATCGGACGCTGACAAAAAAAAGGACGTGGACATATTGGAAGTTGAGCCTGTGCTGGATGTTTTGGAGGATATTGGATTTCTGGTAAAACACGGACGTATTAGCGATGAGGTTGCCCATCACTATTTCAGCCATTGGATTCAATTATACATTCAACCAATCGAATGGCATTTGTTGGAGTCAAAGAAAAAAGGGGAAACCAGATATAATCACCTGCTTTTACTTTATGACCGAATGAGGGCGACGGAGTATGAACAAGGAAAGTACGACTTCTGGAGCCAGCTTGATTTGAATAAAATCAATTATGGCGAGGACCAATTGCAAAAGGAATTGCAGGATGAAATTGACGATTGTGCTCCACCTGTGGCACAATAGCGCAGGGAACGGCGGGTGAGTGGCGAGACTTTCGGGGTGCGAATGAGCATCCCGGCTTCCCCGCCGCCCCTGCTAAATTATGCCTTCGCGTCTTCTCCAAATTCCAAAAGTGGAGTTCTATCCCATCTGGGCAATTTTGTGTCCACTTTGATTTTGAATGCTTCCCATGTTGGGGATGCCTCCATCATGCCGATCAAGCGGTAAAGAATTTGATTAAGAGCCGGATGTCCTATTTCTTTGGTGAGCCATTGGAAATGCTTGTATTTCCTGTGGCCCGTTTCCGTTACTGGATTGTTTTTGCGAAGCTCTGCCAGCACTCCCGGCGCCAAGCGGTGATAAACCAAGTCGTTGGTGTAGTGGCCGACAACACTGGGCATTTTCCCGTTGTTCCATGGCCAACCTTTAAGCCTGAACAATTCTTTATAGAAAACGAGCGGAAACATGCTGGCATAGGCGAGCAAAGCGCCCGATATGTATTTTTTCAGGATTTCTTGAAGGGCCAGGCGGTCGCGCACGTCCTGATACCCGGTTGCCTCATCGACGAGCGCGATAATGCCGACGTGGGCAAGCGCACGCATGAGAATATCCGCCTTGACTGCTAGATGTTTTTGGGATGGATGCAGCCCGCCTTTGGTGTCACGGGCCTTTAAAAACACCTCGCAGACTTCTGGCAACAGTGACGCAGGCAACCCGTAAGCAAGTCCACCATTCTTTGATTTATATAAAATCGGGTTGCTTAGCGCCACCTGTAAACTATTGCTGATAAACGGTTTAAAGTTATCAGCAGACAGATAAACTGGCATATTGGCGCCACCCTCTTTCATTCGGCGCCAGTGGGCGCCACCGCGCTTTCCTCCAAGGGCTTTTGTAACCCCGCGCTCTGATAAAACCCGCGTTCCCCCTTCAATGACAGCGCAGGGAATAACCATGTCCGCAAGAGTAAGGTTGTCTGATTCGTGGGTTGCTCTGGGTATTCGCGGTTTGTTTGGGTCAATAGGCGCATTTTCCCATCTTGCCAGCGCCGCGTGGCGCGAACTTTCCGAGCGTTGTTCCGGGGTGAGCTTCTCTCTGCGAGCCTCGCCCCCCATCTGCTGAATAGACTTTTCTGTTTCCATTGCTGCACGGTAGCACCAATTCTGTAACCGTGCAAGCACTAATTGAAAAATATTTTCACTTTTTTCTTGCAATGCCTGCTTGCACGCATATAATTCTACCATGCTCAAGAGAGCGAATATGATTAAAACAAAAGACCTGCCAGCGTTAGAGCGCCGACAGGTCGCATCCAAAGGCCGAAGCCCCCGGACAACCGGCCAGCAACAATCTCGCTTACCATGACCCGAAGAACAAGCCACCGTCGGCTTTCTTTGCAGTCCTTGTTTTTGACAAAACAGATCGCATCGCAAAGTCGTATCAGTTTGCAGCGCAATAGATTGCAATAGTGTTGCATTGGCCTTCGGGGTGTTGTTTTGTGAATAACTCGTCGGAAAACTTTACACTTCAATGGATTTAGGGGCCACAATGGGCAGGCATGTTAGAGTCATAATATGCTGTGTATCAACAGCTAACACAAGCCCCGTCTCTGTTCGCCAATGGTGGCTTGGAACATGCTGGAAATCAGGCGGCACGCCGAAGAGTTTATAAACGATCAGTCAAGAAAGCAGATTATATGAAACTAACGAACTTAACGGTTGCACTGGGCGTCGCAGGATTACTCGCGCTGGGCGGAGTGGCCCATGCCTTCATAGCGGTTTCTCCAACTGACACCTACGAATTTACGGCGGCCCCGGGTTACACCAATGCTTTCAACGGCAGCACTATTACGATTAATGGGGCGGGCGTCACCGCATTTAGTTTTTATGACAGGGAGATCAGTCCCACGCCGTTTACCACGCCAATAGCGGTATTCGACAACAATATCACTTTTTACGACCGCACTGGCTGGTCGGGAGAGTTTACGGTCGGCCCGGATTTTCCGTATGTGTTTGATGCCACAGGAAATTCCATGGATGAGTACGTATTTGCTCCGGCAGTGGTTGGGGCGGATCCTCCCGGAACCTGGACCTATGTGCCTGATGCATCCAGCACTTTCACATTGCTGCTGGGTGTCATGGCCGCGCTGGTGGGATTCCATCACTGCAATCGCCCGCAGCGGGTTCTGGCACTGGTCCAGCGTTGAAGAGAGCCGCAATGCGGGAGGGGTTGGGGATGCATGGCGCCGGCGATTTTCATTGCACTTTCTGTCATTGTGTGCATAAAATCAGGAAAGGTTTTTATGAAAATGACGAAGTTAACGGTTGCGCTCGCCGTCTCGGGGCTTCTCGGGCTGGCCAGCCGGGGTCATGCCCGGATAGTCCCCGCGATTGTTTCACCTGATACCTACGTATTCGAGGCAGCCCCAGGTTACACCAATGCTTTTAACGGCAGCACTATCACGATCGCGGAGTTTACTTATGACCAATCTCATACTTGGGACGCGGTTAGTGCATATGATTTTGTTGATACCGGTCTGAATCCCACGACGTATAGCGGCTCGGACATCTTTGGAAGCAGTCTCGTGACTTCTTATGATATGTCTGGCTGGGTGGGAGAGTTTGATGTCAATGTGGGATCTGGAGTGACATTCGAAGCCATCGGCGGCCCGGGAATTTCTTCCATGGATGCGACCTTTGCAGCGGATCCTCCCGGAACCTGGACCTATGTGCCTGACGCGTCCAGCACTTGTCGATTGCTGCTGGGTGTCGTGGCCGCTCTGGCAGGAGTCCATTACCGCAGTCGCCCCCGGGTCCTGGCACTGGCCCGCCGTCGAACAGAATCGTCCCGCAGCACGACTCATTGAGCGTCACAACTCCTTATCCGGCCCGATTTCATTTGCCCCATCGGCAAACGTGGTTCATTTGCCTGCTTTTGTTTGTGGCGATATTTCTGGCTTATCAGCCGGTCTGGCACGCCGGATTCATCTGGGACGACGATGAGCTTCTAACGAACAATCCCGTCATCAAAAGCGCGGATGGCTTCTACCGACCGTGGTTCACCGCTTCCACGCTGGATTACTACCCGATGACATTCAGCCTGTGGTGGTTGGAATGGCGGCTCTGGACAAACAATCCGCTTGGTTACCATTTGGTCAATGTCCTCCTGCATGCCCTTAGCGCCGTGCTGCTTTGGCGCGTGCTGCAACGTCTGAACATTCCGGGAGCGCTGCTGGCGGCGGCGATCTTCGCTTTGCATCCGGTCAACGTCGAGTCGGTGGCTTGGATCTCGGAGGGCAAGAATACGGTCTGCATGTTTTTTTATCTCGGTGCGCTTTTGTTCTGGCTGAGATTTGAGGACAGCGGCAGAAGCCGGTGGTATGGGCTGGCCTTGACCGCCTTTGCGCTGGCGTTATTCAGCAAATCCGCCGTGGCGCCGTTGCCGCTTGTTTTGTTGGGCCTGGTCTGGTGGCGGCGCGGGCGGGTGGGATGGAAGGATGTCTGGCGCGTTGTTCCATTTTTCGTGATTGCGGCGGCCGTGTGTTGGGTGACGGTGTGGTTCCATTATCATCGGGCGATGGGCCACGACGTTGTCCGGACGGATGATTTCTGGTCGCGGCTGGCCGGAGCTGGGTGGGCCGTTTGGTTTTATCTTTACAAGGCGGTGCTGCCACTGAATCTGATCTTTGTGTACCCGCGCTGGCAGATCGACGCCCGGAATGTGCTGTCTTACGTCCCGCTGGTCTTGTTGGCGGCGGCGTTTGTCGTATGCTGGCGTTTCCGGCGGCGTTGGGGAAAAGCATTGTTGTTCGGACTGGCCTACTTTGTCGTGATGCTCCTGCCCGTTCTCGGATTTCTAAACATTTATTTCATGCGCTACTCCCTGGTGGCTGATCACTGGGAGTATTTTGCCGTCATCGGCCCGATCGTGCTGGCGGCGGCCATCATCAGGAGGCCCATTGTGGCGGTGGCGCTCCTTCTGGCGCTGGCCACGCTGACCTGGCGTCAAAGCAGGATCTACGTGGACAGTGAAACGCTCTGGCGGACAACGCTGGCCCGCAACCCCGGCAGCACCATTGCGCAAAACAATTTGAGCAGGGCGCTTCTGGATAAAGGCCGGGGGGACGAAGCCATGCTGCTTTGCCAAACGGTGCTGGCCACCCACCCCAATGATGCGACGGCCCAATTCAATCTCGGCGACGGTTTGCTGCAAAAGGGACGGCTGGATGAAGCCATTGCTCATTTTCAAAAGGCGCTGGAACTGCAACCGTCCATGTCGGGCATCCCCTATTCCATCGGCGAGGCGTATTTGAAAAAGGGCCAAATGGATGCCGCCATCCGGTACTTTCAAAGGGCCATTCAATTGCAACCGGACTATCCCGTGGCTTTCTGCAACCTTGGCTATGCCCTGCTTCAAGCAGGGCGCCGGACGGAGGCCCTGGCCGCTTATAACAAGGCGCTCGAATTGGACCCGCGTTACGCGCTGGCCCACAATGACCTGGGAAACATTCTTTTGCAATTGGGACGGACGGACCAGGCCATGGACCATTTCCAGCAGGCGGCGGAAATCCTGCCCGATTTTGCCGAGGCCCGCTTCAACGTGGCGGAAGTTTTCCTGGCCCGGGGCCGCCTGGACGACGCCATCAGTCAATACAAAAAGGCGCTGGAAATCCGCCCCGATCTGGACGGGGCGGAATACAAGCTCGGCAATATTTTCGCCCAACAAGGCCGCGAATCCGAGGCGGTTTCTCATTACGAACGCGCGTTGAAAATCCGGCCGGACCAGGCGCCGGCCTGCAACAATCTGGCCTGGTTGCTGGCGGCCAGCCCCGACCCTTCCCTCCGCAACGGCCCCAGGGCCATCGAACTGGCGCAACGGGCCAATCAACTTGCCCGGGGCGGGAACCCGGTGTTCCTGGGGACATTGGCGGCGGCCTATGCGGAAGCGGGGCAATTCGGCGAAGCAGTCAAGACGATTGAACGGGCCCTGCCCCTGGCGGCAAACGACGCCGCCCTGACCCGCGCGCTCGAAAAGCAAAACGCGCTCTACAAATCCGGAACGCCGTTCCGTGAAACGCCGCGGCGCTGAGACGCCCGTCCCGGCGGTTTCCAGCTCCTGATCTTAATTCATGCTTCTTAATTCTTATTTGACAGCACTTGGCTCGACATGCACGAGCACGTCGTGAACGGACGGGACGGCGCCGCGGACTTTATTTTTGACATTATGGGCGATGTCATGGCCTGCCTGCACGGTGATGCGGGGATCGACTTCCACATGCATATCGACGAAATACTGGAAACCCATCTTGCGCACGATGCACTTTTCCACGGCGTTGACGCCCGGAACGGCGCCGGCAGCGGCGCGAATGTCCGAGATCAGGGCGCTGCCGGGCGCGGCATCCATCAATTCATTCAAGGCCGGGCGCAGCAATCGCCATCCGTTCCAGGCAATGATGGCCCCGGCAACAATGGCCGCGGCGTCGTCGGCAAAGGCCAGGCGGGGGCCGCCGAACAAGGCCAGGGTGATGCCGAGGCCCGCGGCCAGCGAAGTAATGGCATCGCTGCGGTGATGCCAGGCATCGGAATGGAGCGCAATGCTTTGCAACGAACCCGCTTCGCGGGAGACGAAACGAAAGAGGAATCCCTTGACCACGATGACGGCAATCAGAACGTAAAGAGTGAAGGCCCGCGGCCTTTCCCGGGGTTCAAAAAGTCCCTGGGCCGACCTGGCCATGATGCCGACAGCGGCCAGCAGCAGCATGATCGCGACAGAAGCAGCCGCCAGTGGCTCGGCCTTGCCGTGGCCGTAGGGATGGTCGGGATCGGCCGGCTCCGCCGCCACGATGACTCCGCGCCACACGATGACGGAGCTGAAAATATCCGCCGTCGATTCCACCGCGTCGGCGGTCAGGGCGTGGGAATGGCCAAGGATGCCGGCGGCGAATTTTGACGCAGTGAGGGCGGCGTTCACGGCCATGCCCAGGAAGGTGGCCCTCAGACTGCGTTCCAATCGGTTCGTTGGCACGCCGAATTAGAGCAGCGGGCGGGGAAATTTCAATCATGAACTCCCGGCAAAATCGCGCGGAACATGAATTGGTGCGGAGGGATCGGCCAGCATTCCTTACGGCTTGGCTGGAAAGGCGGCCTTGAATTCCGGCGTCAGGCGCAATCCTGCAAAACCCGGGTCCTGGTAAAGATGTTGGCGGAGATCCGGCATTTTTGGATTTTGCCTGACCTCGACGGGGTTCAAATCAAAGGCTTTCTTGAGCGAAACCACGGCCCGGGCGTTTTCGCCTCGATTGGCTTGCACGAGGGCAAGGTTGTACCAAGCCCCGGACGAGCCGGGCGCCACTTGGGTCATCCTTTGGAATGCCTCCTCGGTTTTGGCCAGATCGCCGATGCGCAGATACATGGCGGCCACGTTCATCATGATGTTCGCATCGACCGCTGGGGAATGCAGAATTTGATCCAACATTTGCCCGGCAATATTGGTCTGTTTGGCCTCGATGGCGCGTTGCACCTGGGCGAAGAACTGGTTGACCTGGTCCACTCCGGCCGAGCTTTTGCCGCGTTCCAATTGGTTGATCCAGTCGCTGATCTGGCCGTTGTAGGGATCCAGCTTGTGGCACGTCTTGAGAATCAGCAGGCCGTCATCGATGCGGCCGGCGTTGAGGAGCTGGTTCATGAGATGAAAAACCGCTTCCGAGGCGAAGGGGCAATAGGCAAAGGCTTGCTTCAGGGCGAATTCGGCCTCCCGGGTGACGCGCGCATTCTCCGCGGGGCTGTGGGAGTTGCGGGCGCGCCACTGATAGATGCTGGCGCCAATCGAGCTGCGCAATTTGGAAAAGGCCTTCTGCGCGTCGTCATCGCGCACGAACCTCCGGTCGCCGGTGAAGCCGGCGAAGTCGTGGCGCAGATAGACGTTTTCCGCCCAGGCGCAGATGTCTTTGACGCTGGTGTCGTAAGTAATCCAGTTGCCAATGGTGCGCTCCGAGAACCGGCTCCAGAAGGCGTGATCTTTGTCAATCATATCCTGCGTGATCTCCGGCGGCGGCTGGCGGTTGATCTTCATGATCACGCCGAACGGCGTCAGATAGGGATACATCCAGTCCAGCGGGAAGCTCTCCTCCACGTAGAACTCGTGGCCCGGATTCTTGTCAAATATAACTTTTGTCAGCAGCCCGTTGATGCTCATGACCGTGGCCTGTCCTCCTCCAACCTGGAGGCGGCCGTTGACGATATGCGCGTCTTCACCGGGTTTGATCTGGCGGGGTTCGTTGGGGAATTGGGTGTCGTGCTGCAGCCTGGTTGCGACATCCTGATAAAAATCATTGATGCATTGCTGTGAATCTTCCCGGCTTGGCGTGGCGATTTCGGTGTCGGGATAAACGCCGCCCAAACTCCTGGCGATGTCGCCGGGATAGGCTTCCTCGAGCATCCGGCGATTGAGGCGTATAATCGTCGCCGGAATGTTATTCCAGTCCATCGCCTTCACGATCAGCGGTGGCAGCTTGATCCCTTTGAACCGCTCCGCATCATAAATGGACCCGTCTTTCAGGATGACATTGAAATCCTCCGCCAGGGCGCGGCGCAACGCCCTCTCGTCCCCCTGGCCGTCCACCAGGGCCTGGGTTTCCCTGCCCAGTTTTTCGTAAAGGTATTTGGACAAGCCGTCCTGATGATCGCTTTTGCGCAGTTTGGCCGCCAAGTCCTGCACGTTGCTGAATTGGTCCGGCTTGAAAAATGAAGTGCCGGTGCGGCGGTGAAATTCAATGCCGGCCCCGATCCATTCAAAAATCTTGTCCAGCCAGGCTAGTGAACGGGTCGGGCCGTGGAAAATCGTGGGCAGCGCGCCAGGGAGGAGATTTTGGAAAAAGGGCGGATCAATCTGCGCGCTGCGATTGAACTGGGCGCGGATGTAATCCAAATAGACGGGATCGGCCAGGGCGTTTTGGGTGATGATATAAACGTCCCGGCGATCAAAGTTCTGGTCCTGAACCGGCTGGCAACTGTGGGGAATAAAGCTCTCGCAAAAAATCATGTAAGTGGGGCAAAAGCGGCCCGGATCCGTGCCGCCAAAGAGAACAGCATCGCGCGCCATCTCGGGATAAACCATCAGGCTGTTGGTTCCCCTGGCCGCCTGGTCGCGCTGTGTGGCGTCATAAGTGAGCCGGCCGTCGGCCCCGACAAACGGAGGGGTGAACATATCGTGGCCAAACCAATAGCCGAACCAGTGATTGTGCTGTTCGCTGTGGAACCAATGGGAAAGGCCCGAATAGAGCGGCATGGAGGCAAACAACGCCAGCGTGATGAGCAACGGGGCCCGCTGCCGATAGACGATCAGCCCCACGATGAAAGCAAGGGTGCCCGCCACCAAAATCAAATTGGCAAAGATGGGGAGGCCGTATTGATCTTTGATAAAAGCCTGGCCGATCCAGTGCGACAAATCGCCCCAGTCAATGTCGCCGTCCAGGCCCAGGAAATGTTTTCCGGTGGCATCCTTGAGGTTGTACAACGCCAGCGGCAGCGCCACCGCAACCGCGCCCATGAGCCCCCAGCGCCGAAACCTCTGGTAATGGGTGGCCATATAGGCCGCGGTCAAGGCCAGCCCATAACCAATCATAATGGCCACCAACGTATGGGAAGGGAGGAAGAAGGTCTTCACCAGATCGGCGGATTGGCGGTCGGGCGTGGGGTTGAGAGTGATGGTAAGAAGGACGCCGAGGAAAGGGTACAGGCCGGCCACCAGCACAATCCAGGCGCGCTCGCGCTTCTGCATTTTGAATAAAAACAACAGCGGCAGGAACGCGAAAAACATATAGACCCAGCTAAACGCGTCGGCCACACCCTCGACGAGCATTTTCAACTCAATGACAAAATGATGGGGATCGCGGAAAACATCCGTGGGTTCGACTTTGTTATATTGGCCGCGGCTCAACGCTTCAAAAAAGCCTGCGACAGTGCGGGGGTAGCCCCATTCCATGGGCGGATTGGTCATGCCGGCCAAAGGTTCATAAAAATAGAAGGAAGCTCCAGCCACCCACAACAGCCCCATGAGAATGACCGCCTTCCATTCCGTGCCGAGACTCGCGGTCTTGATGCTCAGCCAGACGCAGGCGACGACGGAAGCAATGCCAACGGCATTGAAGATGGTCAAAATCATCGGATGCGCCCCGCTAAGGGCGGGCAAAAGATGCGCGCCCATGGCCATAAGCCCGCCCATCCAAACGAGGCTGTTGACCAGGAAAAGATCACGCCCCAAACGCACCTGGCACATGGCAATGCCAATCTCAATCCCCAGGGCCGCAAGGATCAGGGTCTGGTGAATGGTGGCGCAAATCCCAAAAAAGAACATGGCGGCGTAGAGGTAACGCCGTTGATGCGGGGCGTAAATCCAGCGCAACAAAAACACCAGCACCACCATCAAGCAAGGCACGCCGAAGGGCGAGATGCGGTTAATCGCCACGGATTCAAACCACATGGAACTGCCGAATCCCATCAACAAGCCCGCGGTAACCCCGGACACCATGCAAATGGCCCCTTCCCATTTGCCGGTCATGCCTTTGAGTTCCTCGATGCCCTCCATGAGCATGCTGCCGCCCCGCGACACCATGAGGGCGAGCAACCCACAGGCCATGGCGGCGGTCGAGGCCTCGGCCAGTTGGACCCGCCACGCGACATTGCCGAACGGCACCAGCGCCGTCCACAGCCAAGTGTAAATGGTCCAGAACGGATAGCCCGGCGGATGAGGAATGCCGGCCCAATAGGATCCCGTCACCAATTCGCCGGAATCCTCCAGCGTCACCTCGGGCGCGAGGGTGATGAAATAAACCGTCCAAACAATGGCAAAGGCAATGGCCAGGGTCCACCAGTCGATGGGCCGAAAGAGGGGCGGGGTTGGGGCTTGGGCGGGCGGGGGCGCGGCGGTTTTGGCGGCGGGGGCCGGGACCGGTTTCGTTTTAGACTTCATTGTTTACCTGCATTTTATTCGTGCTTCCACCGGATAGACACCAAGGACGGCCATTTTGTATGAAACGGCCGCCACAATGAACTGCGGCATTGCCGGGATTTTGTCAACTAAAGCATGTGGCAAAACATGGCGTCGCGCAGTTTGGGCTCAAACCAGGTGCTTTTCGGGGGCATGACGCCGCCGGCATCGGCGACGGCCATGAGGTCCCCGACGCGGGCCGGGAAGAGGGCGAAGGCGCAGGCGTATTCGTTAGTATTGACCATCTTTTCCAGTTCGGCCGGCCCGCGGATGCCGCCGACGAAATGGAGGCGCCGGCTCGTGCGCGGATCGTCAATGCCAAAAATCGGGGCCAGGACGCGCTCTTGCAGCAGGGCAACATCGAGGCGTTCGACCGGCTCCCGCGCCGCGCTGATTTCCGGGCGAAAGCGCAGCCTCCGCCATGCGCCGTCAAGGTAAAACCCCAGTTCGTGCGGGGCCGCCGGCAGGGGCGGGCCGCCCGGGGTGAGGACGAAAACGGCCTCGAGTCGCTTGAGCAATTGGGCGGGAGTCAGTCCGTTCAAATCTTTCAAGACGCGATGGTAGGGCAGAATCTGCATTTGATCGTGCGGGAAGATGACGCTCAAAAAGAAGGCGCTTTCGCCCGAACCGCCCCGCGCCTGATCCACGCAGGCCGCCGCCGCGCAGCGATGGTGTCCATCAGCGATATAGAGAAACGGTATTCTCTCGAAAGCCTCTTGGACGAACTGGATGGCGGCCGGGTCGCGCAAGGTCCAGGAAGAATGGCGAATGCCGTCTTTGGCGGTGAAGTCAGTGTCAGGCGTTTCGGCGGCGTGGCGGGCGGTGAATTCATTCAGCTCCTTCGCGGCGCGATAAAAGAGCAAGACCGGGCCGGTTTGGGAATTCAAAGCTTCGATATGACGCGCGCGATCGTCCTCCTTATCAGGCCGTGTGAACTCGTGCTTTTTAATGATGCCGTTGCGATAATCCTGGCAACTCGCCACCGCGACCAGGCCTGTCTGGGAATGCCGGCCCATCGTCTGGCGGTAGAGATAGAAATACGGCTGGGGGTCCTGGCGGAGCGCGCCTCCGGCCAGCAAACGTTTGAAATTCTCGCGGCCTTTGGCATAAACCTGCGGATCGTAAACATCCACCGTCGCCGGCAAATCAATCTCAGGCTTGCTGACATGCAGAAAACTGCGTGGATTGTCCCCGGCCACGTCGCGGGCTTCCGCAGATGACATGACGTCGTAAGGCAATTCACAAATACTCGCCGCCCAATCGGGGCGCGGACGCAGAGCGGCAAACGGTTTAATCTGAGCCATAGAAAAACGCACGATAATGAGGCTTGGGGTGAAAGGCAACATCACTCCCGTGCCATGTCCCGCCCTTAATCCCAACCAACCTGATCATCATCCTAATCTTAGATTGGTTTGATCGGCGGCCTTATCAAAAAGTTCACCAAATCGGTTTGACCCGCTTTGACCGGGCTTGACCGTGCGATGCATGATTTATGTTGCAAGTCATTCATGTTAAAGTATTTACATACGATTGCCCGCCAGCCCGACCCGTGGCGGCGGCTTGACCGGTTTGACTGAGCTTCCGGCCCCGTCGGAGGGATGGCAGAAAGATAAGTTGGGCGAGAAACACAGGGTTTTCCTGATTTTTCCACCTTCGCCGCAACGGCCAAGGCGGGCAAGCCCGCCCCTCCCTATTTCTGTCTGGGACCCGGTTCTTGATTCTTCATTCATAATTTTCCATTCTCTTGGACGAAGTATATTCATTAACTATTCAATAGTCAAATGAGTTTTTTAATTATTTTTCCCGAAAACCCCGGCTCATTGAAGAATGGAGGCGCAATCCATTGCGCGGCAAAGACTTGCCAGGGTTCGAGGCGCGAAAGGACGGAGACAGACTTTAAATCGGCGGAAAATCAGACTTTTCCGCGCAATAACTTCAGGCAATGAGCCTGGCCCCACGCAATTTCCGAACAGAAGACAACCCAAACGGGATCAAGAGCAACGCTCCGGTCAAAAAAGTCGCAGGCTCGGGCGCTTTTGCTGCTTCCAATTGACCGCGAATTTCGCCGCTCGGATAGACTGGGTCAGTAATGTTAACGTAAAGATTGCCGTTCTGGAGGTCGGTGACTTGCGCCGGCGTCAATATGCCGGAACCCCCGAATGTTCCGGAAGTATTACCGGGTGTATTCAGTGTCAACATGAAGATAGTGGGGCCGTTGGCGCCGGGAGCGGCATCCTGCAACCTGACGGTGCTCGCTCCTGCCAGCAAATCCGCATAGGTGCCGCTGGTAACGCTGAGTGTGCTGGTCCCGCTGTTGAAGGCGAAATCGACGTCGCCATAGCCCGGGGTATTGTGCGGCGGCACTTCCTGAAAAGGATCCAGATAGGCCAAATAAACACTCGCGTGCGAAACGGTGAAGCTGCCAAAGATCGCAATGACAGTTAAGAATTTCTTCATATGGTTATTAATGGTTAAAAAATCTTGCGGGGATTTTTGACCGAATTGAGACTGAATGTCAACCTCTTTTTTTCACCAAAATCGACCGCTTTTTCCCCAACCCCCAGTCCTCAGAGATTATGATTAAGATTAGGATTAGGATTTTCTAAATTTCGAAATCGGCCTGGATTCTGTCACTTTTACTGGTGACCTTGACGTCGATTTTTTCGTAGGTGACCAGGGAGTTGGGCGGGACGCTTTGGGTCAGGAAAACGCTGGCGCCAATGGTGCTGCCGGCGCCAACGATTGTCTCGCCGCCGACAATGGTGGCGTTGGCGTAGATGGTGACGTGATCCTGGACGGTGGGGTGGCGCTTCCGGCCCTTGAGCAGTTGGCCGCCGGCCAGGGAACGAGCCACCAGGCCGACGCCCTGGTACATTTTGACGTGTTCGCCGATGACCGCGGTTTCACCAATCACAGTGCCCGTGCCGTGATCGATAAAAAAGTGCGAGCCGATCCGCGCCCCGGGATGCAGATCGATGCCGGTGCGGCTGTGGGCCCACTCGGTCATGATGCGTGGGATGAGCGGAATTTTTTGCAGATACAGTTCGTGGGCCAGCCGTTGCACTGCGATGGCTTCAATGAAAGGATAGGCCACGATGACTTCCTCCGTGCTCAGGGCGGCCGGGTCGCCTTGAAAAGCGGCCTGGGTGTCGGTCGAGAGCAAATCGCGGATGCGCGGCAGATTGCTCAAAAAATCAAGGGTCAGGGTGCGCGACCGGCGGCTCAGATCCTTTCTATCGGTTTCGCGGGCGTAATCGAGGCTTTTGTAGATTTCCTCCTGCAACCGTTCCAAAACGGAATCGATCAGAGTGGCGATCTCGACTTTCAACTGCGAGGAATGAATGGATTTCTCATCGAAAAAGCCGGGGAACAGGAGGCGGAGCAAATCGAGGGTGATGGACGCAATGGCGCTTTTCGAAGGCAGGTTTTTGCCGTCGAGGTGGTTGATGCCCCCCACGCGGGCGTAGGAGGCGATGAGCTGATCGGTTAATTCGGTAACCGTGTGATCCACGGCTCCAGTATCCCGCACTGCGGGTGGAAAGGCAAGTATGGGCCTTAATCTTCCTGGAGTTTAATAATTCGACAAACTCTCTCAAGTCTTTGCTCAACTTCATCGGGTTGTTGGGCTTTGACCAGATCGAAAAGGATTTCCAGGCGCTGTTCCGGCGTGAGCGAACGGTAGTATTCGCCGTCCGCCTCGTCGGATTCGGCAAAGGAGTGAAATATGCGGGCTGCCTTTTCCACCCGGCCAGCATATCATATTGCGCGGCGGAATACACAGGAATAAAAAAGGCGCATGTCTGAGTTGACTCAAATCCTGGCGGCCATGGAGCAGGGCCAGGGCCACGCGGCGGAGGAGCTGCTGCCCCTGGTCTATGGTGAGTTGCGCCGGCTGGCGGCGTGGCACCTGGCGAACGAGCGCCCCGGCCAGACGTTGCAAGCAACGGCGCTGGTCCATGAAGCTTACCTGCGCCTCGTCGGCGAAGAAGATGCCCGCTGGCAGGGGCGGCGGCATTTCTTCGGGGCCGCAGCGGAGGCCATGCGCCGAATCCTGGTGGAAAACGCCCGCCGCAAAAAACGCCTGAAACATGGCGGGCAATTGGAACGTGTGAACGTCGATGACGTGGACATCGCCTCACCCCTGCCTGACGATGATTTGCTGGCAATGGATGAGGCGCTGGACGGGCTGGCGGCGGCCGATGCGCGCGCGGCCGAACTGGTGAAGCTTTGTTTCTTTGTCGGGCTGACCCAGGAGCAGGCTGCGAAGGAACTCGGCGTCTCCATCAGCACGGTCGAGCGCACATGGTCTTTCGCGCGGGCGTGGCTGTTCCGGGAAATACAAAAGGGGCAGAACCCGCCCGTGTAGATTTATTGATTTTCGGTGAGGGGAATGGCCCGCAAAAGGCGCATGGAAGGCTGAAGGGTTGCTTAAACGAAACAAACTTATGAAACCGGACGCGGAACAATGCAAACAAATCTTCCTGCTGGCGCTGGAGAAGAAGTCGCCGGCGGAACGGGAGAGCTATCTGGCCGAAGCCTGTCAGGGCAATTTGGAGTTGCGGCAGCAGGTCGAATCGCTGCTGCTGGCGCATGAGCAGGCGGGAAAATTTCTGGACCAGACTGTGAAACTGCCACCATCCAAGCTCGGGGCCGAGCGGGCCGGCACCATGATCGGGCGCTACAAGCTGCTCGAACTCATCGGCGAAGGCGGTTTCGGCATCGTCTGGATGGCGGAGCAGGAGGAGCCGGTGCGGCGGCGCGTGGCGCTCAAAGTCATCAAACCCGGGATGGACACACAGCAAGTCCTGGCGCGCTTCGAGGCGGAGCGGCAGGCGCTGGCCATGATGGACCATCCGAGCATCGCGCGCGTTTTTGACGGCGGGGCCACCGATACGGGCCGACCGTATTTCGTGATGGAACTGGTGCGCGGAGTTCCGATTACGGATTATTGCGATGCGAACAAGCTCTCCACGCGCGAAAGACTGGCGTTGTTCATCCAGGTTTGCCAGGCCGTGCAACATGCGCACCAGAAGGGCATCATTCACCGCGACCTCAAGCCGTCGAATATCCTTGTAACCGAGGTGGACGGCGCGCCGGTGCCCAAGGTCATTGACTTCGGCGTGGCCAAGGCGACGCAAGCCCGGCTGACGGAGCGCACGCTTTTTACCGGACTGCACCAGATGATCGGGACGCCTGCCTACATGAGTCCGGAGCAGGCGGGACTGGGCGCGCTGGACATGGACACGCGCAGCGACATTTATGCCTTGGGCGTGCTGCTTTATGAACTGCTCACCGGCCAGACGCCGCTGACCAGGGAGGAATTTGACAAGGCCGGCCTGGATGAAATCTTCCGTCTGATCCGGGAACAAGACCCGCCGAAACTGTCCACGCGTTTGAGCGCGCTCACCCGCGAGGAACTCACGACCATTGCCGGGCGACGCCAGGCCGAGCCGGTCAAGCTTATCCGTCTCCTGGCGGGAGACCTGGACTGGATCGTGATGAAGGCCCTGGAGAAGGACCGGCAGCGGCGGTACGAGACGGCTGGCACATTGGCCCAAGACGTCGAGCGCCATCTGAAGAATGAGCCGGTTGCCGCCGCGCCGCCGTCCTGGTCCTATTTGGTCAGGAAGACAGTGCGGAAGCATCGTCGCTCCTTTGCCGTCGCATCGGCCCTGGCCTTTTTGCTGATCGCGGGCACGACCGTCAGCCTTTGGCAGGCGGCCCGCGCCAGCAAGCAAGCCACGTTGGCCGAGGTCCGCCGCCGCGAGGCGGAGGCGAGCCGTCAGGCGGCAGCCGAAGCACAGAGTCGCGCCGAACGGTCGGAGAAAGAAGTGTCGCATCAATTGGCGCGTCAGTATGTGGATAAAGGGGCGCAATTATTGGACACCAACGACTACTTTGGCTCTTTGGTCTGGTTTGCGGAAGCGTTGCGTCTGGATGAGGGCAATCCAGCCGCCGAGCCTCTGCACCGGGTGCGCATTGGCGCCGTGTTGCGGCAGAGTCCGAAGCTGTCTGGGGTGTTCATGCACAAAGACAGGGTTTCATCGGTGGAATTCAGCGCGGATGGCCGGCGGTTGCTGACGGGCAGCTCCGACGGAACCGCACGCATCTGGGATACGACGACTGGGGCGCCGCTCACCCCACCCATGAAACATGCCCAAGAAGTTTATTGGGCCAGCTTCAGTCCCGATGGCCAGCGGGTTGTTACAGCCAGTGAGGACAAGACGGCACGGGTTTGGGATGCCGCAACCGGCCAGCCCGTCACGCCACCTTTGCGCCATGAAGACGCGGTGTGGCCCGCCGTATTCAGCCCGGATGGGCGACGGGTGGTGACAAGCGGTGAGGACAAGACCGCGCGGGTTTGGGATGCCGCAACCGGCCAGCCCGTTACGCCGCCGTTGCGCCATGAAGATATGGTGTGGCCCGCCGCGTTCAGCCCGGATGGACGGCTTGTAGTCACGGCCAGTCAGGACAAGACCGCCCGGATTTGGAATGCAGAGACCGGCCAGCCGGCCGCGCCGGCTTTGCGACATGCCGGCAAAGTCTGGTGGGCGACCTTCAGTCCCGACGGACGGTTGGTGGCGACAGCTTGTGAAGATCACACGGCGCGGATTTGGGATGCGCACACGGGTGCGCCGGTGGGGCCGCCATTGCAGCACAGCGAAGAAGTCACATACGTTGCCTTCAGTCCGGACGGCCAACGCCTGGTGACCGCCAGTGGTGAATCCTTTTTCCGAATTATGGAGGGGTTCAAAGGCCGTCCGGGTGAAGCACGGGTTTGGGACGTGGGCTCGGGCAAACCCTTGACTCCGGCGATGCAGCACAGTTTGAGCGTGTTCCAAGCCGTGTTCAGTCCCGATGGCCGGTACGTAGCCTCGGCCAGCCGGGACCGAACCGCGCGGGTTTGGGATGCGAAGACCGGTGAGGCTGTCACCCCGCCGCTCCCGCATAACGATCTCGTGGTTCGCGTCGCATTTACCCAGGACGGACGTCACTTGGCCACGGCAAGTTTCGACAACGCCGCCAGAATCTGGGATGTCGGGGCCATGGAGAGTGGTCAGCCAACTCCAGTTGAGCTTGACACATCGTTCCTGGCGGGTTGGTACAGCTTTAGCTCCGACGGCCGGCTCATTGCGGGAACATCTTGGGAGGGGAAGAACGCCCGCGTGTGGAATGCGCTCACCGGAGTCTCTACCACTCCGCCTCTGCATACGAACGTAGCGAAAATAGCCTTCAGCCCGGATGGCCGCCTACTGGCGACGGCGAGCGCGGACCACACCGGTCGTCTTTGGGATGCAAATACGGGCGCTGCCGTCGCGCCACCCCTCCGGCACGACAAAGAAGTCTTCTGGATCGCGTTTAGTCCCGATGGCCAGCGCGTCATCACGGCGAGTGCAGATAACACGGCCCGCATTTGGGACGCCAGGACCGGCGCCCCGCTGACACCGCCCTTGCAACACGCCAGCAATGTGTTGTGTGCCGCGTTTAGTCCGGATGGACACCGCGTGGTCACGGCGAGTGACGATCAGACTGCGCGCGTCTGGGACACTTCCACCGGCGGTGCCATAACGGCTCCGTTGCCGCATGGTTCTGGAGTGAGGCTCGTCGTCTTCAGTCCCGACAGCGGCCGCGTCCTCACAGCAACCAGAGAAGGCAGGACGCGGGTTTGGGATGTGAAGACCGGCAAGGCCATCACGCCGCCCATGAAACACAAAGGAGACTTCTATTTTCAAGGAATCCAGTCCATGTCCTTCAGTCCAGACGGACACCGTTTCGTCATCGCTGCCAATAATGACATGACGACGCGTGTGTGGGACGCCGATACCGGCGCGCCAGTGACTCCGCCTCTCCGCCACGGCGATGCAGTTGAAGCGGCCTTCAGCCATAATGGCCGTTACGTGGTCACGTTCAGCCACGACAAGACTGCACGCGTCTGGGACGCGGCGACCGGCCAGCCATTTACGCCGCCCTTCAGGCACAAAGGTGCAATGGATTGCGCCATGTTCACCGATGATGACCAAGTGGTAAAACTGGTGTGCGCAGTGGAAGGTGTCGCAGACGCAATCATTGAGACTTGGAATCTGGCACCCGACAATCGTCCCGCCCAAGAACTCATCGACCTGGCCCAATTGCTTTCCCTTCGCCGCCTGGACGCCAGTGGCACGCTTGTGCCATTGGATTTCGAGTCCATGACTAACTCTTCGTTTGCGGTGCAGCAGTGATCAACTTTTCGCAACAGTGTCAAGGATGCGGCGCGCGGCTTCGACCACTTGCGAGGTCTCGATGCCGTTGAGACAGCGCAAATCAATCGGACATTCGCGGCGAAAACAGGGGGCGCAGGGCACGGGCGTCCGCACGATTTGGGCGGACGGAGAACAGAAGGGGCCTGTCAATTCGGGGGAGGTGCTGCCGAATGGAACGACAAGAGGCGTGCCCACGGCGGCGGCCAGATGCATCGGGCCGGTGTCATTGGTCAGCAGCAGACGGCAGAGTTTCAGCGCGGCGGCGAGTTCCCTCAAACTGGTCTTGCCGGCCAGATTGATGACTCCGTCTGCTTCGCGCGCCGCGTAGCGGATTTCGGTTGCGACCTTCTCCGCCAAGTCCAGGTCTCCCGCCCCGCCAAAGATCAGCCAGCGACAGCGGGTTTGCTTTTGCAAGATCACGGCGGCGGCGGCGAACCGCCGCGCCGGCCAGCGTTTGGCCGGGCCATACTCCGCTCCCGGATTCAATCCGAACCAGGGCCGCGCGGCCGGCGCGTTCTCGAGGCGCAATTGCCGGCAGACTTGGGCAACTTGCTGGTCGCTGACGAAGATGCGCGGCGGCAGGGGTTCGAGCGACGCGCCCAATTCTGCTGTCAGATATAAATAATCATGAATATGATGGGCCGCGGGCGGAATGGCCGCCGCCACCGGCGCGCCGCGCGCAATCAAGCGGCGGATTTCGCAGGCGGACCGCTTGCGCATGGGCAGGGCGTCCCGGCGGGGAGGAAGCGCCCGCGTGAGGAAAAAGCCGCGCCACGGCCGGGCGACACCGACGCGCCGCGGAATCCCGGCCAGCCACAGTTCCAAAGCGGATCGGATGGAATTTGGCAGGGCGACGGCCTCCGAAAAATTCTCCCGGCGGAGCCGCCGGCTGACTTGCCAGATGCTTTCCTCGTCGGAAAAAGCGAGCACCTGGTCAAGAAACGGCTGGTCCTGCCACAGTCCGGCGAGCTTTTCGGGCGAGAGCAGGGTGATATGGACGGACGGCCTGGCCTGGCGCAGGCGCAGCAAGGCGGAGGTGCTCATGACGGCGTCGCCCAGCCAGTTGAGGCCACGCAACAGGATTTTTTCGGGCGTGTCCGGCATGATCAGCGAAGACAAATTTTGCGCACACAATCATCAAAGTCCTCGGCGCCGCTCAGGATTTTGATTTCCACGCGCATGAAATAAATGGGGAGATCGCGGCGGTCCAATTTGGGGAAGCGGACGGCGTCTTTTTGGGTGGTGACGATGACATGGGCCTGGCGCTTTTTGCTGCGATTGATGGCGTTGAGAATTTCCTGCTGGGTGAAGCGGTGGTGGTCGGCGAAGCGTTTTGAATAGACCAGTTCGCGGCACAATGTGACCAGGCTTTGTTCGAAACTTTCCGGCTGGGCAATGGCGCTGAGGGCCGCCGCGCGTTTGCCTTGCAGAAAGTCCAAACCCTTGCGTTCGCCGGTGAAGACGTCTTCGAAGTAAAGCGGGGCATGGATGCACTCGATGATGCCGGTGCCCGGGCTGTAATGGGTGATGCGCTGGCGCAGTTCGGCGGTCTGGCCGTCGCTTTTGGTGATGAAGATGACGCTGGCCCGCGCCAGATGGGAAGGAGGTTCGCGCAAGGTGCCGCGCGGAAACAAATGTTCGTTGCCAAACGGCTGCTGGCAATCGACCAGGACGACGTCCTGCCGGCGTCCGGCCAGTTTCCAGTACTGGAAGCCGTCGTCGAGCAGAAGGGTGTCGCAGCCGAATTTCTCGATGGCGTAACGACCGCTCTTGACGCGATTTTTGTCCACCAGCACCACGACGTCCTTGAGATTGGAGGCGAGCATGTAGGGTTCGTCGCCGGCCGTCTCTGAATCGAGCAGGAGGGATTTTCCGTCCGAGACCAGGCGGGGGGGAGTGCTGTCCTCGCGCAGGAGCAGTTTGTTCAAAAGCATCCGGCCGAAGGGTTGCGGCTTGGAACGCCAGCCGCGGGAGAGAATGGCGACGGTGCGGCCCTGCCTTTGCAATTCGCGGGCAAATTTTTCGACGACGGGAGTTTTGCCGGTGCCGCCGAGGGTGAGGTTGCCGATGGCGATGACCTGGATGCCGAGAGTGGCATCGCGGATCAAGCGGGAGCGGATGGCAAAGCGGTGAATGACGAGGTAGAGTTGATACAGTTTGGAAAGGCCGAACAAAGCGGAGCGAACCAGCGCGGCGCGTTTGCCGCGGCGTTTTTCGAAGATGGTCTCCAGGAACGGAGCTTCCAGGCCTTCGATCCAGGCTCGAATTGTCTCACGCATGCAGAGGCCCAGTGTGCCAACTCACCGGCGGCAGGGCAACAGTTGAAAAGATTGCCTTTCGATCAAAGCAACGCCACGGGATATTGCCTTACGAGAGAATCAGACGACGCGAGTGTCAGACCGTGGGCTTTCGCCTGGCAGACCAACATTCGATCGAAGGGATCACGATGCAGCCCCGGTAATCCGCTCAACTGCGCAACAGCGGCTTCATCCAACACCAGCGGCGCGATAAAATGCTTTTCGCGTTGCAGTGGAACAAACTGCGCGGGCGGCTGCGGCAACGGAAGTTTGCCGAGGCTGTTCTTCAGGGAAATCTCCCAGAACGAAACAGTGCTCAAAAAAACCTCGTTCTGCGGGTCGCGCACTGCGGATGCGACTTGCGGGGACAATCTGGCATCGCCGGCCACAAGCCAAAGAAATTCGCAGGTATCCAGCAGTATCCTCATTTGCCTTCAAACGTCTGCAACACGTCTTCCGGCAAGGGGGCGTTGAAGTCATCCGGCACGGTAAGCTGGCCCTTGGCCAAACCAATCGGACGCGGGTGGGAAAGTGGCGGCGGATTCAGGATGGTGAGCAGGCCGGACGCCTTCTCCGGCAGGGCCTCAGCGCCTTTCGGCAAAACGCGTCCATGGTCAATTTCGACTTCAACCGTCAGATAGTTCATGGCATGAAGTTACACTGGAATTCACATCGCCGCAAGAAGCGAATGCCCGCACTCCGGACATTTGACGCAGCGCAGCGGCAGAAAGGCCGCTTCCGGGTGGTCCCCTGATTTTTCCACCGTTTTGATGAGGAGACACTTATGGCGGAGCGCATTATTCACGGTGCGCGTGATCTGCCCCGCCGCCCGCTTCAGTCAGAGTAATCTGTTTTCAAAAAGGCTGTTGGGTTTGGTTGCTGGCTTCGTTCGAACCGTATGCGAACCTTTGCTGCCGCGTGATGCTGTCGGACGTCACTGGCCATGTCAGAAATTGGGATCAAGATTATGATTGGGAGGGGATGGCGTGATCCCCGATGAATTCCCTGTGCAGGCGGGCGTAGATGCCGCCCGCGCTTAACAAGGTCTGGTGCGTGCCCCGCTCCACGATGCGGCCCTGGTCGAGAACCAGCACAAGATCCGCCTTGCGGATGGTGCTGAGGCGGTGGGCCACGACGAAGGCCGTCCGCCCGCGCAGGAGAACTTCCAGCGCGCGTTGCAAACGGGTTTCTGTCACCGTGTCAATTGCGCTGGTCGCCTCGTCCAATACAACAATGCGAGGCCGGGCCAGCAAGGCGCGGGCAAAACAGACCAATTGACGCTGGCCGAGGGAAAGGGTCGCGCTTTTTTCGCCGACCTGATGTTGCAGGCCGCCGGGCAGGCTCTCGATCAAGTCCAGACAGTCGAGGGCGGAAAGGGTGGCGCGCACGTCGGCTTCGGTGGCGCCGGGGCGGGCGAAGCGGATGTTGTCAATGACCGAGCCGGAAAAGAGGAAATTGTTCTGCTGGACGTTGCCCATTTGCCTGAGAATCGAGTCGCTGGTGACTTGCAGCAGGTCGTGGCCATCGATCAGCACGGCGCCGCGCGTTGGCAGATAGAACTTTTGCAGCAGGGCCGCGAGGGTTGTTTTTCCACTGCCGGTGGGTCCAACCAACGCGACGGTTTGTCCTGGTTCGGCCACAAAGGAAATGTCGGCCAGAACGGGCCGATTGGGTTGGTACTCGAAATGGACGGACTGAAATTCGACGCGGCCGCGCAGAGCGGGCAAAGGCTTTGCGTCCGGGGCGTCGCGCCAGTCCGGTTCCTGGTCGAGAAGGCGAAAGAGGCGTTCGGCGCCGGCCATGGCAGTCAGGGCCTGGTTGTATTGGTTGCCGATGACCTGCACCGGCTCAAAGAACAGGTTGGCCAGAAAAAAGAAGATGACCAGGTCGCCGACTTCAATGTGCAGCCAACTGTGCGGTTGCAAGGCGCCGTAACCGGCCAGCAAGGCCGCGGCCCCCAGGAACAACTGGCTCTTCAGTTGCAGCAGCGGCACGAAGACGGCTGAAGCGCGGGCCACGCCGACGTTGTTGTCGCCATGCATGGCGACGAGTTTGCGGAAGAACCCGGAGTTGATTTCCTGACGCACGAAGGCCTGGGTGACGCGAATGCCCCCGACCGATTCGGCCAGTGTGGAACTGAGATGGCTCCAGGACTGCTGCACTTTGCGCAAGCGCCCGCTCATTTCGCGGCGATAGCGCGCGTTGACCAGCCAGATCATCGGCACGAGCAGCAGCATGAGCGAGAATAATTTCCAGTCATACCAGGCCATGAGCAGCGCCGAACCGGCCATTTGCAGGGCCTGCACGGTCACGATGAACGCCACGTCCTGGATGCCCACCCGCACGCTGTCGATGTCCGATGTCAACCGGCTGATGATGCGCCCGAACTTGGTGTGGTTGAAATAGGCCATGGGCAGGGTGGTGAGTTTGCGGAAGAGGGCCGAGCGCATGTCATGCACCACGGCCTCGCCCAGTTCCAGGGCGAAGCGCTGCCGGAAATAGAGGGTCGCCACCATGAACAGCGTCAACCCCAGATAGCCGGCGGCATGGAGATATATTCCCGGGATGTCTCTTCCGGCGATGGGGCCGTTGATGGTGCGACCGATCATCCAGGCCAGCGCGGGCAATTGCAAACCCCTGGCAAACGTCAATACGAAAAGCCAGTTCCGCTTCGCCGCGTAAGGCCGCGTGTAGGAAAAAACACGGCGGATCAGGTCCAGACGCAACGGAACCTGATCAGCTTCGCGGTGCTCGTCCGGATCATAATAGGTGATGGCCTCGCGGTCTGCTTGGGGGACCGTGGACGGAATGGTCTCGCGGTTGCTCACGCGGCCCTTCCTTCCGGCTGGCCCAGGTCCATCAGTTGCAGCAGCGCCGTCTCCTGATAAGGGCCGGGCCGATGCACCAATGCATCGTGCCGCCCGGTTTGGGCGAGGCGTCCGTCTTCCAGCACCAGAATCAGATCCGCCCGGCGCAGCAAACTGAGGCGGCTGGAGACGACGAAGGCGGTGCGTTCGGCCATGGCCACGCGCAAGGCCGAGGCTATTTCGTGCTCCGTCCTGGGGTCCACCGACGCGGTCGGGTCATCCAGAATCAAGATGGGCGGCTGAAGCAACAAGGCCCGGGCCAAAGCCAGACGCTGCCGCTGGCCGCCGGAGAGGTCCACGCCGGATTCCCCCAGGACGGTCGCGTAGCCGCGCGGCAACGCCGTGATGAACTCATGCGCGGAGGCAATGCGGGCCGCTTCCTCGATTTGCCGCTGAGTGGCGTGAGGATTGCCAAAGGCAATGTTGGCGCTGACGGTGTTGGAAAAGAGAAAACTTTCCTGGTAAACCAGGCCGATCTGCCGCCGGCAGGCGTCCAAATCCAATTCCCGCAAGTCATGTCCGTCAATTAGAATTCGTCCCTGTTGCGGGTCGTAGAATCTGGGGATCAGGCTCAACAAAGTGCTCTTGCCCGCGCCGGTCATGCCAAAAATGCCGATGACCTGGCCCGGTTTGGCCTCGAACGAGATCTGGCGCAACACGGGGTTTTCCGCGTCGTAGCCGAAGGTCACGTTTTCAAACACCACCCGGCCGGTCAGACGCGGCGGGGCGGCGGCGCCGGGTTTGCTTTCCACGCCCAGGGGCGTGTCCAGCACCTCGAACACACGGCGGGCGGCGGCCAGGCTTTGTTGGACGGAGTTGGCGATGGTGGAAATGTTGGCGACCTGGCCGTTGAATTGTTGCAGCAATCCGGCGAAGACAACCAATCCGCCGCCCAATGGAATTTGTCCCTGGACGTAAAGCCACCCGCCATAACTGAACAGAATCACCAGACTGAATTGGGACAACAATTGCGTCACCGTCGTGAAGACGGACAAGTCGAGGAAAATGCGGCGTTGCTGGGTTGAGACCAGCGAGTTGGCTTCCTCGAAGCGGCCCATTTGATGAGGCTCGGCCGCGAAGCCCTTGACGGTTTGCATCCCGCGAATGCTCTCGGTAAAAAGCTGCACCAAATGGTCGGTGATCTCGCGGTTGCGGAGGTAGGCCGGACGCAGGCGGCCCGAGTAATAATGCGTCACCCACCAGAGGGGAACCGCCACCCCGAGACACGCCACCGTCAGGGAAGGATGAATGCGCCACATGAACACGCCATAAGCCGCCAGCGTCAACAACATGTTGATCCCCTGCAAGAGCACGCCATCGATGAACAGCCGCGTGTTTTGCACGTCGCCGGTCACCCGGTTGAAGATCGAGCTGGAACCGTGCAAGTCGAAAAAGGGGAAGCTCAACCGCTGCAACCGCGCGTAAAGCTGGTCGCGCAAGTCCGGCACGATTTCCCCTTGCGTCAGGCGCGCCGTGGTCAAGTTGTAGGCATACGTCAGCAAAGCCCTGAGCAACGCTTGCGCGAGGATGGCCAGCGACAACACCGTCACAACCCGCAAAGCCGGCCACGCGGCGGGCGGCATCCAGCCGAAAGGATAAACGGGCGCCTGTTGGGTCGCATCCAGGGCATGACGAATGACATCGATCACCACCCCCAACAACTGCAAGCCCAAAAGGCCCAGCAGAAGCAGCATCAAGCTCAGGCCGAGGGAAAGCAGGAAATCCGCGCGATAATGCCACGCCACGCCGAGCAGGCGCCTGACCAGCTCGCCCGCCGGGTAATCGCGGCCCGCCGCGTTGATCGAAGGTTGAGGAGGGATTTTCAAACCAGCAACACATTGAACGTCACCGCAGGCGCGACTTCAACACATTTGGCAAAAGCTTTCAAACTGCAACCCCGAACCCAAAAAAGCTGTTCCTTTGACGAGGAATCAACCCTGGCTGCATTTCTGTTCAACGGCCTGAATGGACTCCATCAAAACATGAGCCTGGAAAGGCTTCCACAAAATCAGCCCGCGGACTTTGCGAACGAATTCATCGATTTTGCGATCACCGCGATGGCCGGTCATGAATAGAAATCGCTTGCACAGGTGGGGCTTTACGCGTTCGACCGCCATGTAAAACATATCCCCGGCCAGATTCGGCATCACCATGTCGCACAAAATGACTGAATAATCGCCGGCCAGGATTTTCTTGATGCCCTGCGCGCCATCAGACGCGATGTCCACCTCATACCCATTCTTCTCCAGGATCGAGCGGGTCAAGTCAACCAAGGCGGCATCATCATCCAGAACCAGAATTCTTTTGCGGGGCGCCGCGTCCGCAACCTCCCCGAGGACATGGGTCTTCTCCACCGGGGGAGCATAGTATTTCTTTTCGTTCATTTCCGGCTGCACATCTGTATGGGTGCGCCATCAGAAGACTCGCCTCGCGCAAAAATGTCAACTCCGCGGTGGGGCTTGCCGGCCATTTCTGGAATGCGATTATCACCGAACTTCAAGAACCATGTGGCATCGGGACAAATTAATGCCAACTGAAAATGAAAGGGGCCCAGGGAATTGGCATTCCCTCAATCAATCCCTATTTTCTTCTCGAGTTTTTGCCGCGCCTCGGCGGGCAATGCAAAACCGTCCTCTGCGGCCAGCCAGTGCCAGGCTTGCGGCAAGTCGAAGAAGGCTCCCTCGAGTTGCGCTTCGTAGGCTTTGTGCAAAATTGCCCCGAACATTTTCCCCGGTTCAAGGCCAAGCTCGATCAGGTGCCGGCCCATCAAGATCGGTTCCGGGGGTTTTTGGCGGACTTGCAACTCGTGCGCGCGCGCCAGCAGTTGCCGGACAAATTCCGGTTCGACCGCCGGTCGCGGCGGACGGCCCATGCTGTCGGCGGTCATGACCAGGCACAGGCCCTGGATGTTCTCCGGTTCGAGACGCCGGGCCAGACGGCGCACGGCCCGGTCGGTCATACTTTGAAAGTGGAACAAATGATTGCGCACCAGCGGAAGCACCCGCGCCTGGACAGCCTGCGGCGCGCGCATCCGCTCCAGAAAAGCCGCCGCCAGGTCCGCGCCCGCTTCTTCATGGCCGGGGGAGATGATGCGCATCACGCCGTCCTTCATGGCTTGGTGCGTGGTGGCGGGTTTGCCGAAATCGTGGGCCAGCACGGCCAGCATGTGGACAATGCGCGATTGGGCGTCTTCGACCCGCCATTGCTCCAGCCGGGCCAGCGCGTCGCAGCAGTGGCAGGTGTGAATGAAAACATCCCCCTCCGGATGCCAATCCGGTTCCTGCGGGACACCCATCATGGACTTGATCTCGGGAAAATGATCGATCCATCCGGTCTGGGCGAGAAAACGCAGGCCGGCGGACGGCACTGTGCTTGACTGCGCCCACTTGAACCACTCCTCGCGCACGCGTTCAACGGCCAGCTCGGAGCAGGCGCTTTTCGTGCGCTGGCACAACTCAACCGTTTCCGGGGCGGCGGTGAGATTGAATCTCCCGGCAAATTGCATGCCACGCAGGACGCGCAAGGGGTCCTCGGCAAAGGCGGCGGTGGTGTGGCGCAAGACACGATTCCGCAAATCCGCCGCGCCGCCGAAAAAATCCAGCGTCTGCCGCGCGCGCGGATCGTACATGATGGCGTTGATGGTGAAATCGCGGCGGGCCGCCGCCTCCTTTGGCGTGATGGCCGGATCAAACTCCATTTCGAATCCCTTGTGACCGGGGGCCACTTTGGAATCCTGGCGCGGCACGGTGAAATCGTATTGGCAATCACTCCCCGTGTTCAGTTTGACCACGCCGAAGGAGCGCCCTACGAGATCCGTCCGGCCCCAAGGCGACAACGCCTGGGCCAGTTGTTCATAATTGACGCCGAAAACCTCGATGTCGAAATCGCGACCGGGGGGCAGGCCGAGCAAGGCATCGCGCACCGCGCCGCCCACCAGATAAGCGCGGCGCAATTCCGCGGTCTGCAGCAGGATTTTTTCCAGTTCCGGTGGAATGAAATTCACCGGCACAAGTTACTCAAGAATTAAGAATTAAGAAGGAAGAATTAAGAAGTAAAAAATACGGTGGGGGGAGACTCGGAAGCCGTCAATCGATTTAGGATTCGTCTCGCCCCGCCGTGCAATGAAGAATCAGAATTGGCGGATGTCCTCTCCGATTTCTTAATGCTTGCTTCATAATTCTGACTTCGCCGACTGTTCGCGGGCTTGCTTCCGAATGTGCGTTCCATGACATTCATCCCATGAGCGTTCAGGAATTGGAATCTGGATCGGCCCGCACGATATTTACGAGCAGATTCTGAACAGATGATGCCGCTCACAGTCGAAACGCGCCAAGTCCAAGTGCTCAAACCCGGATTTGCCTTTGCCATTTGGCACTGCTAAGTTGCGGCTTCTTTATGGAGAATGTCGTCATAATCGGAACCGGTTGCGCCGGGCTGACCGCCGCCATTTACGCGGCGCGGTCCAACCTCGCGCCGGTGGTCCTGACCGGCATCATGCCCGGCGGCTTGCTGACCACCACGAGCGTTGTGGAAAATTTCCCCGGCTTCCCCGAGGGCATCGACGGTTACGAACTGATGGTGCGCATGCAAAAACAGGCGGAACGATTCGGCGCGCGGGTCAAGACGTTGCAGGTCCTGGAGGCGGCCGATTTGTCCAAACGCCCGTTTGTTCTGACCGTGGACGGTGAAAAGTTGGAAACACAAACCGTCATCATCGCCACCGGAGCGGGTCATCGGCACCTGGGTTTGGAAAGCGAACATTTGCTCGAGAAAAAGGGCGTGACGTATTGCGCGACCTGCGACGGCGCCTGGCCCATGTTTCGCAACCAGCCGCTGGTCGTGGTGGGCGGCGGCGATTCCGCCTGCGAGGAGGCAACTTACCTGACGCGCTTCGCCTCGCACATTTTTTTGGTGCATCGGCGCGACCGTTTGCGCGCCTGCAAGATCATGGCGGAACGCACGCTGAACCATGTCAAAATCACGCCGGTGTGGGATTCGGCGGTCACGGAAATCCTCGACACGAAACTGGATAAAGTGACGGGTGTCCGACTGAAAAACCTCAAGACCGGGGCGGAATCGCTGCTGCCGTGCGCGGGCGTTTTTGTGGCGATTGGACACAATCCCAACACGCAGCTCTTCAAGGGCGTGATTGACATGGATGCGAACGGTTATATCAAACCCAAACACGGCACGGCGACGAACATTCCCGGTGTTTTCGTGGCCGGGGATTGTTCGGATCATGTTTACCGGCAGGCGGTCACGGCGGCCGGCATGGGTTGCGCGGCGGCCATGGATGCGGAACGCTTCCTGGCCGACAGCGGCACATGACTGTGGGGCTGGGTCGAGCCTGTGGCTCGAAATCGGCACTGCCCGCATTCACCAGACATTGCGGGTGACTCCGGCAATGGAAGCTGGAATCTCAGATCATGTCTGGACGCTTGAAGAAATTGTCGGTCTCTTGCCTTGATTGTTGGGCGTGGTCGGTTCAGGTTTGGGACGTTAGGCGACATGACGATTTATGATTACTGGCCGACAAAAGAGTTCCCTAAATCAACGGCGGAATGATGCCGGATATACAGTCATTGAATTATTTGAGGCTATTGCCGCGATTGCTTTAGGCGGCTTGCTGGCTGATAAATTAAGCAGCCATTTTCACGGTTTTTGGCATACGACAATTTTGTGGACTGTGCGGACTGCCGGGTCAGGAGTTATCTTTATCATTTTTTTATATGGATTTGGCTATCTTTTCGGTTATCTGGGTCGCCGCAAGACACCAAAACCGGCGGAGCCAAACTGATTTCAAACTGTACCACTACCAAGATTTGCGCTTTGTTTATCCGCACAAGCAAAGTTTAATAGGATGATGAAATCTCGTCGGGCAAATATAGAACGCGTAACCCGTGAAACGCGGATTGCATTGACTCTCAACCTTGACGGCGCCGGCCAGTCCAGGATCCGGACCGGGATACCGTTTTTCGATCACATGCTCGCCCTTTTCGCCAAACATGCAGCCATGGACCTGACCCTGCTTTGCCAGGGGGATTTGGAAGTAGATGCCCATCATACGGTCGAGGACTGTGGTTTGGCCTTGGGCCAGGCCTTCGTTCAGGCGTTGGGGGACAAGAGGGGACTGCGCCGTTATGGCACAGGTTTCGATCCCCGCAATCCCTTCACCGGCGAAGCCTATGTGCCTATGGATGAATGCCTTGCGCGGTGCGTGATTGATTTCGGCGGCCGGCCCTTCCTGGTTTGGCGGGGTCTGGACAAGCCGGCGCACAAGAAAATCACGGCGGCGGAAAAGACACAGGACACATCGTCGGCCTTCCGCTTCGGCCTGGCCCGGGAGTTTTTCCAGGCCTTCGCCAATGAAGGGCGTTGCAACCTGCATTTGGAGTTGCTCTATGGCGAAGAACCCCATCACATCGCGGAGAGCCTGTTCAAAGCGTTCGCCCGCGCGGCAGACGTTGCCTGCCAACGAGATCCGCGGATTGCCGGGCGCCTGCCCAGCACCAAGGGAAAGTTGTGAGTTTCACTGAATAAGTGCAAGGATGCCCCGTCAAACCTTATGCCGTCGCAGCATGACAAGTCTGCCTTGAGCGATGCGGATTTGGCGAGTGCGGCGCAAAAAGGCGACATGGGCGCCTTCGAGGAATTGGTGGCGCGGCATCGGGACAAGATTTACGCGCGGGCCTACAGCATGGTGCGCAATGAAGATGAAGCGATTGATCTTTCCCAGGAAGCATGGGTGAAAGGGTGGCAGCGATTGGCCCAATTCCAGGGCGAGGCCAGTTTCGCAACGTGGATGACACGCATCGTCATCAATCTGTGCGTGGACCAGTTGCGCAAACAGAAACGGCAAAGAGCCGAATCGTTCGAGGTGCTGGAAGGGGAATCCGGCGGCGTGGAGCGCTTTATGCCGGTCACAATGCCAAACCCCGCCGCGGGTTTGGAGCGGACGGAATTGAGGCAGCGGATTGACCGGGCGCTGGACCAATTGTCAGCGGAGCATCGGACTGTTCTGGTCTTGCACGAATTTGAAGGGTTGGGATATAAGGAAATTGCCGGGCGCATGGGCTGTTCCATCGGCACGGTGATGTCGCGGTTGTTTTACGCGCGGCGCCGCATGGCCGCGCTGCTGGCAGGTTTGAAGCGGGAGAATGAAGAATGAAGGATCGTTTGGAATTGAATTTGGAACTTGAATTGCAGGCATGGCTGGACGGGGAACTGTCCGCGCCGAAAGCGCGGCGCATCGACCAGAAGATTGCCGGCGACGAGGAAGCCAGCCGGCTGATCAACGAATTGCAGGCGATAAAGAGCGCCCTGGCCGGCAACGAAATGCCCCGGAACGTTCCTGAAACGCGCGCATTTTACTGGAGCAAAATCGAGCGCCAAATTCAGCGCCAGGCGGACAGCCCCCGCCCGGTTCAGGCTCCGCGCCAGACAGTTTGGCGCCGCTGGCTCGCGCCCCTGGCGGGTTTTGCCGCCCTGGCGTGCCTGTTGCTGCTGGCTGTCAAACCGCATGCTCCGTCCGCCTTCGACGAAATTTCATCCACCGGCGAGGGCTTGGAGGCGGTCACCTTCCATGATCAGTCCGCTGGCATGACCGTGGTCTGGCTGACGGACACCGCGCCAGCCCGGCTGATCGAATCCCCGGACGTCCAGACGCCGGCCGCGGGAAATTCTGAAGTTGAAGTGGAATAAGCCGGGCGTTGGACACCTCCTCTCATGCGGCAATTTCTTAATCTTCTTCTGGCTGGAATTGCCTTCAGCGCAACGGCGCTGCCGGCCCGGGCGGGCGACCTCAAGCTGGAGGCCCGGCTGATTCGGGGCGCGAACGACGACAAGGAAACCGCCAAATACAAACCAGCCGATCCCGAATTGTCCGCGAAGCTGAACCGCGCGTTCAAGTGGAAGAATTATTACGAAATCACCAATAAAACGGCCGGCATTGCCCTCAACCAAAATTGCGAGCTGAAGATGAGCGACGCCTGCACCATTCGCGTCAAGTACACGGGTGCCTCGCGGGTGGAAGTCAATTGCACCGGCCACGGCAAAGAGATCTGCAAGGGCGCCTACACTTTGGCGCCGCCGCAATGGCTGGTCCTGGGCGGCAACGACACCGCCGACACCGCCTGGTTCATCGGCCTGCGGGCCATCGACAACAAGGCGGCTGATCCCAAAAAGGCGATGAGCAAAAATTGACGCGCGGCGGCGGGCTGCGTCAGCTCCAGCGCAAACACCAGTTCATCGCAAGTTGGGTTCAGGGTCGTTGGGCCTCCGGTTTTTCGTTCGCCTCCGCCGCCGTTATTTCCTCCCACGATGGCGCTTGCCAGACGTGCAGGATACCGTCACCGCTCAGGGTTCCGACCGCATTGCCGTCGTGTGAAAAAGCAGTGGGACTAAACTGGGATCCCGCACCCTCCAGGGTGAGCACCTCCTGCCAACTGTCCACATCCCAGAGTTTCACCGCGTCGTCCGGGTTGCTGCCGCCGGTCGCGAGACGTTTGCCATCCGGTGAAAAAATCACCGAGTTAACGGAATTGAGAAAACCACGCAGCGTCGCTTCTTCCCGCCACGTGGCGGTCCTCCATACGCGGGCATATCCCAAGGCGCTGGCTGCAGCGAGCCGCACCCCATCAGGCGAGAAAACGAAACACCAACCTTCCAGCGCGTCGAGCGGCAAGTTCGTGTTGCTGTGTCCCGGAAGGTTTCGGCAGGAGACATCTCCTCCCCAGCCGATGCCAACCCCCAGCCGTTCATCCGGTGACAAGCCGAAACCTTCAAATTCCGCTGGTGCCGGCCAGGACTGGATTTCCCGATTTGCTTCCAAATCCCATTCGGAGAAGTGATTGTCGGCGGCGCGCCAGACCACCAGCCGGTTTCCCTGGGCGAGAAAATTCATGGGGGCCACGTTTCCATCGCCGGGTTTGAACTCGCGCCAGAGAACGCGCCGTGACACGTCCCAAACCGAAATGTTCCCGTTGGTGGAGCCAACTGCCAGGAAGCGGCAATCAGGGGAAAAGGCATTTTCCGGATAATTTTTTCCGATATCCAGCCAGGGCGCCTTTTCCTGAAAATCCGGGCCGCTCCACCGGGTTACCATGCCCTCGTGATCCAAAGTCACGACCGAGCGGCTATCGGGCGCAAAGAGCCAATTGACGATGTTGCCCGGCCAGGTGATGCTTTCCCGCCGTGGATGAGTTACTGAGGCATCCCACACGCAAACCACTCCATCTTTGCTCCCGCTGACGAGGGTCTTGTTATCGGACAGCAACGCCAGTCGCCACACTTCCAGACGATGACCCCGCAGCACGTCCAGACACTTGAGACTGGCAGTATCCCAGGTGCGGATCGTTTGATCAGCACTGCTGGAGGCCATTTTTTTACCGTCCGGCCAGAACACCAAAGAGCCGACCCAGGATTTGTGGCCAACCAGCCGCCCGATTTCGCTGCCGGTGGCGACATCCCATAAGCGGATGTCCGATTCGCCGAATCCAGCCGCGGACGCCAGGGTTTTTCCATCCGGTGAAAATGCCAGGGCGGTGATAAACCGCTTGGACGCCACCGCGGTCCAAAGATCCCTGCCATCGTGGAGATCAATAACGTGAATCCTGTCTCCAGACCCGTAGGCTGCGAGACTCAGATCGGAAGTTGCGGCAAAACCGGTGGACGGTTCGAGGCCCGATTGTTGTTCACAAGGAAAACTGGCGAGCGTGGTTCCCTCGGGCAGGTGCCAGAGGGTGACATGTCCCTTGGAGGTTGAAGTCACCAGCGTCCGCCCATTTTGAGCGAACGCCAACCCCATGCCAACAGCATCCAGCGGGAATTCGGCCACCATCTGTCGCGTTGCGATATCCCAAAGACGCAACGTGGATTGCGCCTTCCCCGAAGCATGGACTTTGAGGCTGGTGAACGCCAACAAGGGTTCAGCAGGCGAGAAGGCGGCGCGCACCGCGCCCTCCCCAGGCGCCAGATGAGCAACCTCCTGCCGGGTCCGCAGGTCATACACGAACAGCCCTTCCTTATGCACCATGCCGATGGCCAGCCAGTTCCCGTCGGCGGAAACCGCGAGCGAATCGATTTCGCTTTTCTGGCAGAGCGTGAACATGGCGTCGCTGTGGGTTTGTTGCCAGAGGTAGCGCCATTCCCAGCCGCGCAAATCTTTCTGACGCGGCCCCGGCCGCTGCCGGTTGAGCAGATCCAGCGCCCGGCCGAGATTGTTCCCGTCGAGCGCCTGCTTGGCGACGTTCATGTCCGAGGCGTAGGCGCGCTGGCGCGCGGCGAGTTCTGTAGCTTCGGCTTGCTGCCGGAGACTGGCCTCATTCGCGCGAGCCGCGTCGGCGAGTTGACGCTCTTTGGTTTCATTAGCTTGCGCAGCGACAGCTTGCGCTTGCGCTGCCAGAGCCTCCCGCCTGGCACGAGTGGCCCGCACCGATTGCCAGGTACTGGCGATGATGCCGAGCAACAAGGCGGCAGCGACGACAATGCCGGCGGTAAACACCAGTTTGTTGCGGCGAAACGCTTTCTGGAACTTGTACGCCGCGCTGGGTGGACGGGCGAGAACCGGCTCGTTGGTCAGGTGCCGCTTGAGATCGAAAGCCAGCCCATTGGCCGTGTCGTATCGTCGTGTCCGGTCCTTCTCCAGACACTTCATCACGATCCAGTCCAGGTCGCCTTTGAGTTGGTGGAGCAGCTTCGATGTTTCGGTTGAGCGCCGCTTTGCTGTCGTCGTCAATTCCTCGCCCTCGAGCGTCGCCAGCCGTGTGCTGGGCCGCACAGGCTCCTTCTCCCGGATGGTCTTGCGCATGGCGTCAATGCCCGAGGCCATCAACTCGTTCGAATCGAATGGCGTGCTGCCGGTCAGCAGTTCGTAAAGCAAAACTCCCAAGCTGTAGATGTCCGAGCGGGTGTCAATGTCCAGCCCGCTCATCTCCGCCTGTTCCGGACTCATGTAGGCTGGTGTGCCGATGAATTGATGCAACTGCGTATAGACGGTCGCGTCGGTCAACCGGCCTTCCGTCGCCTTGGCAATGCCGAAATCAATCACCTTCGGCACCGGCACGCCGTCGTGCAGCGTCACGAGGATATTCGAGGGTTTGATGTCGCGATGGATGATGCCCTTCTGGTGCGCGTGCTGGATGGCCTGGCAGACCTTGATGAAGAGATCCAATCGCTCTTTGGTTGACAGGTGATTCTGATCGCAATAGTCGGTGATCTTGATGCCGCGCACCAGTTCCATGACGAA
>Ga0181526_10000629_pt1 | contig 36688 bp, 38 predicted proteins | sample PEATcosm2014_Bin_35_FD_119750 | JGI IMG/M metagenome (GOLD analysis project Ga0181526, IMG submission 119750) | Peatland microbial communities from MTU Mesocosm Facility, Houghton, MI, USA - PEATcosm2014_Bin06_30_metaG | ecosystem: Environmental > Terrestrial > Soil > Wetlands > Peat | place...
ACCTCCTACGGCGAGGGTGGTTGTGCCTATAGCTTGGGAGAGGCCGGCGGCGGCGGCGGCGGTTCCTCGTACGTTGAAGCCAGCGCCACGAACGTCACCAATAAGGCAGGGGGAGCGCCGCGGGGCGACGGTCAGATCGTTATTTCCTGGTAGGCAAAGGGGACCGCCCGTGGCCAATCCCGTAAAAAGTAAAACGGACTCTCGAACCTAGCTCAGTTCGGCTCAACGACGGTCGAAGATAAACGTTGCCTTGCACACGGCTTCGCGATAATCGCGAGGCCGTTGTTTTCTTTTGCTCTTTGGTTCTGCAAGTTCCAATAATGGAGGGAATCGTAATGCCCCGATCATGTAGTATCTGCGGTCACGCCGACACGGCTCAGATGGCTAAAGCAATCGCAGCAGGCGGTGCGAATCGCGACATTGCGAGGCGCTTTGGCGTCAACCCGAGCGCAGTGCAGCGACATCGCGTGAACTGCCTTCGTTCTCCAAGGCGCCCGGAGAAGTCAGGCGCTGAGCGCGAGCAGACTAACTTAGGCGATTCGATTCGCTTCGCTTCCGAGGCAGACCCAAAGGCGGTCATTCGCCGAGCTGAGCTACTACTTGACGACGCGACCGCGATCTGCGCACGAGCTAAGACGGACGGCGACGCCCGCCTCGCTTTGCAGGCGCTACGCGAGTGCAGATCGTCGTTGGAGCTACTGATGCGGGCGCACGGGATGCTGCAACCGGACGGGTCAGTCGTGATCGATGCTCGCCGACAGACCCCGATCGCGAACGTGGCCGAGTTATCGGTAGAGGAGCTTCGAGCACTCGCTGCCGGTCATGCTAATGGTACTGAAAATTTTTTAACGCCGAAGGGTGTCTCATGGTGACCGGCGATCTCGTCGAAGCGCCCGGATGCAAGCCGACCATTTAAAGCGACTAAGACCGCGAAACGGCGACGCCGTATCGATCTGCCTGCGATCACCATCGAGGCGCTGCGGCGTCGTTTAAAGCTCTGCCTCACTGAAGGTAGCGGCGAACTCGTCTTCACGTCGCCCGAGGGAGCACCCATTCGGAACACTAACCTACGCCGCCGCTGGTGGCAGCCGCTACTCGAAAAGGCAGCCGCGCTCGCCGAGAAGGACGCACGCGACGCCGGAGACTCCCTGTATCACTTCCCCACTGATCTGCGCATGTACGATATGCGGCACACCGCCAACGCCCTGATGGGCTACGCTGGCATTGCACTTGAGGTTGCGCGAGAGCGCATGGGCCATAGCTCGATCAGGCTGACTGCCGACACCTACGGGCACGTGTATCCGAGTATGCAGCGCGACGTAGCCGTCCGTTTGGAGAGACTGTTCGCAGACATTTGCAAGGACCCGGACGAGTCACGTGAGATCGCGCTGCTGCATCCGTTGCTGCACGGCAACGAAACCAAGCAAGATGCGGAAATGAAAAATACCATATAGCCTATAGCCTTTTCATGGAGCCGACGCCCGGACTTGAACCGGGGACCTATTGTTTACGAAACAATTGCTCTACCAACTGAGCTACGTCGGCGTCGAGGCGCCCTTCCACGAGAGGCGTAGACCAGCCTTTCGGAGCATCGTGCGATCATAAAAAGCATACCTTTGCTTGCCCTCCTGCTCGCGCTCGCAGCACCGGCCTGCGCTTTGGCCGACCAAAATACGACGTATACCGGCCAGCTGAGCGCTCGTAACGCCGTACCCGCCGCCTAGGACACGTCGTGAAAAGTGCCCCGCTTGGCGCTTTCGTCAAGCTCGAGGTCGTCGAGTAGATAGTACACGATCTTGCGGTCGTCGAAGCCAACTTTGGCAAGCGAACGCCCCGCGATTTCGACGACCTCGTGGATGTGGCCGGTGCGCCCCGCATACGCATAGTTGACGGCCGTGTAGTTCGGATCGTCGGGTTTCGGATGCGGCGTTGCCTTCACGCCGCGCAGCGGCGTCCGATGTCGGTGCATGCCGCGAGGTTCGACACGGGTATTTCCGAAGCATCGTTTATGATTATCGAGTATCGAGGCAAGCGGCCAAAGATCGCCCCGTCGGCCTTCATCGCGCCCAATGCCGTTCTGATCGGCGACGTCGAAGTCGGCGAAGAAGCCAGCATCTGGTTCGGAACCGTCTTGCGCGGCGACAACGGACCGATTCGAATCGGCGCGCGCACGTCGATTCAGGATAACGCAGTCGTCCACGTCAGCGAACGGGGCGGCACATTCGTCGGCGACGACGTGACGGTTGGGCACTGCGCGGTGATGGAAGATTGCACGATCGAACGTTACGCCCTCATCGGCAGCAACGCAACGCTGCTCAACGGCTGCACGATCGGCGAAGGCACGTTGATTGCAGCCGGCAGCGTCGTCGGACAAAACGCGGCGATTCCGGCGCGCGTCGTCGCGGCGGGTGCGCCCGCTACCGTGAAGAAACCTTTGGAAGGCGAAGCCGCCGCCTGGATCGAGATCTCTTCGAAAGAGTACGTCAAGCTCTCGCGGATGTATCTCGCTCAGAGCATTGGCTGCGTGGAAAACCAGAGCATTACGATTTAGGCCGGATGCACCGTCGTCCAGATCAAGACGCCGTTGAGGAACAGAATCGCGACGGCCGCGCAGATGGCCAGCGCGGTAACATACGGGCGGTTCACCATCTCGCCCATGGTTTTTCGATGCGATCCCAACAGCACAAGGGCGATCACGGGCACGGGCAATACGAAGCTCAAGATCACTTGACTGACGATGAGCGTTTGCGTAACGTTGAGCCCGAGCGCCACGACTGCGACCGCCGGCAGCATCGTAATCACTCGGCGGACCCAAAGCGGCACGGTGAAACCGACGAAACTTTGCATGATCACCTGACCGGCCATCGTGCCGACGACCGAGCTCGAGATTCCCGAGGCCATCAGCGAGATCAGAAAGACGACCGCCGCGAGATTGCCGAGCAGCGGCGTCAGCGTACGGTAGGCCGTTGCGATATCGGCGACCGCAGCGTGGCCGGTCGTATTAAAAACCGCCGCCGCCATGTACATCATCGCGAGGTTGACCAAGCCCGCGATCGTCAGCGCGACGATCACGTCGATGTACGAGAAGCGCACGATGCGCCCGACGTCGCGGCGGTTTTTGGCAACGATTCGGTCCTGCGTAAGCGCAGAGTGCAGGTATATCGCGTGCGGCATGACGGTCGCGCCGACGATGCCGACGGCCAAAAACACGCTCGAGGGGCCACCGATCCACGGCACGATCGAGTGATAGAGGACTTGATGCCAGTTCGGCTTCGCCAGCACGGTTTCGACGATGTAACAGACGGCGATGATGCCGACCAGCGACCCGATCAACGTTTCCATCGTGCGAAAACCGTGCCGGTGAAGCGTTAATATTGCGTACGTCAAGATCCCGGTAATGACGGCTCCGATCAACATCGGAATGTGGAAGAGTAAGTACAATCCGATGATCGCTCCGAGAAACTCCGCAAGGTCGGTGGCCATCGCTCCGACCTCGCTAACGATCCACATCGAAATCACGACCGGTTTGGGGGCGTTATCGCGCGAGAGTTCGGCAAGATTCCTTCCGGTCACGATGCCGAGCTTCGCGGAGAGTCCCTGAAAGAGCATCGCCATCAAGTTTGCGAGTACGACCACCCAGAGAAGCCGGTAGCCGAATGCGGCGCCACCTTGAATGTTGGTCGCAAAGTTGCCGGGATCCATGTACGCAACCGATGCCACGAACGCGGGGCCGGCAAACGGCAAGAGCGCTCGCAGACCGCGCCGATTTCCCGCTAGTGCCTCGTGGCCGGCGGCGACTACCTTCGGGCTGGCCGCACCGACGCCGTAGCTATGGTGCAATGCGTACCATCTCTGCGTGACGGCGATGCAATGAGACGACGCGCTTTCCGCAGCGCACGCGCATCTTCGTCGTATCGCTCCGTTCGACGCGGACAGTCATCCCTGGGAGCACTCCGGCTGCGGCGAGCACGCCTACGGCGTCATCGTCGCGATCGTCGAGGCTCACGACGCGCGCGCTCGCGCCCACGGCAACGCTCGCTAACGTATTCAACGGATCGCCCGCGGCTGGAGCATCGTCGTACGGGATGGGATGCCCATGGGGATCGCTGCTCGGCCGCCCGAGAAAGGCGGCGATTCGCAGGGCGAGGTCGTCCGAGATTACGTGTTCGATGCGCTCGGCCTCGGCATGCACGCGCTCCAGCGGCAGGTCGAGCGAGCGATGCAGAAAGGTTTCGAGCAGACGGTGCCGGCGCACCATCGCAATCGCAAGAGCCCGGCCCTTACGGCTGAGCCGCAGCGGCTTGGCCGGCGGCGCTTCGGCCTCCAACAGACCGTCGGTCTCGAGTAGGCGCTTTGCCTTGCTCACCGAGACTCGGCTCACGTTGAGATACCGCGCGACGGCCGCCGCCCGCACCGGAGCGCCACCGCCGAGCTGGTAGATCGCCTTGACGTAGTCTTCCCGAGCCCGCGATGGGGACCGGTCGGTTCCCACGCTTAGAAGGTCTACGGCACTTTTGTTACCCATGGCTAACGATAACCATGGTTAACAGCTTTAGCCTGCTACGCCAGCTGTCCCTTCTCTCGGCGCTACGGCGTCGGGTAGTGAGTCTCGTCGCCGTACGGCAAGAAGAGTGTGAACTCGCGCTGGAAGCGGAGCTTCACCGAGCCGGTCGGGCCGTTGCGATGTTTGGCGATGATGAACTCGGTCAGGTCGGGCTCAGGAGTTTCGGGATTGTAGTAGCCGTCGCGATAGAGAAATGCGACGACGTCGGCCTCTTGCTCCAGTGAGCCCGAGTCTCTCAAGTCTGCAAGCATCGGGCGTTTTTCGCTGCGAATCTCGACGCCGCGGTTGAGCTGCGCCAACGCGACGATCGGTACTTCGAGATCCTTCGCCGTCACCTTGAGCGTGCGGCAGATCTCCGACAGCTCCTCGTTGCGGTTGGCGTTGCGCGCCAGCACGCCGGGGCGAACGAGCTGAAGATAATCGATGAAGATCGCGGCCAATCCGACGGTAGACTTCAAACGCCGGCATCGGCTGCGCACGTCGCCGATCGTCAGCGCGCCCATATCGTCGAGATAAATGGGAAGCTCGTTGAGCGTGCCCATCGCCCGCGAGATGTCTTCCCACTGATGCTGCTTGATGTTGCCGCGGCGCATGTCGTTCATCGAGATGCGCGCCTCGGCGCAAATCAAGCGCTGAATCAACTCGTTGTTCGACATCTCCAAAGAGAAGAATGCGATGGGCGCGCCGCACTCACGTGCCGCGGCGACCGCCATGTTGAGCGCAAACGACGTCTTCCCCATGCCCGGGCGTGCGGCGACGATCACGAAATTGCCCGCCTGGAAACCCGTCGTCATCGCGTCGATGTCGCGGAAGCCCGAGGTGAGACCGGTGCGATCGCCGCGCATATGAAAGAGCCGATCGATATGATCGAAGGCATCCTTCATCAGCCGGCTGACCGGCATGAACTCGGTGACGCCGCGGCGTTCGCCGATCGTATACACCAGTTGCGCCGAGCGGTCGAGGGCTCCGGGAACGTCCTCTTCACCCTCGAAGCCGAGCTGCGTGATCTCCGTGCCGGCGTGAATCAGAGAGCGGAGGAGCGATTTCTCACGAACGATTGTCGCATAATAGCGAGCCGATCCGGCGCTCTGCACCGTATCCATGAGCGCGCTGATATACGAGAGCCCGCCGACGCGTTCCAAAACGTTGCGCCGTTTGAGCTCCTCGCCGACGGTGATCTTGTCGACCGGCTCTCCGCGATCGTACAGATCGAGGAGCACGGCGAAGATCGTTTCGTGGACGTGCGCGTAGAAATCGGCCGGGCGAACGATTTCGCCGACGGCTGCAAGCATTTCGCGGTCGACAAGCACGGAGCCGATCACGGCCATCTCCGCCTCGAGATTGCTTGGCGGAATGCGATCGATCGTTGAGCGAAGCGGTTGAACTGTCATGAGCGTCGAGCCGCTGTCCCGCAGTACGCCGGTGAACGCCTTGTGGGTCGCTTGTGCATAAGCACAAATTTACGTGAGTTGTGTGCCATACGTTATGGCACTCAAGGAGGAGCGACCGGCTTTTAGCGCCGGCGCTTGGGCAGGTCTCGGAGCACTTGCGCGACGCTCGTCACCGGAACCACTTCCAGCCCACTCAGCGTTGCGTCGATCTCGCGTGCGTTCTCCTTGGGCACCAGGACTCGCCGCATGCCCGCCTGACGGGCCGCGTACAACTTCTCGATCACGCCGCCTACGCCGCGCACCTTTCCTTGGATCGAGAGTTCGCCGGTGATTGCAAGGTCTTGGGGGATCGGCGTCTTGGTAACCGCCGAATAGAGCGCGAGAAAAATCGCTAGCCCGGCGGAAGGGCCGTCGATGTTTCCGCCGCCGACGACGTTGATGTGAAGATCGAAATCGGCGACGTCGAAGCCGGTCACGGTGCGCATCACGCTGGTTGCGTTAAAGACGGAGTCTTTGGCCATCGAACCGGCCGTATCGTTGAAGCGAATCGTCCCCTTCCCGGGTTGCGAGGCGGGAAACGCGACCGCTTCGATCTCGATGATGCTGCCCAAGTGATGGAGTACGCCCAGACCAAAGCTCTTGCCGATCTCGCGCGTGGCGCGTCCCTTCACCTGAGTGGCGCGCACCAGCCGGCTCGTCCGAACGACGGCGCGCACGTCTTCCTCGAGGATCGACGGGCTCTTGATCGCGCCCGCTTGCTGTTTGCTTGGGTAAAGCCGATAGAGCGCTTGACCGTAGGCGTCGGCAACGATCTGCACGGCCTTGCGCCCTTCGATCGTGTACGACGCGATCAGCTGCGCGACGCCGCGCGCGGCCTTGGCACCAAGCCGGCGAATGGCGCCCTGCACGATCGTAAGAATTTGATGCTGCGACAGCGGCGAGAAGAAAATCTCGGCACAGCGCGAGCGCACCGCCGGATCGATGTCGTCGGGTTCGCGAGTCGTGGCGCCGATCAAAATGAAGTCGGCCGGAGCCCCCTCTTTAAAGAGGCGCTTGATCCATTGCGGAACGTTCGGCGAACTTTCGTCATAGTACGACGACTCGAATGGAACGCGCTTATCCTCGAGCACTTTGAGCAGCCGCGATTGAAGCGGTCCGTCCATCTCGCCGATTTCGTCGATGAAAAGCACGCCGCCGTGAGCCCGCGTTACCAACCCCAGCTTGGGCTCCGGGATGCCGGCCTCGGAGAACTCGCGCCGGCTGCCTTGGTAAATGGGATCGTGGACGCTGCCCAAAAGCGGGTCGACCGTTTCGCGCGGATCCCATCGCAGCGTCGTCCCGCTTGCCTCCACGAACGGTGCGTCCTTTGCAAACGGCGTGTACGGCCGCGACTTTGCAACCTCCAGCGCGAGACGCGCGACCGTCGTCTTGCCTACACCCGGCGGCCCGTAGAGAATCGCGTGCTGCGGATACGGCGAGCTGATCTTCGCCAGCAGCGCACGGATCGCCGACTCTTGGCCGACAACCTCGCGGAGCGTTTGCGGACGCAGCTGCGCGAGGGCCGAAACGGAGAGCCCGCGCTGCGAGAGCGCTTCAAGCTCGTCGAACTTTGCTTGGGACGCCGGGGTCTCGGGGCCGCCCGTCTCCCGCAGCGCTTCGAGTTTGAGGTCCTTGACGTACTCCTGATGGCGCTCGGCCATCTTCTCGTTCACGCGCCGCTCGATCGAGTTTTCGGCGTGGCGTTGCGCGATGACGTCGGCCATTGCCTCTTCGATCTCGGCGATCGTCTTGCGCTGCTGCGCCCGAGTCGTCACGCGTTCGAGCGTCGGGTCCTCGAAGACGAGGCGCTGCAAACCGCACAGCCGGTCGGGCAGATTCTGCGAACGCATCATCTTGAGAGCGCTGACCTTGCCGGCCCGTAGTACGACCTTGTCTTGGCCGATCACCGAGGCGAGCATCTCGTAAAGCGCGCTGACGTACCGGCTCAACTCATCTTCGGCACCGAACTTTCGGCGAAAGCGGGCCACGTAGACCTGTTGCACCGCGGGGACGCTCCTTAGGCGGCCACGACGTCCACCACGGTCTTGGCGACGACGCTCTTGTGAAGCTTGATCTGAACCGGATACGAACCGAGCGCCTTGATTTGATCGGTCAGCTCGATTTTATGCCGGTCGATTTCGATCGAGAGCACGCCGGCGATCGCCGAAGCGACGTCGGCATTGGTCACGGCCCCAAAGAGCTTTCCGTTGCCGCCGGCTTTCGCGTGCACGGCAAACTTTGCAGCTTCGATTCGAGCCGCGAGCGCCTTGGCCTCGGCCAGCTCGTTTGCGTCACGGCGCGCTTGGGCTTTGTGCTGGGCTTCGATCTGGGCCAGCGCGCCTTTGTCGGCTTCGCCGGCGAGCTTGCGCGGAAGCAAGAAGTTGCGGGCGTAGCCGTCGGCGACGTCGACGACGTCGCCCTTGCGGCCCAGCGCTTTGACGTCGCTAAAAAGAACGAGTTTCACGGCGGCTATTCGGACCCGAACGGAAGAAAAGCGATCAGGCGGGCCCGCTTGACCGCCACGGTCAGCATCCGCTGGTGCTTGGCGCAGTTCCCCGAGATGCGTCGCGGCACGATTTTCCCGCGCTCGGAGACGTACTTTTTCAGGCGGCCCGTATCGCGGTAGCTCACGGCGATCGCCCGATCGGTGCAGAAGCCGCAGGGCTTGCGCTTGGGGCGCCGGTCTTTGACGGCGCGCTTGGTTTTACTTGGTGGCATAGCGTCCTTTCGACTAGGTGGTTGCCGGTTTCGCAGGTCCCGCGAGGGCCGCAAAACCCTAGCCAGGTGGGGCGAGGCTCGCTCCACCACCGGGCCCGAGACTGGCTCGGAAGCCGGATTTTCGGAACGTATGTTCGGATTGCCCGAGGGACGCTCCTGGCGGGCCGGGATCGGAATTTCGTGACGCTGGCCCCCGAATGGTGTATAGTGGACGGGTTACCCAGGCTTCGAAGTCCGCAAAAGTCCCAATGGCACTGAAGCGAGTCGGATCCGGAGAACAACCTTACTTAATCTAGGAGATTCGCTCGCTACATGTATACAGACGAAATGCTCACCTGCGTTGACTGCGGACAACAGTTTCCGTTCACGTCGGGGGAACAAGAATTTTTCGCAATGAAAGGCTTTACGAATAAGCCGAGTCGCTGCACGGACTGCCGTGCGGCACGCAAAGCCGGTCGCTCACCCAACGGTGGTGGTGGTGGCGCCCGCAGCAGCAGCCAACGGGAAATGTTCAAAGCGACGTGCAGCCAGTGCGGCGGCGTTGCCGAGGTTCCGTTTCAGCCGCGAGGCGACAAGCCGGTTTATTGCCGCGATTGTTTCGCCAGCCGGCACTCATACCGCTAGGCACCGCTAACACCGCCACTAGCAAACAAGAGAGAGCCTGCCTCGTGCAGGCTCTCTTTCATACATAGGATCCTTCGACGGAGCCTGTCCTGAGCGAAGTCGAAGGGCTCAGGATGACAAGGGCGCGCTGACCACGAACGAGGAGGACGATGAGTCGAGCGGCACGGTACGGGACGGGTATAGGACTCGGGGTTATTCACATTGGTGCGCTGGCCGCTTTCGTGCCGGCGTTCTTCCATTTTTCGGATATCGCCGTCGCGGCGATCCTTTCATACCTGACCGGCGTTTTGGGCGTGACGCTCTGCTATCACCGGGTGTTGACGCATCGCAGCGTGCGCCTGCGCAAGCCGCTCGAATATCTTTTTGCGGTCTTTGGAACGCTCGCACTCCAAGGCGACCCAATTCGCTGGGTCGCGATTCATCGCAAGCATCACGCCCATGCCGACGACGAAGGGGATCCGCATAACATCCGGCTCGGCTTTCGCTGGGCTCACATCGATTGGCTCTACCGGCAGAACGTCGATATGCCGTCGGACGAAGAGATCGCGCGCTACGCTCCGGATCTCTATGCCGATCCATTCTACCGGGTGTTGCAGCACTTGGGCCTGCCGCTCCAGCTCGCGCTCGCGGGGGCGCTCTTCTTTTTCGGCGGCTGGGCCTGGGTCGTCTGGGGCGTCTTCGTCCGGCTCGTGTTCGCGTATCACTCGACCTGGCTGGTCAACAGTGCCGCCCACATGCTCGGCTACCGAACCTATCGAACGTCGGACTGCTCGACGAACTGCTGGTGGGTCGCGCTGCTCTCTTTCGGAGAAGGCTGGCACAACAACCATCACGCCTTTCCGTTCTCTGCGCGCCACGGTCTGCGCTGGTTCGAGATCGACATGACCTGGTGGCACGTGGAGCTTCTCGCCCTTTTGCGGCTGGCCGACCGCGTACGGATCCCCAGCCGGCTCATGCGTCAAAAGCTCGCCTACGCGAGCATGCGCCCCTTTGCCGGAGCGGCCGACTACTCCAGCGGCGGGGCATAAAGGCGGCCGGAGACGGCATACGGTATACTAGTTAAACGAGCTCAGCACCAAGGAGTAGCTACATGAAGGAAAAACGCGCGCCATGGGAGCGCCCCGATTTTCAAGAGCATCAGCTCGGCGCCGAGGTAACGGCTTACCTTAGCGCGCCGCTGCGCGAACCAAAGATCTAACGACGGCCGATTCCGGCCTCGTCGCGCGGCTTTATGCCGTCGGCGAGGAGCGCTATCACGACAAGCACCCGTTTCATCGGCGGCTTGTCGCAGGTACGCTTGACCGCGCCGCCGTGCAGGCTTGGGTAGCAAATCGCTATTACTACCAAAAGCAAATTCCCGTGAAGGACGCGGCGATTCTCGCCAACCTGCCTTCCGCATCGTATCGCCGGGCGTGGATCTCGCGCATTTACGATCACGACGGCGCCGCGGACGGTGAGGGCGGCACGGTTTCGTGGCTGGCGCTGGCCAGAGCCGTCGGGCTCGATGATGCTGAGGTGCTCTCCGAGCGCGCGGTCGCACCGGGGACACGCTTCGCCGTCGATGCCTACGTCACGTTCGCCCGCACCCGTCCCTGGATCGAAGCGGTGGCCTCTTCTCTCACCGAACTTTTTGGGCCGCCGGTCATGACGGCCAGGGTCGCGGCGATTATCGAAAAGTATCCCTGGATCGATCGCTCGGGTTTGGCGTACTTTGAAAAGCGAATTCCGCTGGCGCAGCGCGACGCCGAGTCGGCGTTATCGTGGGTGCTGCGCGAAGCGACGACGCCCGACGTCGAACGCCGCTGCGTCGAAGCCTTGCGATTTAAGTGCGACGTTCTGTGGTGCATCCTGGACGCCACGGCGCTCGCATCCGGCGTCTTCAAATGAAGCCCACCGCCCTCCCACGCTTCGGCAAGGGTGTGAAGCTGCGTCACGACGGAAACGGCAGCGTCATGCTGCTCATCCCCGAAGGCGCGCTCGTTCTCAACGCATCCGCCGCGGCGGCGCTGGAACTCGTCGACGGAACGCGGCCGCTAGCAGAGATCGTCACGGCTGTGGCCGAGCGGTTCGACGTAAGCGTCGACCACGCTCGCGGGGATATCCTCGAACTCTTCGCGCGACTCGAGCAGCGTGGGCTTATCGCGCCCTTCGACTGCGCTCAGGGTGACAAAGCTGAGTAGCGCGCCGCGGCCGCTGTCCCTGCTGTGCGAGTTGACGTATCGCTGTAATCTGCAGTGCCCGTATTGCTATAACCCGCTCGACCTGCGATCGTATCGCGACGAACTGACGACCGGGCAGTGGACCCGCGTCTTGCAGCAAGCCGCCGATCTCGGCGTGGTTCAGGCGCATTTCTCCGGCGGCGAGCCGACGCTGCGCCCCGATCTCGTTGCGCTCGTCGAGGCCGCGGCCGCCTGCGGGCTCTACACGAATCTGATCACGCAGGGAACGTTCCTCGACGACGTGCTGCTCGACCGATTGGTCCGCGGCGGCCTCGACCACGTGCAGATCAGCATTCAGGCGCCGCAAGCAGCGCTGGCCGACCGCATCGCCGGCGCAGTCGTGCACGACAAGAAGTTGGAGGCACTCCGGCGCGTTCTCTCGCGCGACGTCGCGCTCACGCTCAACTGCGTGCTGCACCGTTTGAATCACGATTCGATCGAGGACGTCATCGACTACGCGCAGCGGCTGGAGATTCGGCGGCTCGAGCTGGCCAACGTGCAGTTCTACGGCTGGGCCTATCGCAACCGCACCGCGCTGATGCCGACGCTGGAACAAGTTCGCCACGGCGAGCAGGTCGTCGCCGCGGCCCGCGAGCGTCTACGCGGTGCGATGGAAATCGTCTACGTGCTTCCGGACTATTTCGGCGATTTTCCCAAGCCGTGCATGAACGGCTGGGGACGCCAGTTTGTTACCGTCACGCCCAACGGGTACGCCCTCCCGTGCCCGGCGGCTGCCGGCATCACGACGTTGACGTTCGAGAACGTGCGAGATCGTTCGCTTGGCGAGATCTGGCACGACTCCGCGTCGTTCGTTCGCTATCGCGGAACCGATTGGATGCCCGAGCCGTGCCGCTCGTGCGACCGGCGCGAGCTGGATTGGGGTGGCTGCCGCTGCCAAGCGTTCTTGATCACCGGCGACGCCGGCGTTACCGACCCAGCCTGTTCGCTCAGCCCGGATCACGCGAGCCTCGCCTCTTTGCGCGAAGGGGTATCCGAACCGGTCTATCGCCGGGCGTGATCGTTCGCGTGCTCGGTTCGGCGGCCGGAGGCGGCGTGCCACAGTGGAACTGCGCCTGCGACAACTGCTCTGCAGCCCGTGCAGGGCGGCGCCCGCACCGCACGCAGTCCGGCTTGGCCGTGAGCGCCGACGGCGAGCGTTGGCTCCTGCTCAACTGTTCGCCCGATATCGGACCGCAGATCGAAGCTTTCACGCCCTTGCAGCCGCACACGCCGCGCGGCACGCCGATCGGCGGAATGCTCTTTACCGACGCGAACGTCGATCATCTTGGAGGGCTGGTGACGCTGCGTCAGAGCGGCGAGCACGGCTTCATCGTTCGCTCGAGCGCCGTGGTTCGCGCGATTGCCGTCGCGCAGCCGGCCTACGCTCCTTTTTCGCAGGCGCCCCATCGCTGGCTCGAGGTTCCGCTCGACGCCGGCTGCGAGGCCGCAAGCAAAGATGACGTCGTCGGAAATCAGCTCGCGGTGCGCGCCTTTTCCGTTCCCGGAACGACACCCGGCTACGACGGGCGCCGGCGCCTGCCAGGCGCGGTAGTTGCTTACGAAATCTCGGACCTCGACCGGAAGAACCGCCTGCTTTTCGCGCCGGTCTTCGCCGCCATCGACGCCGCACTTCATGCCGGGATTGCGGCGGCGCGCGTGGCATTCGTGGATGGAACGTTTTACACGTCCGACGAACTGATCTCGCAACGTCTGATGGAAAAGCGCGCAGAATCGCTCGGGCATCAGCCCGTCGCCGGTGAAGCCGGCACGCTCGAGCGGCTGCGCGGCGCCGGCACCCGGATTATCTTCACGCACCTCAACAACTCCAATCCCATGCTCGATCCGGCCTCCGCAGCTTCACAGCACGTTAACGAGGCGGGCGCTGAGATTGCTTACGACGGAATGGAATTGAGGCTATAAAGCGGGAACTCTCTTTTGTTGATGATCGCCCTAGCCGGCCGAATCGTTTTGACGCTTGCGGTTGCGTGGACGCAGTTTCGACTGGGCCCGCAAAACAACGCCGTTGTCGACGGTACCCTCAACGCCTCGTGGCAGATCGAAACCGGCGGCCAGATTTCGGCCAGTCCAACGATGGTCGACGGCACGATCTACGTCGGAAACAACAACGGCTCGCTCTACGCGATCGAAGCCGCCACCGGAAAGGTCTTGTGGAGCGCGCGCGTGGCGAATCCGCTTATGAGCGCGCCCTTGATTTACAACGATTTGGTTATCGTGGGTGAAGGCGACCCGACCAGCCGCAGCGCTTCGCCTTCCGAGCCGGTGATGGTCGGCCAAGGTGCAAGCGCGCTCATCGGTTTCGATCGTTTCAGCGGAAACATGCGCTGGCAAACCACGGTGAGCGGCTCGGCGATGCCGACGCCCGCCATCATTGGCGGCACGTTGATCGACCACGACGGGGCAGGCTGGATTAACGGCCTCGACCCGATCAGCGGCGAGATACGCTTTCAGCACTGGCTGGGATCCATGGCCTCGATGTCGGCGATTCTTCCCATCGGTAACGGCGACTTCGTCACGACGGGAGTCGGCAGCAACGCCGCGTGGCGCCTGCACGCAGACGGCGGCTCCATCATCTGGCGCAGTCCGTTTTCGCGGGGCGCCTCAGGAATCGGCGATTGCCCCCCGGTCACCGACGGGCGTCGCGTCTTCTGCGACTACGTCTCGCCGGTGCTACCCGATACCTCGACGGCGGTCGGCGATCTAACGGCGGAGCGAGTCTACGCTCTCGACGCCGCCAGCGGCGCAAGCTTGTGGGACGTCGCCTTGGAGAGCGGCGCGCTTCCAATCCGTAACGAAGCCGCAGTTCCGCTCCTCGAGGGAAGCCGGCTGTTCGTCGGCAGCGCGCTCGCGCCATGGATGCACGCGCTCGACACGGCCAACGGCATGCTGCTCTGGGAGACGCCGACGCGAGGTGCCGTCAAGGGCGGCATCGTCGACGTCGACGACACCATCTACTTCGGCGACTTAGGCGGTTATCTGTGGGCACTCGACGCTAAAACCGGTCGCGTCATCGGCGACAAGCTGATGCATACCGCGTTCAACGTCGGCTCGCCGATCGTGGTCGGAACGACGCTGATCATCGGAAGCGACAGCGGCAGCGTGATCGCAATCCCACTGGACCGGATTCGCGACTCCCACGACCGTTAGTGTCTAGAACAGGTTCCACAAATACTGGTTGTAGACTTCGTGGTGGTATTGCACTTCCTGGGCTTTGACGAAGCTTCCGAGTAAACGGGGACAGCGGTCTGCGCTGGCCTGTTTGAGATCGGCGTAGCGCTGCTTCACATCCTCGCCCAGGAGCTTGCCGGTCCATTCTGAAGCGCGAAACGCCGCCATCGCGTCGTAGATATTGTCGGGCAGGTAACGGTCGGCTTGACGCAAGTTTTTGAGCGTGCTGGTCGTACCGTCGAGACCCGTCTTAAAGACCGCGAGCATTACCATATAGGGATTTGCGTCGGGGGCGACGGAGCGAACCTCGGTGCGCATGCTGCGCTCGTTGCCGATCGGAATGCGTACCATCGAGCCGCGATCGATCGCTGAAGCTTTGATCTGATTGGGCGCTTCGAAGTGCGGGTCGAGCCGGCGATACGAGTTCACGCTGGAGTTGAGCATCAGGCAGAGCTCGTCGCCGTGCGTCAGGATGCGATCGACGAACTTCCAGCCGAAGGCGCTGAGCTGCTCCTGCCCTTTGGGATCCCAGAAGAGGTTCTTGCCGTTCTTGCTCACCGAGACATTGGTGTGCATTCCACTTCCGTTGACGCCGACGACCGGTTTTGGCATAAAGCTTGCGGTCATTCCGAGCTTCGTCGCGACTTGCCGGCAGATCAGCTTGTACAGCTGGATCTGGTCTGCGGCGGCAACGACCTCACCGTAGCTATAGTTGATCTCGAACTGCGACGGCGCGACTTCCGGGTGGTCCTTCTCGTTTTGAAAGCCCATCGCGCGCTGCACTTCGGCAACCGTATCGATAAAGTCGCGCAGCGGATCGCCGGGTAAGGAGTGATAGTAGCCGCCGGTATTGACGTACTCGAACTCTCCGGTCTCGTGATAGCGCCGCTCGGCGTCGAGCCCTTTAAAGAGGAAGCCCTCGATTTCGTTGGCCGCGTTGAGAGCGTAGCCCTCCTTCGCATAGCAGTCGTTGGCAAACTGCTTGAGCGAGCCGCGAATGTCGCCGGTAAACGGCTTACCATCGCGATCGAAGACGTCGCCGAAGACGAGCACTTTACCGGGCCCGAAGATGTCCGCCGGCCCCCAGTAAAACGCGCTCCAGTCGAGCGATAGGCGCAAGTCGCTTTCGCGCTGTGGCGTAAAGCCTCGTATCGAGGAGCCGTCGAAGGTGAGGTTGTCGTGCGACTTGAGCAAGAACTTCTTGTCGTAGTCGAGCATGTGCAGGCGGCCCTCCAGATCGCTGAAGAGTACCGTCAGTGCTTTGATTCGCGGCTCGTCGGCAAGATATCTTAGCCGCTGTTCTTGCAGAGCGTGAAGCGGGACGCGCTCTTGGCGCTGCTGTTTCGCGCGCAAGTTGAGCTCTTCTAGCTCGGAGTAGGGGAGCATCAGGAAGTCGCGCAGGTCGGCGTTGGTCGGCATGGCCGTCGAAGTCATGTGGCTCGTTCTCCTTGACGTTCGGCGAGTTGACGAACCGTTGAAGGTTCGTGATGCCCTGGACCCTTACACAATCCGCGGCCCGCGCCTTTGGACAATTGGTAAAACGTTTCGGGTTGCGGGGCCGGCCGGACGAGCCGGCTCGACGGCGCAAGACTTAACGCAGCTGCAAGAGAACGCACCGGAATGGATGCGTACCTTGCACTGGACGTCCGTTCACTGGGGTTGGGTGCTCGGCGCGGTGATTCCGACGGGAGAGACCGAGGATATTGATTAGCAAGCCCCGGTTCTCGACGGAGGCGGGGCGCCTCGAAGCCTTCAGCGACGGTGTCATCGCTGTAATCATTACGATCATGGTGCTCGAGCTACGGCCGCCCGACGGCACGGACTTGCGGTCGCTGCACGCGCTGATTCCGACTTTCTCTGCCTACGTTCTCAGCTTTGCGTTTATCGGGATTTACTGGAACAACCACCACCATATGCTGCGCGCGAGCGACGGGATCGACGGCCGAACGATGTGGGCGAACCTCCATCTGCTCTTTTGGCTGTCGCTCGTGCCGTTTACGACGGCGTGGCTCGGGCGCAACCCGTTCGCTCCGGTCCCAACGGCGCTTTACGGCTTCGTTCTCCTGATGGATGCTATCGCATTCACTGTTTTGCAAGCCGCCCTTCTCAAAGTAAACGGGCCCGGGGGCGCCTTCGCCAAAGCCGTCAACGCCGACGTGAAGGGCAAGATGTCGCTCGCGCTTTACGTAGCTGCTATTGCGATTTCGTTTCTTTCGACGATTGCGGCCGACGCGCTCTTCGTCGCCGTGGCGATCCTCTGGATTGTGCCCGATCGTCGCTTCGAGCCGGTCATCGCCAACCGCTCGGACGGTAGGAAGAGCACAGACGCCAAAGGCGGAAGTACGGGCAGATGAAGTCGCTTACGCTTATGCTCTCGCTCCTCACTGTCCTCGCCGCCCAGCCGGTGCTCGGCGCGCAGCCGGAAACCTGGACGGTCGACCCCGTGCATTCGACCGCGCAGTTTACCGCACGCCATTTTGGCATCGTCCCGGTGATCGGCACGATTCCGATCGAAAAGGCATCGGTTGCGCTCAACGCAGGCTCGCAGATACCGGTTGCTGTTTCGGCCACGCTCGACGCTTCCAAGGTTGACACGCACAACGACAGGCGCGACGGCGACATTCGCTCCGCGCACTATTTCAACGTCGCGTCGACGCCCGAGATACGCTTCGTCAGTACGAAAGTCGAGGGCACGGACCCCAAGCATTTTACGATCGCGGGTGATTTGACGATGCACGGCGAGACGCATGCCGTCGTACTAAACGCGCAGGTCATCGCTTCGGGAAAATCGCCGCGAGGCCGGTCGATTATCGCGTACGGCGCAAGCGTGACGATCGATCGTACGCAGTGGGGTATGACATACGGCCCGCTCATCGTCGGGAACAGCGTGGACATCTCACTAAATATCGAAGCCGATGGCCCCGCCTAGAGCTTTACTTGCCGCGCTCTGCGCTTCGGCGCTGCTTCCCGGCTGCGGCAACGCTTCGCCAAAAGTCGAGCCGGGTGTTATCGCGGCGAGAGCGCCCGGCAACATCTACTGGAATAAGCCGGCGCTTCGTTTAAAGGGCGATGGAGCGCGCCGCCAGGCGATTCTCAGCTACTGGGGACCGGACGGCTATTACACCGAGCCCGTTTACTGCAAGAACGGCGGACGCATTTCGGCGACGACGCACGGACACAGCGGCAAGCGGACCGGGTACGTTCACATCGTCTACTGGTTCAAGGCGCTCACCCATAATCACGACCAGTGCGGTTTCAGCGCGGTCCTCAACAACACCGGCAGCCCGCCAATCGCGGTGATCGAACTGCGGATTCTTTAGAACGGAATTTCGTCGTCTAGTTCGTCGGCCGAACTGTCGGTTGCGCGCGCCGGCGCACCGACGGCGGCCGCGCTGCGGCCTCCGTTGAAACCGCCCTGATCGCCCGTGTCGCCGTCATCGCGGCGCGAGGAGAGCATCTGCATTCCCGAGATAACGACTTCGGTGGCTTGACGCCGAATCGGCTGGCCGGCGTCGTCCTTCAGCTTGGTATCGTCGTAGGAGCGGATCGCGAGCCGGCCCTCGACGAGCACGGGACTGCCCTTCTTGAGATACGTGTTGCAAGTCTCGGCGAGCCGTTCCCAGGCGACGATGTCGACGTACATCGTATCTTCGGGCTTCGCGTCTTTTTTGTTGGGATTGACCGCGATGCGAAACTTCGTGACCGGCGAGCCCGAGTTGATATAACGAATCTCCGGATCGCGCGTCAGGTTCCCCACCAAAATTACCTTGTTGAACGAAGCTGCCATACCTTAAACCTCTTTCACTAACGCGTACATCCTTAGAGACTAGTCCCTCAAAGTGTCACCAGTGTGGCATAGATGTTATGAAAAGGATACGTTTTGCGGCGGCGGGGGTGCGGCGGCAGCCAGCGCCGCCATATGGGTGAGCATCTTCGCATCGAGCCGAACGATGAGCGCCCGTAACACGTCCTCATGGAGCTTAAGCTGGCGATCGAGCTCTTTGGCGACGGTCGGCCCGGCCTTGAACTCCATGACCACGTAGTTGCCCTCGCGCGCATCGGCGATCTCGTAGGCCAACCGCTTCTTGCCTAGGCGCTCGATGCCCGTGACTTCGCCGCCCTGCCCCTTAACGATCTCGGCGACGGCGTTGGCTCGCTCTTCGACTTCGTTCTCTTCAAGCGAAGGGCGTAAAATGTAGGTTACCTCGTAATCGGTCATGAAGCTAGCTTCGAGCCCGTCATTGACGCACTCCTACCGGCTACCGTAAGACTGGCGCCCGACGCTTGGGGAGAATCAAAAAAATGGTGACAAGACTGCTGGTAAGGCCGGTGCTTCTCGGCCTCCTCGTCGTCGCGACCGGCTGCTCTTCGAACGCCGCTCCACCGGTTGCTCCGCAAAGCAGCCTACCCGAGGCTCGGCCCGCGACTGGAAATCCCGTCAGCACGTACATCAAGCACGTCGTCGTCATCATCCAAGAGAACCGCAGCTTCGAAAACTTTTTTGCCGGGTATCCCGGCGCGAACGCACCTGAATACGGGTGCGCGGCGGGAAGCGGAGCGCGCCGGCACTCCACCTCCGGCTCGGGCTGTCCGAGCGGGGAGACCGAGGTTCCGCTGCACTCGCTCGGGTTCCTCGACAGCCCCGACCTGGCGCACGACTGGAACTCGTCGATGACCGATTGGGACAACGGCAAGATGGACGGCTTCTATAAATACGGGCAGAAGCAAGGTGCCGATGTCGCCTACGCTTACGTTAGACCGAATCTCATCAAGCCGTACTGGGACATGGCCGAACAGTACGTCCTCGCCGACGAAATGTTTCCCACCGAGTTTGGCGGCAGTTTCACGGGCCATCTGACGCTCGTCGCCGGCACCGACGACCTCACGGCAAAAGAAGCTGAAGTAGATTTTCCCAACCAGCCTCCCGACGATTGCGACTCGCCGCCCGGCACGAAGAGTTCGTACGTGGACTCCGCGCGCCACGTCCACCGCTTTGCGGGACCGTTTCCCTGTTTCGATCAGTGGCGAACGATGGCGCAAGATCTCGATAATGCCGGCGTCTCGTGGAAGTATTACGCCACCAAGGTGCTCGACGCCGGCCTGTGGGAGCCGTACGAAGCGAGCAAATACGTCCGTTACGGTCCCGACTGGAAAACAGACATCACTGCTCCGCCATCGAGAGTCTTGACCGATGCATCGAAGGGAAATCTTGCTTCGGTAACCTGGGTGAGCCCCACGGAAGCCGACTCCGATCACCCCGCGGCGCACAGCGGTCTCGGCCCGTCTTGGGTGGCATCGGTCGTCAATGCAGTCGGCGAGAGCTCGTATTGGCCGTCGACTGCGATTATCGTGCTGTGGGACGATTGGGGCGGCTGGTACGATAACGCTTCGCCCAAGCAACTCGATTACCGCGGGCTGGGAATTCGCGTGCCGTGTTTGATCATCTCACCGTACGCGAAAGAGACGAGTGCGAGCCAGCCGGGCTACGTCTCACACACGCAGTACGAGTTCGGCAGCATCTTGAAGTTCATCGAGGAGGCCTACAACCTCAAGCCGCTCGGCCGAACCCAGGCCGGCTACAGCGATCAGCGCGCGACCAGCATCGAGGATAGCTTCGACTTCACCCAAACACCCCGCAAGTTCACCGCGATCCCGAGCACGTACCCGGTATCGCACTTCCTGCATGAGCCACCGTCGAACGAACCCGTAGACACCGAATAAAAGGCCCAGGGAGGCTCTGATTCAGTTCAGATCGAGGAGCCGAGGGGCGATGTTTACTGAGGTAAATGAGCCCCGAGGCGACGAAGAGCTGGGCTGAATCAGAGCCTCCCTCGCTATTGTTCGAGCTCCTGTAGGGTGTTGGTGTTCGTGTCGGTGTAGAACAGCGCCGTGTTGCTGTCTTTCGTTCCAATGGCGGCGAGCCCAAAGATTGCGGGCGCCGCGCCCTTATCGATGACCTCCGTGTCGAGCACCTTGCCCTTCGGCGTCATCTCGACCAGCGTGTTGTTGCCGGTGTTGGCGATGATAAGGTTGCCGTTGGGCAACAGCGTTGAGGCCACCGGGTTGTCGAGCGGCGAGCCGGCCTTTACCACCTTCGCGCACGTGGTCTTGGGATATAAGCAGGTGAACTTCTTGCACCCGGGCTGGACGGTGATCTCGTCTTTTACCAAGAGCGTGCTGGCATGACTGATGGCGACGACGGCATTGCACGCGCCGTCCACGACGTAGAGAACGTCGGCCTTGTTGTTACACTGATACGAGCCCGGCTGGGCAGCGCACCAATACGATAGGCCCGACGGTCCCAGCGCACTCCACCCGGTGCCTTTGTTGACGTCGAAGCCCTTGATGACCTCAATAACTTTTCCGTAGCCATATCCGCCGAAGCCGATATTGTCGATCGCTCCGGTGTCCGCATTGCCGACGAACATGATACCGGGCGAATAGTCATAGAGCGGCGGCGCGCCGCCGTCACCGATCGGCTCGGTGATTGGGGAGCCGTAGGTCTTTTTCAACTTCCCCTTGTCATTGATCTTCACCATCACTTTGCTGGTCATGCCGGTGGCGTAGACATCGTCGGCTGAAGTAACCGAATCGCCGTCGCATCCCTCGATGCCGGCGTTTTGATAGAACGTTGTGGGTTTGGAGCTCGCCACCGGATCGAACTGCTCAATCGTCGTTCCGTTGCCAGCATTGCCGGCCGAGTCTTCGAAGTTACAGACGAGCACGTGGCCTGCCTTTAACTCGCCGCCGTTATAGACAACGACGGAAATGGCGCGCGGGCCCATGTCGCCGTTTTTCGAATCGACGGTCGAGCCGATCGTAACGTTCTTGGTAAGCAGCTTCAGAATGGACGTCGTATCGGCGGGAGCAGCGGCGGCGCGGGCCGCGGCCGCGACGCCTGCGTTCGCCGGCACCGCACCGTTTCCGCCGCAACCGGACGCCGTAAGCGCCACCAACGTGGCGAGCAGAACCGATCGATTAATTTTCAGCGACATGCTCCGAGTCTCCTCACTACTGTTCGAGTTCCTGCAACGTGTTGGTATTCGTGTCGGTGTAGAATAACGCGGTATTTTTGTCGCTCGTTCCGATTGCTGCAAGCCCAAAGATCGCGGGCGCCTGGCCCGTGTCCAAGACCTTCGTATCGAGCACCTTGCCCTTCGGCGTCATCTCGACCAGTGTGTTGTTTGCGGCGTTGGCGACGATGAGGTTTCCGTTGGGCAACAGCGTTTGGGCTACCGGCTCGTCGAGCGGTGGGCCCGCCTTAACCAGCCTTGCGCACACGGCCGTCGAATACAAGCACTTGAACGTTTTGCAGCCGGGCTCAACGGTGATCTCGTCCTTCACCAGCAGAGCGCTGGCATTATCGATGGCGACGACGGCATTGCACGCGCCGTCGGCGATGTAGAGAATGTCGGGCGGTTCCTTGCCCTTGCACTTGCCCGTGGCCGGCGGTGCGCCGCACCAGTACGATAGGCTCGATGGCCCGAGCGCGCTCCACCCCGAACCGCTAACGTCGAAGCCGTTAATGACTTCGAGGACTTTGTTGTCGCCGTATCCGCCGAGGCCGATGTTGTCGACGGCTCCGGTGTCCGCATTGCCGGCGAAGACTATCTCCGGTGAATAGCCGTAGAGCTGCGGCGCCGCGCCGTCACCAAGCGGGTCCGTTATCGGCGAGCCGTACGTCTTTTTCAATTGCCCTTTTTGGTTGATCCAGACCATCACTTTGCTCGAAAGCCCGGTGGCATAAACTTGGTCCTGAGTCGTAACCGCGTCCCCGTCGCATCCCTCGATCGCGGCGTTGGCAAAGAAGGTCGTAGGGCTTGAGCTTGCCACCGGATTGAACCGCTCGATCGTCGTTCCGTTGCCGGCGTTGCCCGACGAGTCTTCGAAGTTGCAGACGAGCACCTGACCCTTCTTTAACCCTCCGTTGTTGGCTTGAAGGACCGAAATGGCGCGCGGGCCCATATCGCCATTGGTCGGATCGACCGTCGAGCCGATGGTAACGTTCTTAGTGAGCAGCTTCAGAATGGACTTTTTATCCTCGGGTGACGCCACCGCTGCCCGGGAGCCGGCGGCGTTTGAATTGCCGGCCGATGCACTCGACGGCACCGCGCTGTTCCCGCCGCAGGCGGGCGTTGCGAGCGCCATTACCGTGGCAACCAAGACCGCGCGATTAATCTGTATCGGCATGCTCCAATTTCTCCCTACTGTTCGAGTTCGTGCAGCGTGTTGGTATTCGTATCGGTGTAAAAGAGCACCGTATCGCCGTCGTTTTTGCCGTTCGCCGCGACTCCAAAGATCCCGGGCGTCTTGCTCTTATCCACTACCTTGGTATCGAGCACCTGACCTTTTGGCGTCAGCTCGACCAGCGTGTTGTTCCCAGTGTTCGCGACGATCAGGTTGCCGTTGGGTAGGATCGCCATGGCGACCGGCTTGTCTAGCGGCGAGCCCGCTTTGACGAGCTTCGCGCACGTGGTGCTGGGATATAAGCACTTGAACGTCTTGCAGCCGGGCTCGACGGTGATTTCATCGGGCACCAGCAGGCTGCTGGCATGGGTGATTTCGACGACCGCGTTGCAGGCGCCGTCGGCCACGAAGAGCTCGTCGGCCTTGTTGCTGCACGTTGCCGAGCCGGGCAGAGCGCCGCACCAATACGCGATGCCCGATGGCCCCAGCGCGCTCCAGCCCGAACCTTTGTTGACGTCGAAACCATTAACCACCTCGGTCACGGTGTTCGTCCCATACCCGCCGAAACTGTAACTGTCGAGCGCTCCGGTATCGGCGTTGCCTAGGTAGACGAACTCCGGCGAATAGAGATAGAGCGGCGGCGCGTCGGCATCACCGAGCGGTTGGGTAATCGTTTTGGCGTACGTCTTCTTCAACTTCCCGTTTTCATCGATCCAGTTCATTACTTTGCTGGTGAATCCGGTGGCGTACATTTGGTCGCCGCCACTGACCGCGCTGCCATCGCATCCCTCATTTTTGGCGCTTTGAATGAAGGTCGCCGGTTTTGAGCCGGCCGTGGGACTCAACTGCTCGATCGTCGTTCCGCTGCCGGCAGTACCGGACGAGTTCTCAAAGTTGCAGACGAGCAGGTTATTCTTCTTCAGTTTTCCGTAGTTGTAGAGAACCACGGTGACGGCACGCGGGCCTGTATCACCGTTGCTCGGATCGACGGTCGAGCCGATCGTGACATCTTTGGTCAGTAGTTTCAGAATGGACGTCGTGTCGGCCGGCGACGCATCCGAGTTGGCTGCCGGTACACTCGAGGGTACGGCATTGGTTGCGCTGCATGCCGGCACGGTTAAAATCAAGCCGGCGGCAAGCAGTGCCGCGCGAGCGTTCGAAAGGGGCATTCTAAACCTCATTGGTCAGTGGAGTTACTGGGAATTTTGCCTTTCGAATTTGTCGCATTAGCCCCTGCAAAGGCCTAGCGACCGCCGTCATCTTTCATTAGAAAGATCGAGCAAAGAAAACTATAGTCATCCCCACCCCAATGGTAATGACGACGGCACGCGAGATCGGCTGCGACAGCCTCCGAAAAAGACGCGCGCCACAGTACCCGCCTGCCAATGCAAGCACTGCCATGGGCACCGCATAGCGCCAGTCAACGATTCGGGCAAGCACGAACGGCACCAAAGCAACGCCGTTGATCGCCACGGCAAGCACGTTCTTGATTGCATTCTGAGCGTTAAGGCTCGGGAGACCGGAAAAAGCAAGCACGGCAAGCATCAAGATCCCCATGCCGGCGCCGAAATAGCCCCCGTAGATCGCAACGGCAAACTGGGCGGCGATCTGCCACGGTGCGTGGCGCGGCGCGCGATCGGTTCGGCGCATCAGCAGGGGGCTGACGGTAAAAAGCAGCGTCGCGAAAAGCAACAGCCACGGGATCAAACGCACGAAAAGCGCTTGCGGCGTGAGCAGCAGCAGCAATGCGCCGATGAGCGAGCCCGCGGCGCTCGCAACGAGAACGGGAAGCAAGAGCGACCGATGCTCGCGGACTTCTTCGCGATAGCCGCGCGCGCTTCCAATCGTGCCGACCCACATCGCCGCGTTGTTCGTCGCGTTCGCCGAAATGGGCGGCACGCCGGCAAAGACGAGCGCGGGAAAGGAGAGAAAGCTTCCTCCCCCAGCCACGCTGTTCAGCATACCTGCCGCAAACGCGGCCACCGCGGGCACGAGGAGTTGGGCTGCGGACACGCCTCCGGAACTATAGCGCAGCGCGCTCGCGCTTGGTAACGCGATAGACGCGGCGAACGGTTTTTAGCTTTTCAATTTTGGTGAGGAGCTTGTGGAGATGATCGAGGTCGCGAATCTGCACTGTCAGGCTCGCTACCGCGACGGTATCCTTGCGAACGCGAGCGTTGACGGAGCTTACCTGCGTCTTGAGCTCTGCAAAGACTCCCATGATGTCGCCGAGCAGCTGCGAACGGTCGTCGGCCTCCACCTCGATATCGACGAGATGCGTCAGACCGGCATCGGTAAGCCACTGTGCCTGCATGATCCGTTCGGGCGTCGCATTCATGAAGCCGATGTTGGGACAATCGGCGCGATGCACGCTGACGCCGCGGCCGATCGTGACGTACCCCATGATCGGATCGCCCGGTACCGGAGAGCAGCACTTCGAAAGGCGTACGAGCACGTCGTCGACGCCGGCGATTCGCACGCCGCTCGAACGGCGCACGCTCTTCCGCAGCGCGGGCTTGCGGCCGACCTTGGTGAAATCGACGACGTTGTCGTGCTTGACTTCGTCGCGAACGCGGTTGGCGACGGCCTGCGCGGACGCGTCTCCGAATCCGATCGCCGCGAAGAGATCCGTCGGCGTCGCATAGTTCAAGCGTGCCGCAATTCGTTCGATCAGCTCGCCGCGAGCGACGTCCGTGCGCAGCCCAGCACGAGCCAACTCCTGCTCGAGCGCCTCTTGTCCGGCTAGAACGTTCTCCTCGCGGCGCTCTTTGCGGAACCACTGCTTGATCTTGTGTTTGGCGCTGGACGTTTTGACGATCGAGAGCCAGTCCAGCGACGGCCGCCCGCTCGACTTATTGACCAAGATTTCGCAGATGTCGCCGTTTTGCATTTGATAGTCGAGTGGAACGATACGGCCGTTTACCTTTGCGCCCACGCAGTGGTTTCCGACGTCGGTGTGCACCTGGTACGCGAAATCGAGCGGCGTTCCGGAGGCCACGATCGAATAGACGTCGCCGCGCGGCGAGAAGACGAAGACTTGGCTGTCGAACAGATCGAGCTTGAGGTTCTCCATGAAGACGCGCGAATCGCGCATGTCTTTTTGCCACTCGAGCAGCGCGCGCAGCCACGAGAGCTTGTTCTCGAACTGGTCGGTCTTGCCGCCTTCCTTGTAACGCCAATGCGCCGCGATGCCGTATTCACCCGTCCGGTGCATCTCCCAGGTTCGAATCTGGATTTCGAGCGGATCGCCGCTGGGGCCGACGACGGTCGTATGCAGCGACTGGTACATGTTGGGTTTGGGCATCGCGATGTAGTCTTTGAACCGTCCCGGCAACGGCGTCCACATCGCATGCACCGCTCCCAGCGCGGCGTAGCAGTCTTTCACGCTGTCGACGATGATTCGAATTGCGGTGAGGTCGTAGATCGTCGAGAAATCTCGGCCTTTGTTGATCTTCGAGTAGATCGAGTAGAAATGTTTCGGCCTGCCCTGGATCTCGGCGTTGACCTTGAGCTCTTTGAACTCGTCGCGTAGCCGCGCGATCGCCTGCTCGACGTCGGCTTCACGCTCTCGCCGCGTCTTGGCCACACGCTCGACGATATCGTGATACGGGCCCGGATCGAGATAACGCAGGCACTCGTCTTCGATCTCCCATTTGATCTTCCAGATCCCAAGACGGTGCGCGATTGGCGCGTAGATGTCGAGCGTCTCGCGCGCGATCGCCTGCTGTTTGGCCGCCGGGAGGCTGCCCAACGTCCGCATGTTGTGCAGCCGGTCGGCCAGCTTGATAATGATGACGCGGATGTCTTTGGCCATTGCCAAGAACATCTTGCGAAGATTCTCGACTTGCGCGTCTTCCTTCGATTGATAGGGGATGCGGGTCAGCTTCGTGACGCCGTCGACCAGACGCGAGACCGCTTCGCCAAACCGGTCGCCGACCTGCTCTGCGGTAACCGACGTGTCTTCGACGACGTCGTGGAGCAGGGCGGCGGCGATCGTCTGGTGGTCCATCTCGAGATCGGCCAAGATCCCGGCGACGGCGAGCGGGTGCTCGATGTAGGACTCGCCCGAGGCCCGGCGCTGGCCTTGGTGAGCCGCGTCGGCAAGCTGATAGACGCTCATCAACCATTCCCCGTCTGCCGAGGGGTCGTAGGACCGAACGCGTTCGATCAGCTCGGAAATGGTCATACCCGCCTCTATTATACAGCCCCCGGAGCGCGACGCCCTAACGGGCTCTTAAGAGGGGCTCGGGGCGGGCGTAATTGTCTCGGTGTCGAGCCGGTTCTTGAAGAAAATCGTCGCGATCTTCCCCTGCGAATCGAGCGCCAGCCACAGGTAGATCTTCCCGGATTGGCACAGCATCTGGTAAATGTAACCACGCGCTCCCGGTGGAAAACTGGGGTCGGCCCAGGGTCCGATGAAGACCGCATCCGTCAGCGCTCCCAGCTGTCCCAGGGCACGCGACGTGTCGGTCACCTTCTCGTCGGTGAGTTTTTCGGTGACTTGCGGGGCGTAGAGATGCTGGTTCACGATCCCGGCCTGCCAATCAACGAACTGCTGGCGAGCGAGCTTGGTGATCGCCGGATCCGCGACCGGCGGCGGCGATGGCGATGGCGTCGGATGCGGTCGTGCCGAACTCGTTACCGTGAGCGCGGCAAAAACGAGCGGTACGATGGCGGCGACTCGAGGCGAGAATCTCATTTGTGCTTCAATACGAAATTAAAGTTACGATATCCGCGCCGGCAATAGCCTCTCGTCCTCGCAGCGCGGTCAGTTCGATCAAGAATGCGTAGGCTTCCACCGTGGCGCCGAGGCGTTCGAGCAGCCGCGCCGTCGCGCCCGCCGTGCCGCCGGTGGCAAGCACGTCGTCGACAACCAGAACGCGCTCGCCCTTGGTAATCGCGTCTGCGTGAATCTCAAGCGAGTTGGTTCCGTATTCGAGCGCGTACTCTTCGGTAAGCCGTTCGTGGGGGAGCTTTCCCGGCTTGCGCACCGGGATAAATCCGGCACCGATCGCGTAAGCAATCGGTGCGGCAAAGATATATCCGCGCGCCTCGATCCCAACGACGTGATCGATACCGCGGCCGCTAAAGCGCTCGACAAATAGGTCGATTGCTTGGCGAAACCCTTGCTTATCTTTCAACAACGGGGTAATGTCACGGAAAAGGATTCCGGAAATCGGAAAATCCGGAATCGCTCGAATCAGCGCTTCGATCTCCACGCGTGCCGGGTTTGAGTCGGGGGATCGAATGGCCTGCAGGAAAGGAGAACATGAAGAAATCGCAAGCTCTGGCTGCCGTGATGACGGCAGCGCTTGCCGCCAGCGCGGCCGCGCCTGCGCTCGCCGATGGCAGCGGAAGCACGAACACGATCATCTTCGCAAGCGCCGCTGCCGCAGCATCGGTTCCTTTGGTCGTTAACTACAACCACAAGGTCCGGGAAAAGCGCGCGGAAGAGCAAGAAGTCACGCGCCGGCAAGATGCCTACCGTGACTGGTTCTACCACAAGTACGGCTACTATCCAACCTACGATCAGTTCAAGCAGTGGTACGTGCAGACGTACAACAAGAGTCCTGACTAGGGTTCCTCACCACCGCAACGCCGAGCCTTTCGATCGAGATTGGCTCGGCGTTTTCTTTGGGCGATCGAACCTCCGTCGCTTCGCGATCGCATTCGCCGCCTCAATCGCGCTCCACGAAGTCGCAGCCGGCGTGATTCCTCGCGGCGGTCCGGCAACCACGACACCCCAACGCGAAATCGTCACGAAGGTACGGCTTCTGCGCGTCGTTAACCGCGTCGCGGCCAAACCGGCGCCACAGCCGCGACCCACGATCGGCCTCGCCGCGGTGTCGCCGCCGCCGCATCGCATTCGCGTAGTCGCGGATGTAGCCGGCAGGCCAGTGGCTCCGCGCCGGGCTTTAGCCGCGCGTGCACCGGCATCAGCTCAACGCTACGGCTCCAAGCCCGTCTGGGATGTTTCGTCCGGCGGCAGTGCTGGGCAACTCGCGGCCGCACAAACGGGCGATTCTGCCGGTTCGGGTAGTAGCAGCGGACAAGCGGGCACGGGCAGCGGCGTGGCAAGCGGCGCCGAACCCTGCGGCTTCGTCGAGTTTTCCGATCCCCACGGCAGCGCGTTCGACGCGGGGACGCATGGATTCTACGTCGACATTCGGATGCAGGTGCATTTCGCCGACGGCACGTCGCAGTCGGTCGTGCTCGACTACCCGTGGTACTACTCAAGCGAATCCGCCAATCCGTGGTCGGACCAAAACTTGCGCGATCCCAACTTTCCGACCCGCTTCCAACTGCCGCCGCAAAGCAAAATGGGAAACGAGCCGGAGTTAGTCCGGTACGTGATCGCTCATAGCACCGCCGACGGCATGACGCTCCTGCGGGACTGCCCGAGCCCGCCGCCGTAGGGAGTTTATGCTATGGGTTCGGGAGGTGCGACTGATGAGAACTTTGGCCTTTTCTTCGTTCGCTTTAAGCACTGGCGTCGTTGCAGCCGCACTAGCGGCTTGTGGCGTACTTCCGCCGAGCCAGGCTCCCTCGAGCCCCTCGACGGTGCCCGGGATAAACTCCTCGTCGAACGAGCGAACCTTTAAATATGTAGGGCGCAAGCAGTCGTTCACAGTCCCGACCGGCGTGACAAGCGTTACGATCACCGCGGTCGGTGCAGTCGGTGCCCCCGGGGGCCCTCAATATACCTACAAGGAAGCTGGCGGTGGAACGGGAGCAACCGTGATGGCGACAATCGCGGTGACTCCCAGAGAGCGGTTGGCGATCTTCGTAGGCGGTAGCGGTGCGACCGGCGGCTTTAACGGCGGCGGACGAGGCGCGGGCACCTACTACGGAGGCGGCGGCGGAGGCGCATCCGACGTGCGCGAGGGAGGCGACCGGCTTCCCGATCGCATCCTTGTAGCCGGCGGGGGCGGCGGCGGCGGAAGCGACACAGAGTTTGAGGCTGGAGGCTCCTACGAAGTGGGTGGTAACGGTGGCGCCGGCGGCGTAACCAACGGTGCACCGGGGTCCCCCGGTAACTCGGCCGTGGGCTTGGCGGAGGCGGCGGGACCGGCGGTTCGCAAAAAACCGGCGGCAAAGGTGGCGCAGGCGGCGGAAGCGGTTGCGGCGGCTCCCGCGGAAAGGTCGGCGCAGGTGGCACTGCCGGTGTCGGTCACACGGGCGGATGCGGCGCAACCGGCGGTGGGGGCGGCGGCGGCTACTACGGCGGTGGTGGCGGGGGCGCAGGCGGTTACGATTCCAGCAAAGACGCTGGCGCAGGCGGTGGCGGTGGCGGCGGTTCCTCCTTTGTCGAGCATCAAGCAACGCGCGTGAAGATTGCCGTCTATCACCGTCAACACTACGATGGGAAGATCGTCATAGCTTGGTAAGACGTGCGGGACTTATCGACATCATCGGCGCGCTCTACGGTATTACCACGGTGCAACGAACCGCGGGTCCACGGCAGCGGTGACGATTTTACGAAAGGTTGCAAACGGACAGTCGAGCGCGGGGCAGCCGGGAATGTAGACCGGCACCCGCTGCGGGCTTTCGCCGTGGCCCGCGCGCATCGCATCGAGCGACTGCGCGGCGAAGAACGTGCGTACCCAGGGCTGCGCTCCCGGCGCCGCGTGTAACTCAAAGATCAGCGCGCTTCCCGGCGGCGTATCGTTGTACTGATCACCGTCGATCAGCCATGAGAGCCCGAGCAATCCCGAGAACTCGGCGAGCTGCGTGTCGTGCCCCGCTAAGAAGACGAAACGGGTTCTCGCCGGCACTCGCGTGCCGGGCACGGCTTTGCCCGTCGCGCCCTCCTCGAGCGTCTCCAAAATGTGCGTCATCATGTTCGAGGAATGAGCTCGCGCCGAGTAACGAGTGCCGTGTTCCAACTGCTTGCCGAGAACGTGGAGCTCGAGCAACTGGAGCAAACGAGCGTGATCGACTCGTCCCCATCCAACGTCCGCGTTGCCGTTGGTGTATTCCAACAGCATGTTCTCGGCAACGTCGCCCGCCATGTCGAGGCCGCCCGAGAGACCGGCAAGCCCGCCGTCACCGTCGTTGGCAACGGTCGTGGGCACTTGCGAGATCTGCTTGCAGGTTGCGGGCGATTCGCATCCTAGAACCGACTCCATCGCCGCAAATGCGCCGCCGTATGCCACGGTCAGTGCGTTGAGATTGCCGCCGACGGCACCGAGAACGGATGCCATCGACTCCGCCTTATCGACAACGCCGATGCCGGGCAGCGGATCGAAAAGCCGATCGGGATCGGCGGGCGCGTGGTGAACCGGGATGTTGCACCCGGGTGCCAGGCCTGAGAGGACCGCATCGCCGGTTGCGCGCGTGCGCTGGTCGATGTCGGCCCAGACGAAGATCGAACCGGCCGGCGGGCAGCCGCTTTCACCGATGGCAAGCGCCGCACCGTACTGCCGTCGATAGTACACGCCGAACTGTTGCATGAGCAGGGCTCCATGCTCGGTCAGGTTTCCCGGCTTACCCGGCCACGCCGGCCAGGGTTGGGCCGCGTAGGCCTGCAGCTCCGCCGGGTGCGTCGGCGAGCGCACACCGTGGCGACTGAGCACGATGACCATGCGTAGTTGCGATGCGGGAGGAGCCGCCGCCGCTGTGGCTTGCGTCCACAGGGCTGCGATAAAAAGGATCGCGATAAATCTGATCGAGCGCACGAAAAGCCTTTCGAAAAAGCGACGAGCTTTCTCGATTGTAACTCGGCTACATGACTTCAAAATGAAGCGGGCCCACTATGAGCCCGCTCGAGGGTCAGACTTTGAGTTCGACCTTTTCAAGAGCGCCCTTGGTTGAAACGACGTGATGGTCGAGACGCAGCTCCGACGGATCCATTCCGAACGCCAAGCCGAGCAGCTGTGGGAGATGGAAGATCGGAACACCGATGTCTTTCTTGAGGACGCGCCCGGCATCGGGCTGCTGGCCATCGAGGTTGAGGTGGCAGAGCGGACACGGCGTAACGAGCAGATCCGCGCCTTTGTCCTTGGCTTCCATGATGTGGTTGCCGCCCATCGCAAGCGCCTTGTCACGATTGAACGTGAGCATCGGGAAGCCGCAGCACTTCGTCGAGCCGCGATATTCGACCGGTTCGGCGCCGACGAGTGCAATGAGCTGCTGCAGGTAGGTTTTGCGCTCGGGGCGCTCTTTGAGGCCCAGCGACTCCTCGGGGCGCAAAATGTAGCAGCCGTAAAACGGCGCGATTTTAAGGCCGGTCAACTTTCGTTTGATTGCGGCCTTGACTCGATCGATCCCGATATCTTCAAACAGCATCCACAGCAGATGCTTCACCTTCGTGGTGCCGCCGTAACGATAGCCTTGATCGCCGATCGTCGCGTTGGCGCGCTCCATGCGCTCTGGGTCTTCCTTCAGATGATAGTTATGATTTGAAAGGACGCCTTGGCACGTGCTGCAGATCGTCATGAGATCCGCACCTTCCGATTCGGCCATCGCGAGCGTCAAGCCGTTGAGCGCATCGGCGAGCTGCGGGTTCTGCTCGCTCAAAACGCCGGCGCCGGTGCACGGCGCCTCCGTTAGTTCTTTGAGCTCGAGACCCAGTGGCTCGGCGATTGCCTTGGCCGAAACGTAGAGTTCCGGGCAAGCGCCTTTCGAGACGCAGCCGGGGTAGAAAGCAACTTTCACTTAAACCGTCCTCCGACGCGTTCGAAAATGGTCTTGATGCGATTGATTCCAGGTATTGCTTTGTGAATCAGCGGTGGGAGCTTGCCGGCGCGAATCAAATTGAACGCGCTCGGCAACGTCTTGATCTGTTCGACGATGTTAAAGAAGCCGACCGACTTCGGCATCAGCGTCAGCTCGTTGAGCCGCCCGCTGTCTCGAACCGATTCGGCAAAGGCGTCGGCGTGGCGCGTTCCGGCGTTGTTCGTGAACCCGGCATCGACCGCCATCCTTCGCAGCTTCAAAATCTGTTCGAGCGGCGCAACGCCCTTCGGACACTGGGTCACGCACTCGTAGCAATGCGTGCAGTCCCATATGCCGCCCGGCTTGCTGTACTCCGCGAGGCGTTCCTTCGTCTCGGCATCGCGCGGATCGCCGGCATAGCGAAAGGCTTGCGCCAACGCTTGCGGTCCCAAGAAGTCGGGGTTGACGGCAAACGACTCGCAGTCCATCAGGCAGGCGCTGCAGCTGATGCAGCTGACTTCCTGAATTAGCTCCTCCATCGATGCGTTGGAGACGCGATACTCTTCGTTCGGCGGCGGCACGGGCTGCTTGTTCTGAAGCCACGGCTTGACTGCCAAGTGTTTGTCCCAGAACGGCTTCATGTCGCAGACCAAGTCACGAATGATCGGCATCGACGGGGGTGATTCCACGCGCGTCTTGCCGTCTTGCGTAAAGGCCGAAAGCCTGCTCTTACAAGCCAGATTCGCGTGGCCGTTGATCCACATCGCGCACGACCCGCAGATCGCGCTGCGGCACGCGCAGCGAACGGCCAGCGACTGATCCTGATACTCTCGAATCGCGATCAGCGCGTCGAGAACGACCGCGTGTTCCGGAAGGTCGACCATGAACGTTTGATAGCGGCGAGCCGGCGAGCGATCCCAAGGCGCCGGAAACGGCGCGCCCGGTACCGCGTTTTCGGGGTACGTGCCTTCGGGATTGAATCGCCCGACTTCGATCGTAAACTGCATCAGTAGCTGCGCACCTCGGGCTGCCATCGAGTGATTGTGACGGGAAGGTATGAGAGCTCGGGTTCCGCTTCTCCGTGGCGCGTCAAGAGGATGTGCTTGAGCCACTCCTTGTCGTTACGCTCCGGGAAATCGCTGCGCGTATGCGCGCCGCGGCTCTCCGTGCGGATGAGCGCGCTGCGGATGATCGTCTCGCCGCAATCGAGCAGATAGCCTAGCTCGAGCGAGAACGTCAAGGCTTGATTGAAGACCCGGCCCTTGTCGCCGACCGCAATCGTTTCGTACCGCTTCCTGAAACCTTTGATCTTATCGAGAGCCTCCAGCAAGCCCGCCTCAACGCGATAGAGTCCAACCAGCTCGTCCATCATCGTTGCCAGTTCGAGGCGCAGCCCCGCGTTGGTTTCGCCGGTGTACGGACGGCTCAGCAGTTCGCGCAGGCGTTCTTGCTCGCTTCGCAGGAGCGCCTCACCGCCGGTGCTCGCGGGCGTGCTCTTTGCATAGTCGGCGGCGACTTTACCCGAACGGCGGCCAAAGACGATCGTGTCGAGCAGCGAGTTGGCGCCGAGACGATTCCCTCCGTGAACGCTTACGCAGGCGACTTCGCCGGCGGCATACAGCCCCGGAACGGGCGTCGCGCCCTCGACGTCGGTTTTGATGCCGCCCATCTGATAGTGCATACCAGGGCGAACGGGGACCGGGTCTTTGACCATATCGATGCCCAGATAGTCCAGCGCCATCTCGTGAATCTGCGGAAGCTTTTTGAGGATGACGTCGGGGCCGAGATGGCGCAGATCGAGCAAGACGTTTCCGTCGATGCCGCGACCTTCGGCGATCTCCGTCGCTTCGGCGCGCGACGTAACGTCGCGGGCGGCAAGCTCCATCTTGTTGGGCGCGTAGCGCTTCATGAAGCGCTCGTTGAGCGAGTTGAGCAGATACGCACCCTCACCGCGCGCGGCTTCGGTCATCAAGAAACCGCTGCCGGCCAACGTCGTCGGATGGTATTGCACCATCTCCATGTCCATCAACGGCGCGCCCACGCGATACGCCAGCGCATATCCGTCTCCGGTGCAGATCAGCGCGTTGGTGCTCGGCTCGTAAAGCCGGCCCAAACCGCCCGCCCCGACGATGACTGCTTTTGAACGCAGGAGGTGCAGCTCACCGGTTACCATTTCGAGCGCAACCAAACCGCGGCAGGCTCCGCCTTCCATATGCAGGGCGGTCGCGAACCATTCTTCGTAAACCTTGACGCCCGCTTTGAGAATCTGGTCATAGAGCGTGACGAGCAACGCCTGTCCGGTGATATCGCCGACGAAGTACGTCCGCGCCTGCGACGCGCCGCCGAAGGCCCGCGTTCCAAGCTTTCCGTCGGGCCCGCGGAAAAAGATGACGCCCATGTGCTCGAACTCGATGATGTCGCGGGGCGCTTCCTGAGTCATCGCTTCGACCGCATCCTGATCGGCGAGATAATCGCTGCCTTTGACCGTGTCGAAGGCGTGCGATTCCCAGCTATCGGTCTCGGCGATCGCGGCGTTGATGCCGCCCTGGGCGGCACTCGAATGGCTGCGAATCGGATGAACCTTCGTGACGATCGCCACGTCCGCGCCGGCGCGCGCTGCCTCGAGCGCGGCCCGCATGCCCGCCAAACCCGCGCCCAAGACTATGACGTCGTGATCGGTGATCACCGGCGAGTAGTTTCCCTAAAAGAGTCGGCGCCATTCCGAACGCCTGTTCGATAGGTTAGATCATGCATTTTGGCTACGCCACTAAGGATAGGGCTCCGCTCGCACCCCCGATATGCGTTTCGTAGCCGGTGGGAACCCTAGCCGCCGGCGGTCATCGTCGCAGTAAGCCTCTCGACTCACCACGTCAGGAGGCCTCATGCTACAGAACGTTACGATCACGCCCGCGCGCCGCTCGCTCGAGTTCGGCATTTACCGCGATGGCGACAATAATCTCGATGCCATCCAGGAGTCGACACTCTCGCAGGCATTACACACGAGCGCCCGCGACTCGAGCATCGAGTTCACCGTCGAAGATACCACCACGCTTCGTGCCGGGACTGACACGGTCAAGTCGGGGCGCTTGCACACCGAACGCTATACGATCTCCGACGGCATCGTCGGCAACGCGCGCTCGGGGCAGGCCGACGACATGAGCGATGAACCAAGCCTTGCGCGATTCGTGGCTCGCACCCTCGACAACGCGGAGGCCAGCGGCGCGAAACAGACGTGGATCGACCTGATCGATCACGGCGGCGGCGACGGTGGCGGCCTAGAGACGAGCGACGGCAGCGTGATGTCCATGCCCGATATTGCTAAAGCAATCTCCGACGGCCTCGCGATGCACGCGGCCGCCCACCCCGAAGATGCCCGGCGCTCGATCGACGGTGTCGTTGCAAATCAATGCCTCATGGACACCATGGGCTTCGCCGAGGGGATACTACACGGGCGGCCCAAACGTCCGGTCGGTTCCGCTTGCGGAGACATGCGTGATCCGCTTGAAGCGTTGATTCTCTCCGGGAACCCCAAGAGTACCCTAGGTCCCCGCAAGCATCCGCCCGCCCCTCGGTCGAATAGGCCAGCCGTATTCTTATCCAAGGCGGAAGAGTCCCCAGGAGTCGCCCGCCTCGCTCCTTGCTTACGGGGGACCATGTTCGAGCTAGCTTTCAAGAACATTGACAATGTACTGCGCACCGAGAGCGGTGCCCAGACCGAGCTGGACTATACCGAGCAGATATCCTGGCTACTGTTTCTGAGGTACCTTGATTCCCTCGAACAGGATCGCGCCACTCAAGCGAAGCTCGAAGGTAAACCGTATAAGTACATTCTTGATAAGCCGTTTCGCTGGTCGTCGTGGGCGGCCCCGAAAACGAAGGACCGCGCTATTGACCATGATACGGCTCTAACGGGCGACGATCTGCGCGACTTTGTGCGCGGCGTGCCGGGACGCGCGGGCGCGCTGATGCAGAGACTCTACGGAAGCGACGACCTCTTTCCGGACGATCTCCAGAACTCCTACCGGCCTTTCCAAAGCGTCAACTTCATTACTTCCCACGACGGGTTCTGCCTTTATGACCTGGTCTCGTATAACTACAAACAC
>Ga0181526_10000633_pt1 | contig 36428 bp, 49 predicted proteins | sample PEATcosm2014_Bin_35_FD_119750 | JGI IMG/M metagenome (GOLD analysis project Ga0181526, IMG submission 119750) | Peatland microbial communities from MTU Mesocosm Facility, Houghton, MI, USA - PEATcosm2014_Bin06_30_metaG | ecosystem: Environmental > Terrestrial > Soil > Wetlands > Peat | place...
ATCAAAGAAGATCCTTGGAACTAAATATCCGGGAATGATCTGACTTCAGTTGTGGTAAAATGAGAGGGTGACGAAGAAGCCCAAGAAGCCGAAAAAGTCGAAGAGGCCGGTCGCCCAGGGCGCCAAGGTCCTTCAAATAACCCCCGGGAAGTGTGCCAAATGCGGGGATCCCACAGAGGGCGGCAAACTTTGGTGTCCACGGCACGCTTCGGCACGCAACGAGATCATCAAGAAGAACGCCAAGCGCAAGGTTCTCAAAGGGGAGTGCGCTTTTTGCTCAGAGCCCGCGGTTCCCGGTTTCCGTCAGTGCAAGCGGCATAGGGAAGAGGCAGCCAAGCGAAGGGAAAATCGACGAGCCCTAGCTCGTGCCAATTTCCCGGTTCCAGTCGTCTTCGAGCCGGGCCAGGTGGCTCCCGGGGATCCCCATATATTGCCCCCGCTTATCGACTGGATCCCGCTAGTTTCAAAGCACCTAGCGAAGCCGGTCCACCTGAGCGTCTGGTGCGATGTTCTCGAGAGGGCGGCGAGGGGTGAATCTGTCCGGGCTTTGTGCGCTCTGCCCATCCGGCACTACAAGTCGGTCACGGACTTCCACGGAATTGCATGGGCTGTTCGTGAGAATCCCAAGCTTAGAATAATTTATATGACATATGGGAAATTGTATGCCAATACCCGTGGTAGGGAAATCCGGGACCTTTGCGCTCGGGTAGGGGTGGAGATCCAGCCGGGCCACAGCACAATTCACGAGTGGCGGACTACAGCCGGGGGAGGGGTAGTCACCATGTCGGCGACCTCGTCCGCCCTTGGGCAGGACGTGGACATACTCCTCGTCGACGACCCCTTCGAGGGGATGATCGAGGCCAATGACCCGAACATCCAGGAGAGGGTCGACGATACAATTGCATTCTATACTGCCCGTCTCAACCGGGGAGGGTCCTGCATCATCGTCATGAGCAGGTTCGCTCCGGGCGACGCCATCGGCCGCCGGCAAGAGAGGACGGCCGAGCCCTGGGAAAATCTGCACCAGTCGGCCCTGTGCGACGAGGGTCTGCCCTCCGAGCATGCCTTCGCTCCGAACGTCCGGACCGTCGAGGAGCTGAAGCAGATTCGGGCGGCCATGGCCGAGAAAGACCCGAAGGAGCGCGTCTGGCACTCCCAGTGGCAGAACAACCCCATCTCCGAGAAGGGGGAATACTTCGGCCCGGCTTTCCGCTACGACTCCATTCCGACGTACCCGGGATTCCGCACGGCGATTGGTATCGACCTGGCGTACACGGAGAAGCACCACTCGGACTTTTTTGCTCTGGTCGTGCTCAAGATCTATGCGAACACGGCCTACGTCGCGTACGTCAAACGGTTCAAGGCGGACTTGCTCACGGCCGAGGCGGAGATCCGGTCTGCCTACGAGACCTACGGGCGGGCTCCAATCTACTCGTACATGTCGGCCACCGAGAAGGGAGCGGCCTTCCACTTCACCGGCAAGGGCCTACCGGTCACGCCGATGCCCGCCAAGTACAACAAGCTCGTCCGGTCGCAGAAGACCCGGGACTTCTGGAACACCGGAAAGATTCTGGTGCCCATGCAGGCTCCCTGGCTCCGGCCCTTCCTCCAGGAAATCGAGCAGTTCCGAGGGAACGACAAGGACTACGACGACCAGGTCGACGCCCTGGTCTCAGCCGTCGACGGAGCCCTCTTCAGCTCCGTGACCGCTCCCACCAGGCTCCCCGGCGGAAAGTGGCGAATCTAGGGACCCTCTGTAAGCCTTCTTCTTCTCGCGTTGCGTGACCTTTTTGCGAGGAGCGTTCTGAAGTTTCATTGGGATACCAATCCTTCTCGGTGACCGTGGAAGACGTGAGTGCCGAGGTGGTCCAGGGGCGAGTGCGGGCCGACGTACATCTGGATTTTGATCCCGAGTCGTCGAGCACGTTCGCAGAACGAGTAGTCTTCTCCTCGAAGAGGAGAGAGCTGCCCGGCCGGGTTCTTCTCGATGATGAGCTGGAACATGGCGACCGTCTCGTACCACGTTCCCTCCCAAAGGTCGTCGAACTTCAACTCTTCGTAGTACGCGTCCCACATCTTCTGCAGAGCTGAAGTCTTGCAGAGCATGAAACCCATGCCGATGTGAGTGACCTCGGTGCAGCCCTTCACGAACTTCGGGCGCTCGCCTTCAGGGAGCTTGATCGGCGACACGGCGTAGTTGTACGCGCCCCATTCGGCGTTCACGCCCTCTCGAGCAGTTTCACTGGCTGCGTCCCAATGCACGCGCTTCTGCGGGTAGGGGCAGGCCACAATATCGTGGTCAGTCGAGAGCATGAACTTGATGAGCGGAAGGATTTCGTTCGGCTTGCGAGGCATCACGTCCGAGTCCCACCACAAAACGTGAGAAATGTCCTTCTTCTCGAGCGCTTGCCTCACGAGCCTCGAGCGACTCCGGACAAGGTCCGTCCCGTGCCCATTGAAGTTCACGGAAATGTCCGGGTCCTTGGCGAGCTGGTTGAGGCACACCGAATACCCCAAGCTCACTTGGCAGGCCTCAGGACTTCCCCCGGGCAGGGGCGTGGCGATCATGAGCCTAACCATTGTCGTCGTCCTGCGCGAAGTTGTGGAAGGGATCGGCCACGTCGTCATCGAAACCCGGACGGAAGGTCGAATCCTTCCCGTTGGTCATCTCGGGGTCAGTCGGCTGGTCATGGACGGTCTCGTAGACCCCCTGGATTTCCTCCTGGGCGACCCATGCCTTGTCCTCGAAGTTTCGGACCTTCTCGAGGGCCTTATCGAACACGAAGTAGACGGTGTCGCCTACCTTGCAGTCCCACGACATTTCGACGTGGCCGTGGACGAACGCCGGCGGGCCGAGAGCGAGGACAACTCCTCTATGGATCCTGAGCTTGCGAGGATTGGTCGCCACGGTGGCCGGCACGATGATGCCGCCATCGGTCGTGTACTCGCCGAGTTCTTTGGCGTCGCGCTGAATGAAGGCTCTACCGCGGAGGGGGCGTAGCTTCAAGTCTGTGTCTGCCTTTTTCGTCACGGTCTCTGTTGTTATCGCCATTGGTGCCCTCGAACAGATGACTCGGTCTCACGCAGATGCGATTGTCGCAATGGTGGCATGCATTGGGGATTGGCCATCTCCTATGTTCGAGGAAAAAAGCGACCCGATGAACACGATATTCGGGTGAGCCTTTTCCAGCTGATCGAATGATGCCATATCCATAGAGCCCATGTCTGCGACCTTCGCGAGAAGCTTTCGATCCTTTGCGGATGCAACCAGTCCAAACCCAGCACGGTCCGAGATCGGGTCTGAGGAGAGGTCCATCTTTGTTGACTTTTTCATGGAATCGTTCGGCGAGTGAACGAGTTTGGGGCTCTTGAATGCCTTTGGCTCTGCGACGTTGTTTCTCTTGTTCGGCGTGTTTCTTTTTCTGCTCTTCTGTGCGCATACTGAATCATACAACAACCAACACCTACGTGGGTGGTCTTTGTAGATTCACTTTCAGCACGCTCGCGACGCTGTTGGTCAGGCATACAGCGCACATGGCGGCTCCAGTTTCCCCGCTAGCGATGACTGCTGGTCTGCATTCTACACAGTACCAGCAACCGCGTGGATGGGGCACCGGCAGAAGTTGGGGTATTCCGCTCGGCAGCCAGAAATCCTCACTACACAGGGATCCTTCTTCGAAGTCTCGCCAGGTAGAGGTCGAGCGCCGATGAGAATGCTCGTCATTCTTGTACTGAGACTCGATAGAAGTGTCGTGGTCGACAATTGTCGGAACCGGATGATAAGTTGATCGGCCCGAGTCGTGGACCCACATGTTGATGAGGTCGTCTTCATTGCGCTCTGCCACCAGCTTGGGGCGTGCGTCGGACCAGGCGACGAACTCCTGCAGGTCTCCTCTTCGCATAGCGTACGCCCAGCCGATGAGCCACGAGCGCGTCCGATACCAACGGCGGCCTTGACGAGCCATTTCCCCGGCCATCGGGTGCACTGATGACAAGCCGAGGACTTGGTTCTCAGGCACGTACGTCAGCATCGCCCGCAGGGCCTTCCAGAAATACGGCGCGTGCAGCGTGTCGTCCTGGACGGACAGGCACCAATCGGCGCCGGTCGAAATCATCCAGTTCCACATCTTGCGGGGCCAGATTTTGTTCGACTCCTTCTCGGTGAACTCGCGATAGAACTGCGGCCCGGGAGGGTCCATCACCAGCTCGAGATGCATCTCGCCGGCGTGCTGAATGACGGAATCGGACGAGATCGGCGGAGCGGGAGGAATGTCAGTCTTCACTCGTCGAATAGGCAGAAGTCCTAGAGACTCCCTCACGCGCTGCATGCTCTTGGCGCGCTCTTCGACCCACGGCGTGTTCGGAATCCCGAGAGCGATGCTAATCACAGTGTGGACTCCAGATGGGAGAACGACGAATGCCGTCCCCGGGGTTGATGAGCGCGTCGTCACCCAGATGCTGAACAATTGAAGGATTGAGGGTCCAGCGTCGCACGCCGGCCGCTATCCAGTAGGTCGACATGGCGTTGTCGGCTGGGAGCTGCGGGCCGCGCAGGTTCTCCTCGAGGGCGTCCGCCGTCGCGTGGGCGGTCTTGCCCGTGCAGGCCACGAAAAGCGTCGCGTCCCACCTGTCGTGGCGCTCGACGAGCGGGTCTCGGCTGTCGATGGGGACCCGGCAGTAACCGAGAAGAACCGAGTTGTCGGCTCCCATCTTCATGTAATCGCCGAACCCGTTGGAAAACGTGAGATCATCCTCGACGACCGCGCCGTAGCTGTCCAGCAGAGGGATCGCTCGAAAGCAGCGGATGGCGTTGTAGAGCGCACGAATCTTGGGGGACCTTGAGTTCTGAGCAGTGGCTTCTTCGTCCGTGAGCATCTGGAGCTTCACGCCGAGATGCGCGTAGAGTTCCTTCTCGACGGCAGGAACTTCGGACGGGTGCGCGTCGAGGCAGACGCATATGGCTCCGCGGTATCCTGCCAGCTTGGCGGATGCCAGAGTCGAATGCCAATTAGGAACTCGCCGCGGAGCGGCCATGATGATGATATTCACGGCTTCTCGTGGATCCAGACCCCACCCCACCCGTCCTTGTTGTCACGGATTTCGAGCGTGGGTAGTTCGTTGGCAGCTTTCATGACGCCCGGGAAGTGCTCATTGTAGTCGTGACCGGCGAGGTTCCCGCCCTTCTTGACCTTCGGGAGCCAGGCTTGGATGCCGGCCTTCAGGAAGTCGTACTCGTGCCTGTCGTCGAGGAAGACGAGGTCCACCGACTCGTCCTCGAAGAAGCGGGAAGCCTCGACGGATGAGAACTTGTAGAAGCAGTGCACGCGGCCGACGAGCTTGCCCATCGATGCCTTGCACGCCTCGAGCGGAGTCCCGTGCGACCGGAGCCAGGATATGGCCTCGGGCGACAGGTTGTCGCCACCCATGAACTCCTCCCAGAGGTCGACGCCGTAGATCTCGAGATTCGGATAGGCCAGCTCGCACATGAGAGTGAGAGATTTGCCGTACGCGACGCCGACCTCGACGAAGACTCCCGACCGGAGCTTCATCGACATTTCGCGATAGAAGTTCTCGAGCTGCGGGCAGACCCAACCTTGAATCTGCTCCCAGCTCACGGCTTTACGTCCAGCGTGATTCCTGCGGCGCGAGCCCGCATCTTGGTCAGTTCCGCCTCGCTCTCTTCGACGAGCTTCTTGACCTGCTGCTGGTCATCCTTGGAGAGATCCGAGACCTTCTGGACGCTGCAGCCGGCGGGAAGCTCGAAGGTGTCCCACGAAGGGAAGCCCGCGAGCGGCATCAGGTGCCTGATGTGGAGCGCTCCCTTGGGGCTCATCACGAACTCAATGCGAAGCTCGTAGACGGGCGACAACTTCCCTGACTGGAAGTAGCCGATGAGCTTCATGCCGTCGACGCACGCGATTACCCAGTTCTCGTTAGAAATCATCAAGCCCTCGGCTTCGTGGGAGTGGAGTCGCTTCGGATGTTGGACTGGACGTTGGGACGCTCGTCGAGAGCATGAAGTTGGCGTCCTCGGACCAGCCTCCGAAGAACCTCCCCCGGCGTTATCTCGAACTTCTGAGCGGCCTCCTTGACGATGGTCTCATCTTCCGGGGTCATACGAAAGGTGAACTGGACTATCATCTTGGGGTCGTCAGCCACTGTTTTTCTCCAGGTAGTCTGCGGCACTCCGCAGAAGAGCCGCATCATCTTCAAAACAGCCGAGTCCCGTATTGTGTCTGCTGCAGAGTAGACCTCGAACCTTACCGGTCTTGTGGTTGTGATCCACAGAGAGCGATTTGCCCTTCTTTTCCGGTTTGCGGCAGATCTTGCAGACGCCGTTCTGTTCGATGAGCATTCTCTGGTAATCATCGAACGATATGCCATACTTCTTGATTCGGCGTCTGACATATGAAATTGCAGGATCCTCCTTCGGCTTTCGGTGGCGAGGAGAGTACCCAACTGCCATTTCTCACAAACCATACCATACAACAATGACACTGTCTCGCAAGGCCGTGCATGACAGTGCATGACACGCATGGTGTGGTTTTTCAGCCCAACTGAAAGTAAACTGAAAGCACGGCGACCCGATTGGCGCCGGAGTTCAACCTCGGAGGCTTTCGCCATGGCCAAAGACGACAAGAAGATCGGTTCGGAGAAGGAAGAGACCGTTCAGCTGACTATGACCCAGCTCCAGGAGCTGATGCAGTCGGCTACAACTGCTGCCGTCAAGGCGGCCATGGACCAGCTCAAGCCGGCGGACGACGGCAAGCCCAAGACCCCGGACGAACTGCACCAGGACCTTCGTGACTCGCTCACGAAGATGACCCCGCTGCCTCAGCAGAACGTGCTGTGCAAGTCTCCGCACACAGGCGCGACCTTCGTCGCCGAGGTTTCTCCGAGCCGGAGCTACCCGCAGGGACGCATCATCCGCATCTCGGACTACCAGTGGCCTGACGGTCACGACCGCCACCAGAACGAGGGCGGTCTCGTCCCGGACGGGATGCAGATTTTCCGCAAGGACACGGGCCAGCCCTACGCTGACTACAAGCAATGGAAGTGGAGTGAGTTCTTCCAGGTCGACCTCCGCGCTTGGGTCGGCAAGCCCCTTCCGCCCTACCTGCGAGCCGACGCTCAGGACGTTCCGGTCCCTCCTCTCGCCCGCCCGACGAATCCTCACTTTCAAGAGGTCTAAGTTAAATGCCGACTGATCGCGGCATGCCGTTTGGACGGATTGGTGCAAACGGAGGACCTCCGAAAGGCTCGTCCTCCGATTCGCACTATGCGCAGCAGATTCCGTTCGACAGGATGGTTCTGCAGAGCAAGATCCAGGATCAGCTGGGTCCGCTCAGCATCGACACTGACGACCCTGCTTTCCAGCCGGAAGGTGATAGGCTCGTCGGTGCCGATGCGCGCATGCGGTTGGTCTACCGCGACCTTCCGCTCGTCAACATCCAGAACAATTGGACTCCGCGCCAAACGCGTGGAGCCCTCGGGTCGCACGAGATTGGTATCTTCGAGCAGTCAGGTCAGCTCGTCGACTCCATCCTCGGTGACCCTCGAGTACAAGCCACACTCTCGTCGAGAATCGCTGGACTTTTCGGACGAGAGGTGAAGTTCAAGCCGGCAAACGACTCGGACGCGGCGAGGGAAGTTCTCGACGCTTGGGTCGCGCACTGGCCGCAGTTCGCCTCGACTGCAGCGTTGACCGAGATGCACGCCTACGCGATTCTGATGGGCTTCATGCTCGGTCAGCTCTCGTGGGACATGCGCGGCAAGATCAAGCTGCCGTACATCCACTCGTGGCATCCGCGCTTCAGCTACTACCACTGGCAGCTGCGCAAGTATGTCGCACTTTCTCAGGACGGACAGATCGCCGTGATGCCGGGCGATGGCAAGTGGTTCTGCCACATGCCCTACGGCCAGTACCGCGGCTGGATGCGTGGGGCTGTTCGTCAGTGCGCGCAGCCCTGGCTTCTGAGGAACTGGTCGTTCACGTACATGGCGAGGTTCGCCGAAGTTCACGGCATGCCGATCCGCAAAGCCATCGTGCCTGCGGCCTCGGACGAGAAGGCTCGTGACCTGTACGCGGCACAGCTCGCGAATCTCGGCGCCGAGACGACTCTCATGGTTCAGACTGGCGTCGATGGCGCTGGTCAGGATTACGACCTCGAGCTGGTCGAAGCGAAGGACACGGCGTGGGAAGTGTTCCCCGGTCTCATCGACCGGTGCGACATGGACATTATCCTCGCCATCATGATGCAGAACCTGACGACTGAGGTCACGGGCGGAAGCTTCGCCGCGACCAAGGCGCACATGGACATTCGTCAGGGTGGCATCGAGTTCGACAACGGCGCGTGGGCGAGCACCGTTCGAGATCAAGCTGCTCGTCCGTTCGCATGGGTCAACTTCGGCGATGCCGATTTGGCTCCCTACACGAGCTGGGACGTGACTCCTCGTGAGGACTTCACCCACAACGCGGAGCAGTTCTCCAAGTTTGGCACGGCCATCGAGGTTATGGCCCGCGGTGGCATCAAGTTCACGGACGTGGAGAAGCTCCGCAAGTTCGCGGCCGACAAGTTCAACCTCCAGGGTCTGCCGGACTTCATCATCGGGGACCCGGTCGCTGGTGGCGGAGGAATGAAGTAATGGCCGCTGAGGCGATCATCAAGAAGAAGGGCTCACAATACTACGTCTTCTCCGAGGACGGGAAGAAGAAGCTGGGCGGTCCCTACAAGACGAAGGGCGAAGCGGTCAAGCGCTTGAAGCAGGTCGAATACTTCAAGCACCACCCGAAGAAGTCGGCCGAAGTCACAGGCACGACCTCCGCTCGCTACATCAAGGCAGGCGAGTACCTCGCCATCGATCCGAAGGCTATCCAGCGCGACGCCGGCGGAATGTTCTTCATGGCGGGTCCCGATCCTCGTGAAAACGAGCGAATCGGAAACATCGCCATCGTTCACATCCGTGGCGTGCTCGATCAGACGAAGGAAAGCGGAGGCGACTCTTACGAAGCTCTTCTCGAGCGAGTCACCAACGCCATGTCGGGCGGAGACACAGGCGAGCCCCCGACCGCCATCGTCTTCCGCATCCACTGCCTCGGTGGTGCGGTCGCCGGCCTCAACGAGACGGTGTTCAAGCTCCAGAAAATGAAGAAGGCGACGGGCATCAAGCTCTACGCCTATATCGACGAGCTTGCAGCATCGGCGGCCTACGCTCTGTGCTGCGCGTGTGACGAAATCGTCGGTCCGCCTTCCTCCATCGTCGGTTCCATCGGCGTCATCTCGCAAATGGCGTCGCAGGCCAAGGCCGACGCGATGGCCGGCATCGAATACCGAATCATCACGTCAGGTGCTCGCAAGGCGGACGGTCACGCGCACATGCCAATTTCGGACGCTGCAGTCGCGGCGGAGACCGAGAGGCTCGAGGTTCTCGCTCAGCAGTTCTTCGCTCTCGTGCAGAAGTCCCGCGGCATCTCGGCAAAGAAGATCGAAGCCCTCGAGGCCAACATCTTCCTCGCTGAGAAGGCTGTCAAAATTGGACTCGCCGATGACGTGATGAGCTTCGACGACGTGTGTCTCGCATTGCAAGGCAATGCAATGTCTGACACGATGGCGGTGGCTGATACTGGATCCAATGCAGTAAAATCTACAAAAGGTGGCGGGAACAAAACCGATCGCCGTGCGGAGCCAAAAATGGCATTGAAGCTGGACGCTCTCATCGCGAAGACCGAAGCGAGCATTGCGTCGGAAAAGGACCCGAAGAAGCTGCTTTCGCTGAAAGCTGCTCTCGCTGCCTATCAAACGGCCAATGCCGGGATGATGGCTGCTTCCTCCGACGACGATGACGAGGACAAGGACCCCGAGGACTGCGACGACGAGGAAGACGAGTCGAAGTCCGAGAAGGCTGCCAAGAAGGCGCACATGGCCGCCAAGAAGGCAGAAGCCGCCAAGCACAAGGCCAAGGCAGCCGAATACCGCAAGAAGGCGGAAGAGGCTGAGGAGATGGCCGACAAGTGCATGGACGACGAGGAGGACGAGGCCGAAGAGGCCACAATGCCTCCCATGAAGAAGGACGAGGAGGAGGCCGAAGAGGCTGCCGCCGTTCTTCAGCTCGCCCGCAAGGCCACCGGCAAGTCCGGCAAGGGTCTGTCGGGCGCGCTCGCTGCTCTGCTTTCGCAGGCCGAGCAGATGCCCGAGGTCATCCGCGACGTGCGCCAGATGAAGGCGAACGACCGCAAGCAGGCTCGCGCTGCGATGATCCAGGCCGCCCTCGAGCAGAATCGCATTCTGCCGCGCGAGGCCAAGACGCTCGAGAGCAAGTCGCTAGATTTCGTCGAGTCCTTCCTCGGCATGCGCACCGGCGCGGTCATCAACACCAACGAGAGCGTGCTTCTCGTTCCCGACACCAAGCAGGGAGCTTCGCTCTCGGCTGAAATCCAGAAGTCGATCGACTTCGCGGTCGCTTCCTGCCCGGACGGGATCGACAAGGACAAGTTCCGTGCGTCTCTCGTGCAGAAACACCAAGAGGCGCAGCAAAAGCGCCTGAATGGGAGGATGAGCTAACATGGCTCTCACTCAGGACGTTCACACAGTCCGTTTCGGAACGATTGGGAACGGTGTACAGCCGCTTTCGATGCCCCTGGGCGCGAACGTCACTGTCTACGCCGGTTCCATCGCCCTGACGGACTCCTCGGGCAACATCAAGAATGCGTCCTCGCCGGCGTCGACAGACACCTGCTGGGGACTCATTCACGACGTGGCGCCCTTCCCTCCCTACCCGACTTCCAGCGTCGCGGGCACGTACCAGGTCGAGATCGACACTGGCGCGTTCTACCTCAACTCGGGGACTGGTCCCGACCAGCTCTCTCAGGCCAACGTCGGGGACGTGGTCTACGTCATCAACGAGACGACGGTCGGCGCGACCAACGGCAGCGGCACTCGCCCGGTTGCGGGCGTGCTTCTCAACGTCGACCTCACTATCCCCTACGGATACGCGGTCAAGTTGGGCAACAACCAGTCGTCGGGGAGCCCGTAATCCATGATCACGCCCGCCGCATTCCAAGTCTTCATCACGAACGTCAACACGATGATCGGCGAGGTCTATTCGACCACTCCGATCACGTATCCGGCGTACGCGACGACGATCCCAGTCACAACCACGTTCCTGGAACTTGGCTGGACTGGCATGCTCAACCAGATGCGTCTATGGCAGGGGCCACGCGTCACGGAAGAGCCCGCGCCGCAGACCGTGACGTACCAGATCCAGCCCTTCGAGCAGACGCGAGCCATCGACCGCTTCCGTCTCGACGACGACCAGTTCGGTATCTACTACCGACTGCTGCCGGACATGGCGCGTCAGGCGAAGCGTCTGCCGGACTATCAGTTCCGCAACCTGCTCGAGAACTCCGGTCCTCAGACCGGCTACCGGCAGAACGGTCTGGACGGCCTCTCGGCGTTCAACACCGCGCACCCTGTGGACCTGTACAACCCGGCTCTCGGGACGTACGCGAACGACTTCACGGGAGGTGGCATCAACATCACCTACCCGAAGGCGGGCGGCGGCACGGTCACGACTCTCGTCGGCGGAGCGTTCGGCCCCACGGCCTTCGCGACCCTCGCCGAGTACATGACCACGATCCCGGCGGAAGACAACGAGGCGTGGGGCATCACGCCCAACATCCTGATGCACGCCCCGCAGCTCCGCATGGAAGTGGAGCTGGTGCTCAAGAGCCAGTTCTTCGCGCCTCCCGCGTGGGGCACGATCACCGGCCAGGTCGGCACCGCGGACAACCCGCTGCGTCGGTTCGGCATCGAGCCGCTCGAGAACCCGCTGCTCAAGGACGTGTACACCTGGTACATGTTCGACTGCACCAAGGCGTTCAAGCCGCTCATCTACGGCCTGCACACCTCGCCCATCTTCACGCCCCGCGTGAACGAGGACGATCCCTCGGTGTTCGACAACCACGAGTACCTCTGGGGTAGCTGGGCTCGTGCCTGCTTCTCCTGGAGCTTCTCGCAGACCTTCGCGCGCTCGGGGCCGTAACCAGAGGCTTCGACATGGAGGCTCATGGGAACGCTCTACTGCACCTCGGCGGATCTACCGAACTTCATCAACCCCGTCGCACTCGCGTCGGTCCCGTTGTCGGTTCAAGATCAGGCCTGTGCTAGCGCGAGCGAGACCGCGGACTCCTATCTGCGTGTGAAGTATCCACTTCCCCTCCTCACCTTCGGAGGGGACATTGTGCGGTACACGGCCTATATCGCGATCCGCCAGCTCATGGTGGGTCGCGGTTACAACCCGTCCGCTGGCGCAGACACGGCCATCGAGACCAATTACCGCGACGCAGTTGGCTGGCCCGACAAGCCAGGCTCCGGGTGGTTTCCTGCAGTAGCTCGTGGGTCGATAGTTCCTGACTTGACGATCAACCAGCCAACACCTCCCACCTTCCAGCTCCCTCAGATCTGGAGCAATCCGCCCTTCGGTTGGACCGGCCGGCGAGGAGTCTACTGAGATGAGCTGGACAGACATTAAGAAGCAAGTGAGGTTTCGGGCCGGTACTGCCGGTACCGAGACTTTCAACTCCGGCACGGCGATTCTGTCCATCATCGTCGTTGGCGCCGGTGGCGCTTCCATGACGCTCCCGAGTTCCTCGAACTCCGGGGCTACGGTCACCGTTCCCATGCCTTCGAGCCAGCCGTGGGAGCTTGAGAACCACCACCTCTCGCATGTCCTTCAGGGCACGGGCGGTAATCTCCAGATCGTCTTCACCTCCACCGTCTCCTACTTCGTCGAGTACGTCGAACTACAAGCATGAGAAGTTTCACCCTAGCCCAAGCCCCGGCAGTCCTTGAGAGACTGCAGCAGGCAATCCGCCGTTTCGCGGGTGTGCCTCAGAGGACGGCTGTGCTTGCGGCTCCTGAGGTGGCGAAGCTTCCGCGTACAGAGTTCGAGCAGGGAGCAGACCCCTACGGCAATCCGTGGGAACCCCTGAAGCCCTCGAGCCTCTACGGCAAGCGAGGCAGCGAGATCCTCGTCAACACGGGCAAGATGAGGGATGGCACTGTCGCCGAGGTCGTCCCCGGTGGCATTCGTGTTCGCTCCGGAGCCCAGTACAGCAAGTTCGCTCAGGGTGGATTCACTCGAGGAAAGACTCACGTCCAGCCTCGAAAGATCTTCCCGAGCCAGGGAATCCCGCACTCCTGGAGCCTCGTCCTCAAGAAGGCGGCTCACGATGCCTGCGTGCAGGCGGGGAGGGTCTAATGCATGACCGCTCCCTCGTACTACAACACGCTGCTGGGGCTCTTCGGGCCAGTGCAGACGTTCGTCCAATCGACGCGTGCGTGGTTGGGTTTGCAGCCTCTACAGCCGAACGGGCTCTTTCTGTTCGGGCAGGAGCAACTGCGTCACGAGCATTCGCCTCCTCGGATAGTGATCGTGCCGGTGGGTGCGACCTACTCGCGAACGAGGAGAATGTCGCAGAACGGTGCGAATCCCACGGGAACGCGCTCGGACTTGCAGCCTCAGGTCATCATGGCCCGGCTGCAGAAGTTCCAGGCGCATATTTGGGGCGATCCCACCACGACTCCGAGCACTCCGCCGTCGCAAGCGGACATTCTGTCGGACTTCGATGCGGCAGTGGAGATGGAGCGGGAACTCATCGACGGGATGAGGCAGTTCTGCGGCAACACCTTCAACATCCACATCGAATCGTCCGAGTTCCGTCAACCAACGGACGACACGAGGCTCGGCAGGCTCTTGGTCCTGCACTTCTCCATCGAGACGCAGGTGCCGAGCATCCCGGACACTGCTCTCGCCAACGCCAATCCAGGAGTGCCGGGCTCCAGCTTCGTCACGAATCTGGACCTGGAGTTCGACGGATCGTCGACCATCGCGGGAGTCATCCAGGTTCCGCAGCCTTGAACACCGAGGGATTGTAAATGGCCAAGCAGGGAGTCACAATCAACGTTCAGGACGGCGGACTGGGACAGTCACCGCCTGGCCTCGGGAATGTCCTGGTGGTCATCGGTTGCTCGTCGACCGGCTCACCGTTCGTTCCCACGCAGACTGCCAATCCGTCGGTCATCACGACCCTGTATGGGTACGGCCCCGGGCCTGAGTGCGCGTGCAACATCATCAACAGCACGGGCAACCCGGTTGTCTTCATCCAGGTTCCGGCGACGGAGAACGGACAGAACGTCTCGGCAGTCGCGAAGTCGACCAACACGAGCACGGTCGCCTCTGTCTCCGGCATCATCACCGGCACGCCGCAGGACACATACTACGGCGTCGTGACCGTGGCCACGGGCGGCACCGTGGGCACCAACGGCATCCAGCTCACGGTCTCTCTCGACTTCAACCGCACGACCTTCCTCACGAAGAACCTCGGGACGGCGACCTCTTTCGCTGTCACCTCGAGCGGTGTCACCACCGGCCTGACCGTGAACTTCACGTCGGGCGACGTTCTCGTGGCGGGAGACCAGTTCTTCTGGCTCAGCACCGAGCCCCTTTGGGGCGACGCTGCGGTGGCTTCGGCCATCGAGACCATGTACAACTGGCAGCTGTCGACGCCGGAGGACTACATCATCACTGGTGGGTCTGCTCTTCGCGCTGCCGGCAACACCTACCAGACGACCATCGGCGCCGGCGGATTCCCCGGAACGGCTGGTGCTCAGCCCTCGGACGTTGTGGCCTTCGACGGCTACATGACCGAGCTGTTCAACAAGACCTGGTACAACCGACTGCTGTGCGCGGCGGGTGACGTGTCTTGGGGTGGAACGTCCACCGAGCAGGAGATTACCTGGATCAACTCGCTCGCGAACAATTTCGCGAACTCGGACTCGCTGCGAGTCGGCGTGACGGCGGGTAACTACAACGTCATCTCGAGCATCTCGCAGACCCAGTTCCGGCGTCCCCTGTTGTGGCTCGCTGCGGCTCGTGACTCGGCGGTTGCCATCCAGGTCGACCTCGGGCGCGTGCTCGATGGCGCCCTCGGCAACGTGACTCTGCCGACCGCTCCGGACATTGGGTTCGCCAACTCGGTCAACCCGTTCGTCTACCACGATGAGACGACCGACCCGGGCCTCGACGAGGCGCGGTTCATGGCGTCCTGGACGATCGCACGTCGTCCGGGCATCTTCATCATGAATCCGAACCTCATGGCGCCGCCGGGTTCGGACTTCAATTGGCTGCAGCACGGGCACATCATGGATGCCGCGTGCCTGATCGTCTACGACTTCTTCGTGGAGCAGCTCTCCAACAACGTCTACGTCTACCCGGCCGGGACGCCCAACGCGGGTCAGCTGCTCCAGAACATCGTGGCGCAGCTCGTCAACGGCTGCAACAACCAGCTGACCATCCAGCTGACCAACAACGGCGCGGCTTCGGCCACCTCGGTGACGATCCCGCCCGGACAGAACATCCTGGCGACCGCGACCCTCAACGTCAACGTCGCGATCGTCCCGCCCGGATACCTGAAGGCGATCGTCGTCACAATGCAATTCCAGAACCCTGCTGTCGTGCAGGTGACGGTGGGAGCGTAAGGCCATGATCGTCAACGGCATCTACTTCTCGTTCGTCGACCTCGTCATCACGATGAACGCCTTCCAGCTGTCGGCTGTGAAGTCGCTCAACTACAAGGACTCTCTGGGACGAAACTTCGTCCACGGCTGCAGCCCGATTCCGCTCGGTCTGACGACGGGTCACTACGAGGCAACTGGAGACATTGAGCTCTACTTGCCCTCGGCGACCCTCATCTACTCGACACCGCTCTGGAGGACCATCCCCTGGGCGATGACGATCTCGTACGGCCCCAACGTCGTGGCGCCCCTTCCGTTCACGACCGACGTTATCCCAGTCCTGTTCTTGACGGAGCTGGACGCTCCGCAGTCGGACTCGGAGGACGCGATCACGAGAAAGTTCTCGTTCAAGATCATGACTCCGATCCTCTGGAACGGGGTTCCCGGCATGGTCTGGACAAACAATCTCGGCGCTATCGGATAATCCCGTCCGCATAGCTGCCGCGATAGCCTGAGGTGAGACAATGGCTGAGCGCGTGGTGTTAACGGACGAGAAGTATCAAGAGTTGAAGGCGCAGTTTCCCGAGCCGCAGTACGAACTCGTGAAAATCGAGGGGCTGCCGGCGGGAGACATGGTCCTTCGCAACCCGACAGAGGCCGAGCATCAGGCCTTCATCGGTGAGGCCTGGAGCAAGGAAGGGTCGCAGGGTTTCCCTGCCGCCTACCGTAACGCTCTGGTTTTCCAGTGCGTCTTCCCCGAGAAGACGGTTCTTACGGCGTGGCTCAAGCGTTGGCCGGGCTTGAGCACCAACCGCAAGATCACTCAGGCGATCTCCTACCTCTCTGGCCAGCAGGAGTCGCTCGCGGGAAAAGCGTAAAGCGGATGGTGAAGGTGCAGAAGCACAATGCACTGATGGCTGCCCGTGGGATGATCGACATGTTCGCAGGTCGACCTACCACGGGCGCCCTTGCCGCCGCCTTCCGCTACAGAGAGTTCATGGAGTGGCAAATCGCGTTTGTGAAGGCTCATGGTGAGTCTGGAAGGAAGTAGACCGTGGAAGAGGGCTTCGAGTTCCTCCTCAGTCTGAAGGACGAAATGAGCGGCGCGGCATCTGATGCTGCGAAGCACATGGCGGAGCTTACCGAAGCGGTCAAGAAGAACGCGGAATCTTCCAAGGAACTCATCGAGTCGAACAAGAAGCTGGGCGAGTCGTTCGCCGAGGCGGGCAAGGGAGCCAAAGAAGGCCACGAGCACGTCAAAGGCTTCTTCTCCAATATCGCGGAACAGGTCGCCCTCGGCGAGATGCTTCATGAGGGCATCAAGAAGCTCGGTGAAGGGCTCGTCGAGGGCGTGAAGTTCGCCATCGAGGCCTCCGAGTTTCGCGAGAACATGGAGAATGCCTATGGCGTCATCCATGGTGGCGTCGAGATGGGCAAGCACACGTTCGAAGAGATCGACGAGCTTGCCAAGGGCATTCACATGCCCGTTGCGAAGGCGCATGAAGTCGCTATGTCGCTCATGCAGGCGGGGCTCACCAACCAGGAAAACCTGAAGGCGACGATCACGACGATCTCGGATCTTCAGCGCGCTGGGATGGCTCAGGGTGCTGATAAGATCAAGGCGGTCATCGAGCGCTCTGAAGCTGAAGGCCACTTCAAGCTCGATGCGCGCAAGCTCGTCGGCACCGGCGTGTCGATGGATGAGCTTCTCAAGGAGCTGCAGAAGGTTCCGAAGCACGTCCACGAGACGACCAAGCAGATCGCCGAGGAACTCAAGAAGGGCAAGATTCCTGTCGACGAGGGTATTGAAGCCCTCAACAAGTCGATCCAGGAAGGCATGGTCGGCAAGATCGCCGATCAGAAGTACGACATGCAGGACGCCTTCACGGACATAAAGAACACCATCACTGGTGTTTTCCAATCCGCGGACGCCAAGCCCATCACCGATGCTCTGAAGGGGATTGCCGACAGCCTCAAGCCTGGCACCGAGGGCGCCAAGCAGATGAAGGAGGGCCTCGACGACATTATGAAGGTCATCGGCCTTCTCATCGAGGTCGCACCCAAGCTCGCGTCGGCCTTCAAGACAGCGTTCGACGCTGTGTCCGGAGCTGCTGAGTCTGTGGCAGATTGGTTCTACGGCAACTCGAAGGAGATGGACGACGCCATCAAGAAGCAGACTGATGAGGAGACCGCTCGAGAGAAGGCTGCTTTCGCGCAGCATCCAGAGTGGAACAATGCGCGCAACAAGAAGGAATACGAGAAGGGCGAGGCTTGGCTCAAGGGCGAGGAAGGTCACGTCCCGGGGTACAAGCGTCCTCTCCCCTACGACCCTGCCGCCGCTGGCCAGGGCAAGCCCAAGGAGATGGAGATCCTCGGTCTTCAGGTTGGTCAGGGTCTCGCCGATGGTATGAAGGCCAAGCAGGACGCCGTCCGACTCCAGGGTCTTGCTCTCGGTGCAGCTGCGGTCTCCGGAGCGAAGACCGGAGCCGATTCTCACTCTCCCTCTCGAAAGATGATGGAGCTGGGCTACGACATGTACGAAGGCATGATCATCGGCTTGAAGGACGCGGCCGCTGACGCTGTTGGGGAGAAGAAGCCGCTGCACCTGTTCTCAGGCGGGCTCTCTCTTGGAGGAATGCACTTCTCCATCAAGCTCGAGCCCAACAAGTACATGTACCTCAGCCCGGAGCGGGAAGAGGAACTTCGCAACAAGATCACCAAGATGGTTGAGTCCGCGCTCATCAACCAGCTCGAGAAGGGCGCTCTGGAGGAGGGTCTGTAATGCCTACAGTTCCTGTTTCTCCTGTCCCGCCGGCGGCAATCACGCCCGAGACCCACCCGTTCTACTCGGCTTTCTCGGGCGGCACGCCTTCTCCGTGGTACCAATCGAACTCCATTCCGTGGGACTCCATCGTTGTCGGTGGAGTTGTCTGGCTCGGAAAAGTCGAAATCCACGGAGCCAAGCGCTTCTACAAATGGGACACGAAGCCGACGCCCGGTGGCGAAGGCTGGTCCGACGCGTACATCGGCACGAGGCCGAAGCCGTTCCACATCAGGTTCTACATCTGGTCGGACAGCATGTATGCGTACTTCGTCAACATGATCCTTCCGATTTTCCAGAACTCTGGAGTCAAGAGCCTGGTGAAGGCCTTCACGGTCAATCATCCGTCGCTCCAGAACCTGAACATCAACGCGCTCGTGACTGACTACATCGGGGCCATCGAGAAGGTCTCCGATGATATGATGTTCATGTGCGAAATCGAAGTGCACGAGCACCAGCTGCCCGTCCCCTTGGACGTGACCACGACTCCGCTGGCAGCTCTCGGTTACCCGGCCGTTCTCCCTGGTGGTGGCATCCCGCCCGTTACTGCGACCTCGAGCGCCGCGCTGCTTGTTGCAGCTGCTGCCGCCGAAGCTGCGGTTTTGGCCGACACCCTTCCGAGTGGACTCTAATGGCCGGTCCGTTCGCTGCCCTCAACGGTATCCCCATCGTTAACGGGACGGTCACGTTCCCGTATTCGGGGATCTGGCATGCGGACGTTACGCTTGACACCGCGGTCGGCGTGGCAGGTCCGCAGGTTCTCACCCTTGCTGACTTGTCATTGGTCTGTTCTGTCGTCCGCGGTGTCAACTTTGCTGCCGTCAGGCAGGTGAGACTGGTGGGCGGTCAGGGTGGTTGGCGCACGAACGTGCCGCCTCTTCAGTATTACACGCCAGGGGGCGTGGCCACCTCGATCATCTGCTCGGACCTGGCGGCTCTCGTGGGGGAGATACCGCCCGTCATCGGGCCGACCGCACCTCAGATTACAACAGGTCCGGGGTTCGTCCGCAAGTATGGACTCGCGAGCAACGTCCTTCAACAGCTCTTCGGCGACCAGTGGTGGATGGACTACACGGGCACGGTCCAGGTGCTGCCGAGACCTGTGATTCCGGTTCCTCCGACCTTCGAGACGCTCGCGGTGTCCGGCGCGTGGGGAATCTTCGAGATCTACAACGCCATCCTGACACCGTTTCTGCCCGGGGCGGCCATCGTGTCGCCGACTGTGACGGGTACAATTAACCGCGTAATGCACTACATTACGCCTGAAAAAGTCCGCACGGAGATCATGATCCCCTAAATGCCTGGCATTCCGTCCCCCACGTCCGACCGGTTTCGAGCGGCCTTTCTCGGCTTCATCCAGCAGTTGATGCCGAACCTGCCTTACTATGGGCGGTATCGATACACTGTTGTCACTGCGGCCGCTCCGACCCCGCCGTCGATGACCTACACGATTTCGGGGACGCCAGCGGATCCACTCATCGCGAAGCTTCTGCCGCCCCTGGCGAACATCACGATGACGCCGGGCAATGTCTGGGGATTTTCGATTCCTGTCCCGGGCTCCGTAGTTGTCGTGGGCTTCATGAATGGCGATCCGAGCCTTCCCGAAGTCATCGCGATGGATCCGACGACTCCCCCGACTGCGGTCTACGTCGGGGCGACCATGACGAGCGGTCTCCCCTTGGTGCTCGCTCCTCCCCTCATCACAGCCCTCGGTGCCATCGGGACGGGTTTCGGTGCCATCGGGACGTGGGCCGGGGCTTTCACCACGGCTCTAGGGGCTGCTGACTTCGCGGCCTTCGCGACGGCCATGGGAGCGCCGACGATGACCCTCAGCTCGGCGATGACCACGGCAGCCAACGCCATGACCACTGCGGCCTCTGCGGTCGCCACTGCCATTGTGAAGGGACTGTGATATGAGCAACGCCACTGTCCCCACCATCCTCAACAACCCGTTCGGATCCACGCTCTGGACCGGGACGAACTTCCAGGGCGACATTGACATTGACCCTACGGGCCAGCTCGTGACGGGTCGCACCGTCCTGGCGCAGAGGCTCGTCTTGAGGCAGACGACTCCTCTCGGGAGTGTGTTCGATTCACCGAACGACTGCTTCGACGTGGACGACTGGCTCTCGAACAACCAGACCGACACGCAGCTCACGGCCTTGGCCACGACCATCCAGCAACAGCTCCTGCGTGACCAGGAGGTCCAAGGAGCTGTAGTGCAGCTCACTTTCGTCCCGGAGACCAGCACTCTGACCGTTGTGGAACAAATCCAGTCGGGGCAAGGACCGTTCTCTCTGACGCTGACGATCACGCCCTCGGGCGTGACTGCTCTCGTCGGACAGATCACGGGGCCGGGTCAATACCAAGGAACGTGAAATGGCTGCCATCGTTACACTCAATGACCTGGTGACTCCGGCGACCTATCAGGACACGCTTACCCTCGAGCTGAACATCGCGGCGCAGTTGGGGCTCCCGACGACTGCTTGGCAGCCGATTGACCCCATTCGCACTATCCTGACGACCAACGCGCAGATCATCGCTCAGTACACGCAGACGATCAACCTCATCGCGCAGGGTGGGTACGCGAGCTACGCGGCGGTCATCCCGGGGACGGATTCGAACGTCGATTCGGCCGGTTACGAGACGACCTGGATGGATCTCGTCGCCTACGAGGTCTACAACGTTCAGCGCATCGAGGCGAACTTCGCTACGGGCTTGGTGACTCTCTCGAATGCGACGGCCAACACGTTTGGGTCTCCATACTCTCCAGGCACTCTCCACTTCAACAACACGGTGACCGGAGCGACGTATTCGAATACCGGGACTGTCGACATTGACAACTCGAACTTCCCATCCGCCTCTCTGACGACGCTCGAGATCGTGGCGGATGCCGCATTCCCTGGAGCCCTGGGAAACTCGGTGCAGGGGACCGTGCTCAACATGGTCACCCCGCTCGTCGGCGTGACCGTTCAGGCTCTGGCCGGCAACATCATCGCGACGAACCAGGAAACCAACGCGCAGCTCCTCGCGCGCTGCCAGGCGAAGCTTGGGAGCCTTTCGCCCAACGGAGCGAGCCAGGCCTACCAGTACGTGACGACGAGCCTTCCGGTCTACAACTCGCAGGTCACGCTTCCTGACGGCACGTCGATCAACTACATCCAGCCGACGACCGTCTTCCCGCTCGGACCCTATGGCGTCTTCTCGGCCATCACGAGGTCTCTCACTGTCCTGAATATCGGGGCGGGAATCATCAACGTCTACCTCGCAACTTCAGCCGGCGCAGTCATCGACGGGTGCGTGCAGAACCCGATCACCAACGTGACTTGGTCGACCGGCGTTGCTATCGTGACCTGCATGAACCCGGTGAACCTCGGAGCGGGCGACTGGGTCCAGATCTCCGGAGTGCAAGGAGCATCCGGGATCAACACGGCCTTGAGCGGCACCATCGGTGGGACTGGCTCTCAGCTCGCATGGCAGGTCATTTCTGCCGGCTCTCACAGTTTCCACATCGGTGTGACGAACAACCCGGGGTCGTACACGTCGGGTGGTCAGGTCGAGGGTGGAGACCTCGGGTTTGCCGACGCAGCCATTCAGGCGCTCGTCGTTCCTGATGGACAGGTCGCTCTCGTGTCGTCGGCAGTCAACTCGCCCATCGGCATCTCGGCCACCGTCTACATCAGGACTTCGGCCGGTATTTCCGGGGTCGAGGCCATCGCCAACATCGAGGCGGCTTTCTACGACACGGACAACGGCATCGGGTACTTCCCGTCCATGCCTATCGGTGGCGTGACTGCAGAGAGCCCGAACATCGTGCCCTACGGAGAGGTCCTGGCGGTCATCGCGCAGGCCAACGCTCCAGGGACCGTGAACGTCGCCAACCTCCTCATCAACGGGGTGGCGGGAGACTTCACTTTGGCTCCGAACGCCGTCCCCACACTCAACCTCGGATCGTTCAACATCACAGTCATCCTGACCAATGGCTAATCCGCTCGTCGTCACCGCTCAAAGCAACGCCTTTCGGAACCTGGGCCCGACCCTGTGTCCGAATTGGCTGCGTTCGTACTGGTCCTCGAGGCTCATGTACTCGATGTGGATCTTCTACGACACGCTTTGCGACGCCGGCGGTTACGCGGTCATCGCGAGGTTCCCGAACGCTGCGATTCCGGGCTCTCTTCAGTGGCTTGGTCAGGACCGGCAGATCCAGCAGGGCTACCAGGAGTCGACTCTCGCCTACCAGGCCCGACTCATCCAGTGGCTCGATACGTGGGCGCACGCCGGTTCCTCGACGGGCATCATGATAGCGATGCTTGGGTACGTCGCCCCTCTCGAGCCCGAGATCCTGTGTGTCACTTCCACGGGAGATGGAAGCATCTCGTCGTGGGACACGTATTTGGCGCAGTCCGACCCGTTCCCGCCGAACGCGGTGACTCCGACTCCGCCGGAGCACTCGATCGTCCAGCCCGCCAATTGGCAGTGGGACAACAACTCCCAGCCTTATTACTACCCATGGATGTATTGGCGCAAGTGGCCGATCATGTTTTCAACTGGATCCCAGGCTCCATGGCCTGCTCCTACCAAAGAATACGCGGTCGGCGGCGGACTGGATGTAACTGTAGTAAGTGACCCCGTCTATGGCAGCAAGTATGAGAACCAGACTCCGGGAACTACCGGACCTCTCACCTTCAATTGGGGTGATGGGACTTGCTGGGGATGGGCCGGGACCGCGGAGCAGTCGGCCTCTTTCACGCTCCTCGGAACCATCTGGAAGAGCGCGGGTTGCTGGATCCCCTGGATCGTCATCTGCTACGACGACACATGGTTCCAGGAGACGAGTTCCCCAGGCTTCAACATGCCGAACGGCTACTGGGGTTACTACGGGCAGATCATCCCGGATTCGGTCTATGGGAGCAAATACGCTTCCAGCAGGCCGGTAGCATCAACTTGCACGCTCATCACGGGCACAAACGACGGATTCGTCGGCGAAGTTCTAGGAGTCGGGTGATGCGAATCAGATCTGCGAAAGAGCAATCCGACACCAAAATCCGCCGACGTTTGTGGGTGCGAAAGAATCCTCAGAGGTGGGCTGTGATCAACTGGAGAGCGCGTCTGAAGCGTCAATACAACACGACTCCGGAAGAAGTCCAGCAGATGTTCGACAATCAGGAGGGCCTCTGCGCGATCTGCTCGCAGCCGATGTGTCTCTGTGCTGGAGTCAACAACGTGCGCTGCAAGACCAGGGCATGTATTGACCATGATCACGAGAAGATGATCATTCGTGGACTTCTGCATCCGCACTGCAATGCCGGTATCGGGCATTTCAAGGATTCTCCCACGCTATTGCGCAATGCCGCAGTCTACCTCGAGGTGCCCCGGTGAGTACGGTCTACAATGGGAATGGAACTCTCGTCACGCCGACCCAGAATCCGGTCACGCGCATCCCGATCTCGGTTGTGGCGAACACCACGCCCATCGAAATCACGACCGGCGGTGCACACGGATTCAACACGGGCGACACCATCGAGCAGGAAGGAACGTCGGTCTCGAGTGCCAACGGGCAATTCCAGATCACGGTTGTGGACTCGACTCACTACCGTCTGAACGGCACTGTGGCCGATGGTGGTGGATCGGGTGGTTACGCGGTCGACTACGAGTGCCAGCCCGCTATCATCATCCCGGCCAATGGCGACCTCGCAGACATGGGTCCCATTGGTGCAGCGATGGAAGGGCTCGCAAACCCGGTTCCCTTCCTCTACCGAAGGACGGGCCAGCTCCGCCTCGTCAACGAGTACATCTTCGGCAACGACTGGTTCATCACGCCCTTCATCACGAATCCGTGGTCGACGAACACGAACTTCAACTCGTCGGTGGTCACGCCCCTGAGCATGACGAGCTACTCGATGCAGTCGGCTCAGGTCAACAACCTCGGCATAGCGCCGAACTTTCAGTCGGGTGACTGGCTCGAGCTTTCCACATCATTCACTGTGTCGACATTCGCTCACGCTCCGAACTCCTACGGATGGATTCAGGTCGGTTTCGGCCTGACGCAGGGTGGATCGCTCCTGTCGACCATCGGAGTCTCTTCTTCTCTCTGCGGATTCCAGACGCAGGGCAGCTCGTTCGGTCCGTCGAACATGACGACCGCCGTGACCTGCCAGCTTTTCACGCCGATCAACAACGGCGGTGGCGGTCTGTCGCTCCCGGCGTCCAACTTGGGCTTCTGCATCTTCGGCCGAATGGACTACAACAACGGCGGCGCTCAAGTCGACCTTTACCTGGTGGGCGAGTGGACGGGCTTCATTCGTCAGTACAGGCAGAACTGAGGGTATCATGAGTTTTCTCGATACACTGCTGCTCGCGTACCGAAACGTCGCCATCGGAGGAGTGCGCGTACCTCAGCAGCCTGTTCTGAACTTCGTCTCGGGAGCGACCGCAGTCAACAATCCGGGCAACGGATCGACTGACATTACCATCTCGGGTGGTGGTGGTGGATTCGCGGCCGGCGGAGACCTGTCGGGTACGTCCACCGATCAGACGGTCATCGGAATCCGAGGAGTCTCGGTCCCCAATCCGAGCGGTTCCAACACGACCCTCATCTACAACGCCGGCGCGTTCACATGGGGCGCGTCGACTGGGCTTTCGCAGCTCACGCAGGACGTGCTGGCTGGTCCCGGAACTGGATCGCAACCTGCGACGGTCGTCGGGCTCCAGACCTACCCGATTTCGTCGGCTGCTCCAAGCCAAGGGACAGTTCTGTTCTACGGGCCGGATGGCGAGACCGTCGACTGGCATGCAATCTTCCTGAGTGGCGACATTACGGGGCATGCGAACAACCTCGTCGTCACGGGTCTTCAGACCTACCAGATTTCGACCACTCCGCCGACCTCGAATCAGGTTCTTCAGTGGAACTCGGGCACGAGCCTCTGGACGCCGACGACCATTGGAACGGTCTTCACGGCCGGTGGTGACCTTTCAGGCTCCAACACGAACCAGACGGTCATTGGACTCCAGACTCACGCCGTTTCTGCCACGGCACCGACCAACGGACAGGCTCTCGTTTATGCGACGAGCGGGACTCACTGGGAGCCAGTCAGCCCCGCTGGCGACGTGCAGGGATCCTTCCTGTCGTTTGTCGTTGTCGCTCTTCAGGGCTACAGCGTCTCGAACACGGCACCCACCAACGGACAGGCTCTCGTTTACAGCACTGGAACGAGCAAGTGGACTCCGACTACTCTTTCGGGTTCCTTCGCGGCAGGAGGAGACCTGTCGGGTTCCTCCACCGATCAGACGGTGATCGGGATTCAGACCTATGCCGTCTCCTCGACCGCGCCGACGAACGGCCAGGCCCTGGTCTACAACACCAGCACGAGCATGTGGACGCCGACAACATTGTCGGGTTCCTTCTCGGCGGGCGGAGACCTGTCGGGTTCTTCCACCGATCAAACGGTCATTGGACTCCAGACCCATCCGGTCAGCAACACTGCTCCTACGAATGGTCAGGCTCTCGTCTATGTCACCGATGCGACGAAATGGGAACCGCTGTCGCCGAATGGTGACTTGGGAGGAACCTATCTCGTCACGGAAGTCATCGGACTCCTGAGCAATGCGCTGCCGTCGCTCACTGCCGGTTATCTCGAGTGGACGGGTTCTGCATGGGCCTTCGGTTCAGGCGGCGGAGGTGTTGTTTGGGCAGATGACCTGGCTTCATCGAGCAGCACTGCTCAATGGGTCTCTGGTATTTCTGGAACCAATGGCGGGAGTGGCATCGTTACTCTCGGCAATGGGACCTCTTCGCTTGTGCTCCAGATGGTGGCAAGCGGACAGACGGTCCCTCCGACCCTCGAAATCCAGGGCGCAGCAGGCTATGCAGCAGCTTCTGCAGCAGGAGCCGGCGGTTCTATCGCCATTCTGGGCGGCGATGCGACCGATGCTATTTCAGGTACTGCGGCCGGAGCGGCAGGTGGTGGCTTCCAATTCATCGGCGGCTACGGCGGCGATGGCATAGGAACCAATCAGAACTCCGGAAGCGGCGGAAGCTTCCAGATCATCACAGGAAATCCCGGGTCTCCTACGGGAAGTGGTACCTCGGGCTACAACGGCATTCTTGTCGTCTCGCTCGGATACACGACCGGCGAGTTCGACATTCGGATCCTCAACCCGCTGCTGATCGCGGACTTCGAGGAAACTACCGTCGACACGTACACGTGGTCTCTAGCCGACGGAGTCAACAACACGGCGATGGTCATGACGGCCAGCGCCTACGAGGATGCTCCCGTTTGGACCCTGACCGGCTCCCTGGGCTACACACCTAGCGAATCTGTGGGCTACGCCGGCGGTGCCATCGAAATCATCGGTGGAGCCGGCGGACCTGGCAATGGTGACAACCACACTGGCGGCACGGGTGCAGAAGTCCTCATCGCAGGTGGAGCGGGTGGAGCTGCCACCGGGACGGCTGCCAACAGCAACGGCGGAAACGTCGTCATCACGCCAGGTGCGGCAGGCACTGGCGGGTCTGGAGCTGCAGGAACTGTTGGGTCTCTGAAGGTCACAACCTTCGGGGCTGGTGTCCTTCTGTCGAGCAGCTCGGGAGTCATCACTCCTCTGGCTGATGGAACCAACGGCTACGTCCTGACGATGGTGTCGGGCTCTCCCGCGTGGGCTGCCGCTTCTGGGGGTAGCGTCACGTGGGCGAACGACCTCTCCAGCTCCTCGAGCACTCATCAGTACGTTAGCGGCATTTCGGGTTCTGGCGGCACTGGCGGCACTATTGCTCTGTCTGACGGAACGCACACTCTCGCGCTGGCGATGGATACCAGCACTTCGGCATTGTCTCCGCCTCAACTCCAACTCAATGGAGCTGGCGGTTACACGGCATCAGGTACATCTGGCATTGGTGGAGCAATTCAAATCGCAGCTGGCGCGGGTGCAGCAGCATCCGGAAGCACGCACACATCCGGCGCAGCTGGTGGCGCTCTTAATCTCTCGTCTGGTGCAGGTGCTAACGGCATCGGTCTCGGTGATACAGCCAATGGTGGCGCCGGTGGTGGGATTACCATCACTTGTGGAGCTGGTGGGACTCCTGGCCCAACTGCTTCAGTTACCTCTGTCGCTGGCGTGGGTGGAAGCTTTACCGTCACGGCAGGAGCAGGTGGTGAAGGAACTCAGGATACGACTGCATCTTCTGCACCGGCAGGCGCTAACGGCGGTGCAATTTCTCTGACCGCTGGAGCTGGTGGCCTCGGAGGTTACAAGAGCGGAGGCAGCGTAGGCAATTCCGGAGGTACGGGTGGAGCCGTTACCATTGTTGGTGGGATTGGTGGCGCCACCTCTGGTACTAGCACAACTCCGGGCGTGGGTGGTGCTATTACCATCACTGCTGGCACTGGTGGAACTGGATGCGCTGGTGCGACAGGTGGAGCGATTACCATTACTGCTGGAGCTGGCGGCGCTGCAGTAACAACGAATACTCAAGGTCCTGGTGGGGCCAGTGTTACTATTGCAGGTGGCGCTGGTGGTGCATCGGTTGGCACTGCAGGCAACAGCGCTGGCGGCAACGTGATCTTGCAAACAGGTGCCGCTGGAACCGGAGGTTCTGGTACTGTCGGTAACGCTGGCTATATCCTGTTTTCGATCGGTGGTACCGAGATCATGTGGTTGGGTGATGGTGGTCTGGGCCAGGGTTATATTGCAGGAGGCGTTAGTCTCACTTCGGGAACGACGACGCTCACCGCCGCGCAAGCTTCTTACCCATACATTGATTTCGCAGCTTCTTCACTTTCTGGAGCCAACACGGTTGTCTTCCCTGCCGTGCAACCTGGGCAGAGTTGGTATGTGGACGCCACAGATGTGACTTTCAATGGTCACGCCATCACACTCCAGATTAACTCCAATAACATGTCGACCACAATCACGTCAGCTGCGCTCTGGCGCGTATTCTATGGACACGGCGGAAAGTTCTACGCTGTGCCGTTCTCGACTACCTAAACTGTAACATCAACCGAGAGGTGAGACTCCCATGTACTACTTCCAAGTCCCGTTCGAACCTGTCGTCGTCAAGCCGTGGGCCGCGTTGTTGGCTGCAGACCCCAACATCAAGCCCGAGTCGCTGTCCTTCCAAAAGTTCTCGAGCTTCATCTGGCTCGATGACTCTCGTGCCTTCACCGAGGGCGACAAGCAGAGCATCGAGAAGCTTCGCCGTTGGCAGAAGGTCATCGACAAGTTCGAAGCCGCCCAGCCGGGCGACTGGATCGAACTCGAGGATCAGGACTACAACACCCTGAAGCGCATCGTCGAATCGCCGGCGCGGGCGTTCCAGATGAACAACACGCAGCTGATGCTCGCAACGCTGCCCTACGTCGACCTCGTGCTCAACGCCAAGCGCGAAAAGCCCGTGGTGCTCGACTCCACCCAAGCCTCATAGGAGAGTTCCATGAACGCCACCGCCACGCACGTCATCGCCGTGATCCTGATCTCGTTCGGCCAGGTCTTGCAGTTCCTGACCACCAACCCGGCCTTCGCGACGCAGGTCCATGTAACGAGCACCGTGCTGACGGTGGCGGGCTTCATCGTCGCCCTCGTGAGCCAGCAGCTCTTCGGTTCAGCGACTCCTCCTCCCCAGGCACCCCTGCTCCAACCCCCGGCCCCTGCACCCGCTCCGGCGGAAGAAAAGAAGGCATCATGAAGAAGCTCATTCTCCTCGCGTTTCTGTGCGGCTGCACCACGCAGCAGGCGCAGAACGTCGTGAATGCCGTTTTCACCGCGGACCAGGCCGCCTGCATGGCTGCCAACGCTGGCCTTGCGGGCAACTCCACTGCTGTGCAGGACTTCGAAGCCACCTGCAACATCGCGCCCCAGCTCGAGAGCGCGATTCAGCAGTTCATCGCCGATCTGGCAAACGCAAATGCGGCCAAGGCCGCGAAGGCGCAGGGGAAATAACATGGCGTACCCGATTTTCGTCCCGCACCTGAATCGCTCGATCAAGCTCGGAGGCTGTCTTCGTCCGAAGCCCCCGAAGGCGGGCGAGAAGCGTCTGAAGCTGGCGGACTACGCCACGGTGCTTCCGACTCCTCCGGCGTCGATCGACTATTCGGGGAACGCCTCGACTTCGCTGCGCAACATCTACGACAACGACACGCTCGGCGATTGCACCATCGCCAGCAAGGCCCACCAGCAGGGCATCTGGACCGGGAACGCGGACGGCGGGACGCCTGTTGTTTGGGCGGACTCCGACGTGATTGCCATGTACTCGGCTATCTCGGGCTACCAGCCCGGAAACCCGAGCACGGACACGGGCTGCGACCCGACGGACGTACTCAACTACTGCTGCACGACGGGCTTTCCGGACGGCAGCAAGGCAGTTGGATGGGTCGAGGTCGACGCGACCAACATCGCGCTCTTGCAGACCACGGTCTTCACGTTCGAGTCGGCCGACATTTGCGTCGAGCTTCCTGACGCGTGGATTTCGCCCTTCCCGAGTGCAGACGGCTACGTCTGGGACGTGACGAGCGCAGGTCCTGACCCGAACAACGGGCATTGCTTCTGCGCCATCGGCTACAACTCCCTGGGGCTCCAGGTAGACTCCTGGGCTCTCTACGGGACTATCACCTACGCCGCTCTTGCTGCGTACTGCATCCCGAGCCAGGGCGGAGCGGTCTACGTTCTGCTCTCTCAGGAGATGATCGCCGCGGGGCAGGTCAACAGCCCGAACGGTTTCGACTGGGCCACGCTCCAGGCGGATCTTCAGGCCGTGGCGATGACTATCCCGAGCCCGGCACCATGCTGAAGCATGCAGTCCTCCTTCTGCTTCTCTGTTCGTGTGGGGCCAGCTACACCTCAGACGACACCAGCGCCAACACAATCGCGGCGCGCGAGGAGGCCCGTGTTCTCGACCTTTGTGCACAAGATGACGCGGGGACCTGCACCCCGTCCAAGGTGAGGGCCTTCACGACGCTCTCCTTCTGTGCCAATCAGCGAGAACTTTCGGCACACTCTGCACCGTTCGATGGAGGACCGTCATGTCTACCCCCGTGACCACCGAAGACCAGCTCTTTGCTGAACTGACGCAGACGACTGGCCTGACGCTCAAGCAGTGGCAGGACATTCTCTCCACCGACCCGAAGGACCAGCCTGCACTCGTCGCGGGCTGGAAGGTTCTCGGAGCCATGTCGTGGACGAAGACCCAGTCGTCGATGACGACTGTCATCTCCATCCTCAACTCCATCGCGGCTATCGCGAATCCGGTGACTGCAATCGCTGGAGGGGCTAGCGGAATCGCATCGCTGATCGTCACGCTCAAGAGCATCTAGCCATGCATCCGCCGCTCGAGTCTCACCACGAGATAGTCGATCATACGGGTCATTTTGTGGCTCATCACCCGGCTTTCGGGCCCTGGGTACCATTAGTAACTGGAATCACCTACGCCGTGATGACAGCCTTGCTCCCCGAAGAAGTGATGACGTGGGGTGTGAAGATTCTTGCGGCGTTTCCACTCGGCCTGATGGCAGGACTCGGTCATGCCTCGGCTGCGTGGATCATCCGCAAGATCATGACTCGGGCGAAGAAGCCATCCTAGACCACATAAGAATCGGGCCAGCGCGTTGACGAGACGCCTGGCCCGTGGGGAACCGGAGATCCCATAAGGGAAGGGTCATCTTGGCCGCTCTATTTGGAGCGGTGTACCATAAAGGTGCGGCGGCCCACCCCGTCCACGAGATGGCCGCCGCATGGCTCCCAGGAGGAGCGCCCAAATGGAGAGTACAACACCGCGGACAGCGCTTGTCCAGTTCGAGGTGAGTGACGTAATTTTCGCCGTCGCCGCCAAGTTTGCCGCCGAACGGGGCATAGGTATCATCCAGTTATTCGAAGTCCTTCTCCGGGAGGAATACCAGCGAAAGACTGGTCTTCTTCCGGACTCTGGACTGTCTGAAGAGCCGCGCCTCGACCTCGAGATCGACGGCATTAATTTTAGCCGCTACGAGGTCCTGACTTCGGAAGACCGCAAGTTTGGTAAGGTCCGGTGATGGACAGACTACTGCGGGGGATGTTCGTGGTCGGCAACCAAGCCTGGCCGGAAGAGTGCATCAACAACTGGCGCAAGTTCAACGAGGCCCGGCTCGAGCCTTCTCTCGAGGAGGATAAGAAAATCCTCGACCTTATCTCGAGGAACTTCCGGCAACAGGAAGCGCCCCTGGACTCGGTCTTCATCCGCGAATATTTCGAAAAGCGCGATGACATAGAGACCGCCAATAGGATCGACGAGCTTCGTAAGGTCAAGCACGAGATCCAGACCAATTACGTCGCTCAGGTCCAAGCGGCTCGAGAGACCCAGCATGTCCTCGAGGTCCAGCGCATCGCCAAGGAAGCGGCGGTTATCGCGGAGCATGGTCTTCGAGTCGGCAAAGAATGGCTCAAGGGTCCGAAAGCGGCGGCGTCGCATTTCGCCGAACAAAGCAGACTCATCGAGGAGAAGCGTGACCCCGATCCCTTCGATTTCATGGACTGGCGAGATCTCGACAAGCCAGTGACTCCTCCCCAGTACCTGCTCCGACACTTCCGTTTCTGCGCAGGCAGACCGGTCATCATCGGTGGCTACGTCGGTATCGCCAAGACGTTTCTTGCCATCGATCTGGCCCTCGCCGTGGCTTCGGGGCAGAAAACAGCGTGGGGCGACCTTCACGTCAGCCTGAAGGGTCCCGTGGCGCATCTGGACTACGAGATGGGCAAGTCAGCTCTTCTCGACCGGTACCAGAGGATGGCGCACAGCCGGGATATTACCCTATCGCTCATCGACCTTTCCATTTCGTGCTTCCCGAAGATCTACCTGTCCTCGAGGGGCGCCGAGGTCGAGTTCGAAAAGATCGGCCGCAAGCACCGGCTCTGCATCATCGACTCCTTCGCGGCATCGACCGTGGGCAAGATAGAGGAGAACTCGAGCCAGGTCGCGCAGTACCTTCACGTCCTGTCCCGGGCTTCTGACCGCACGGGCTGCTGTTTTGTCCTTCTCCATCACGAGCGCAAGGACAGCGAAAAGAAGGACCACGAGAACGAGCTGGACGATATTCAGCGGCTCAGGGGATCTTCGGCCATAGCGGGAGCGCTCGGAGCGGCGGTGTCTGTCCGTCACATGAAGGACGGCACGTATCGGATCCGGCAATCGAAGGTGTCCGCCGGTCGATCCGGAGACCCGGTCTACCTCAACCTCGTCGACGAGGGCAAGGAGCGTCCGGCCTATGAGAACACAGAAGGCATCTTCCTGCAGAACTCGAGGGTGGCTCACGAGTCAGTCCAAGCGGCCGAAGAGAAGATCGTCCTGAGCCTTATCCGCCAGCACCCCGGAGAAAAACGGGACGTGGTCTACCGGGCGGTCCAAGAGGCAGGACTGACCATAGGTACCCACAAGCTAAAGAAGATCCTGGACGAACTCACCCAGTCCGGAGCCATTCAGAAATCCTCTGTCGGTTGGACGGTTACGTCTACTGAGGACCTTCTCACATGATTCCGGTGCTGGCACCGTGCTGGAAGATTTGGCACCGGAGCACGGTGCTCTCGTGCCGCCCCCTTCTTAAGGGGCGGAGCACCGGGAGAACACGAGAAAGGGAGTAATGTTTTGAGTGGACGAAGAGCAGAAGTACAAGGTATGTAACAGGTGCGAGAGACTCCTACGTGTGCCTCAGGACTTTCACCGACGTACGATCTCTCCAGATGGTTTCCAACACGCCTGCAAGGAGTGCCTCTCTGCCTTCCGGCGACGCCAACGGGCCATCCACAAGCTCGATGCGGATCCAGTACCCACGGACCCTCTCGACCAGATTCTCAAGAAGCACTTCGACCAGGTCATGAAGGACCTCGAAGCACTCTCAAGACGCAAGCGATAGTTCACTTGGTAGAGTATGGGCAAGGAGGCCCATCATGGCCAAGCTTCAGGTACTCATCAACAACAAGAAGGTCTTCGAGACACAGCTCGAGAACCTCGGCTCGGAATCGGTCGTCTTCACGGATAAAGACAAGACTCGGGAAGCCGTGAAGGGAATGAAGGGAACATGGACGCTCGCGCAGATCAACAAGAAGCTCAGGCTCAAGCCGCGGACGCTCTCGGGCTACCTGTCTCAGCTCGTGGACCGGGGAGTTATCCAGAGGCTCACTCGCGGGTCGTACAGGACAAAGTGACCGACGTGAAGGTTCTCATCGACGACATGGGAGCCTCCTGCGCTCTCTTGCAGACGACCATCGCCAAGCTGGACCTCGCTCACGACAACCTCGAGGACGTGAAAGAGGGCACGGTCGAGGTCCTCAAGACGCTCGAAATCTGCTGCGAGGGACAGCTCATCCTCATCCGTCAAGCACTCAAGGAGCTGCGATGAGCCACCTTTGGGCCCGAAAAGCGACCTATTCGCCGGCATCGAGCTACCAGGCCGGCTTCTCGGCTCAGATGAGCGACATGGTCGTCGAGTACCGCGGAAACCCGTTCGATGACTGGCAGCTCGGCTGCACAGCCTTCATGGGAGACAACGGACTGGCGACCATGTCGCGTGGTGGCTTGATGCTCGGTGTCGTCGAGAACTTCCAGCGTCAGAACGCCCACGAGCCGGTCTACGGTGAAGACGGCCAATTCTCCGGCATGAAAACGCAGAGCAGCACGCCTATCGTCCTCGTGTCTGTCCGAGCAATGTACCCGGGCGTCGGCCAACCTCTATCACAGCCGCCACTTCAAGGCAAAACGATTCTTCGTCGGACCGGCACACCGCAATGGGAGGGCGGGCCGTACGAACTCGTCGCGCTCCAAACTCTCAACGACGTGGAGTTGAAGTTGATGCGCAAGGACGGCTCCGAGCGCACGATCCTTTACTTCGACAAACACGGATACCGGTATCAGGATTCCCGGCTCGAGAGTCTCGATTTCGGCGATGAGGTGACGGCTTTCATGTGGGCCGTCATCGGCATCGAAGAGTGTCTCGACATGGGCAAGCCGAAACTTCATTGGCTTCGCTCCATGGACTTCTGGCGTGAGTGGTTCTGCTGGTTCCCCGTCCAAAGCGTGATGGAATCATGAGGAGGATTTTTCCTCCGAAATCGCAAGATGGCCACGTCTGGCGTCAACTTCCAATGACAAACCGACCAGGAATGACAAATGGTCTGAAGAGAGCCAAAACCATCCAACTCATCGGTCTAGAATGCATGAATTGCAAAGCTCGCATCAGCTTCGGACCCGGCTATGGGTTCTACATCTCTGGCGCTTATGATTGGAAGTTCCCAACATGCGCAGAAGAGAAAGTCCGTCAGGTGATGGAATCATGAGGCACGCATGGCTATTCGTGAAGACCAACAAGCAGACCCCGAAGCGCCCGCACGTGTGGAAGTGCGCGATTTGCGGGATGCTGGAACACACGGAGATGGCCGATCCGCCCACCCCGGATGGGCAGCCGAGCTGCGACGACTACATAGTGCAGCACATAATGGAGTCATGATGTGCAATCCCGCGACCGACACGTTCATGTTCGACGAGATGGTCCGTCGCGTGAAGAAGGTCATTCTGGAGCAGGAGACTTGGTGCACAGACCCGGCCCATTACGACGGCGAGATGAAGTTCAATCCGCCGAAACTCAAGAGCGACTGCGACCTGTGCGTGGTCCAGCAAGTCATGAATAGCTAGTTTTCGTGGTAAAAGATATGCTGGCCAAAGGTCGTGGTCGATGGCAGCGTCGCATAGACTCAGTGCGGTCATGAACATCGAAGAATATGAAAACGGGTGCGTGCTGGCCTCAAAGTTTCTCGACGGCTATCTGCAGGGCGCGGGAAAGCCTGCTCTCGAGCCGAATGAAGTTCGTCCAGTCGGACGCCGCATGCTGCTCACCATCATCGCGGAGCTTCAGCGTCACCTCACGGACGACGAGATGAATGGGCTGGACTCGGCGCTCGCAGCACGGACGAAGGACACGCTATTCAATTGAACTGGAGTAAATGGGTGGCGCACAGAAAGCTCAAGCAGCACGACTTCCAGGAGCTGAAGCGCTTCAACGGCGAACCCGTTTGGTACTGCGAGAAATGCGGTCTTCTTCTCGAGAAGTACAAAGGTCACCCAGCACCTCCCAGAATCTCTGCGAAGGTCAACGTCCTCAATCAGGACACGAGCTGGCCGGATAAGAGCCCGATCAGAAAGCTTCGGTCATGCGATCTCGAGATGGTCGAAAGGATTCACGAATCATGAATGACGAAGCCTTTCGAAAAGCTGTCGCGACGGTGCACAGTCTTCCGCTGGTGCCAAGCTACACGATATTGCCACCCGCGACCTTTCGAGAGGTGCGGATTCTTCTCGGTATGTGCGTCCACGAGAGAAATCTGAACACTTGCGACGATCCGGACTGCATCGTGGAAAGTGTAATGGAGTCGTGAGAAAGAGCGTGATGAGCAGTCTTCCGCACCCCGGAATGACGCTGGAGGACTTCGAGATGCCCGGCAAACTGAAGAAGGCGATCCGCGTCGTCATGGATCGCAAAGGTGTCAGCTATCAGGCGGCCGTGCAAAAGATCCGTGCCTACGACCAGCTGGGCTTGCCCCTCGAGGACGTTCTGGCTAAGATTTTGGATAACGAGGCTCCAGATGCCGCAGGACAAGTTCGATGAAGAACCGGTGACTCTGATTCCATGCGTCGTCTGTGATGGGAACTTCGAAATCCCTCAGCGAGACACGCGGCGAGAACCGGAGACTTGTCCTTGGTGCACTCAGGGCTCGATGAGCGACCGTCAGCTGCAAAAGTGGAAACTGTACCGAGCAAACATCAAAGCATGAAGACGCGAACCATCAGAGGCGAGCTTTATTCGACCACCGTGCTGAAGGTGACAGGACGTTATCCTGACGGACGGCCGAAGGAATGCATCATGATCCACGACGATCAGAGCACTGAAGTCCAAGATGGAACTGAGTTCATCGTCGGGTTTCTTCCGACGAAGACCATCTCGAAGAGGACCTCGTGAGCTGCAGTCTCGGCTCCGAAGAGAGCTTCGCTCTCGTTCACCCGTGCATCTTCTGCGGCGTCGGTCTCGGACCGCACCAGTTCCAGTCGCCTGATCACGGCGCGATTGTCACCGTGTACCCGG
>Ga0181526_10000637_pt1 | contig 36338 bp, 30 predicted proteins | sample PEATcosm2014_Bin_35_FD_119750 | JGI IMG/M metagenome (GOLD analysis project Ga0181526, IMG submission 119750) | Peatland microbial communities from MTU Mesocosm Facility, Houghton, MI, USA - PEATcosm2014_Bin06_30_metaG | ecosystem: Environmental > Terrestrial > Soil > Wetlands > Peat | place...
GCCGGACCCGCTCCGAAGTGGTACCTGCAGTTTATGGTCAAGGACTCAAAAAAGTTCGCTGCAACGGCCGGCTGGGGGTTCGCTCAATTTGATAAAGACGGCCGACCTGCCGACGAGGCGAAGCTGAAAACCTGCTTCCCTTGCCACCAGCCATTCCAGGCTGGCGACTTTGTCTTCACTCGTTACGCACCGTAGGAGCGATGGAGAAGGAGTTCCTTCGCTCGGGCGGGGGACCCACTTCCGCTTTGATCGTCTTTAAGAAAGAGCTGGATCGAGAGGAGTCGTAAGCCTCAGGCAGAGGACACAGTTTGCTGCGCAGATCGGTATGGCTGGGGGTGCCCGCTCTCGAGGACGATCTTGCCGGGCTTGTGTGGTGCGCCTGCAAGCATCTCCTGCGCCTTCCGCGCCTCCGAAAGCGGCAGGACTGAGCCCACACGCGCTGTGATTCTTCCAGCGTCAAACAATGCTGTGATCGTCTGCAGGCGCGCAGTGGTCACCTGAGCATAGAAGAAGACAGCCTCCGTTGGCAGCGGCTGGGTAGAGACCGAGGTGACGAGTTTGCCTCCGGGCTTCAAGGCGGCCAGGCAGCGTTGAAACGTACTGCCCCCGACAGTGTCGAGGATGGCATCCACCTGAGGGAGGTTCTGCTCGAATGCAGGCTTACTCGAGTCGATGATGGATTTCACGCCCGATGAACGGAGGAGGTCTTCGTCGTCGTGGTGGGCGATGGCGACGACATGGATGCCGGCGTCTACGGCCATTTGAACTGCGTAGGCCCCGACGTTCCCGGCGGCTCCGATGACCATTACCGTTTGTCCGCGCATCGCCTGCGCATACTGGAAGAGCATTTGCCAGGCGGTCACCGCAATGACGGGAGCCGACGCTGCCTCTAGATGATTCAGCGATTCTGGTTTACGGGCGATCATTCCGGCCGCGGCCACGGCGAACTCGGCCTGGGCGCCGCAGAACTGTGGGTTGGTAACGCCATAGACTTCGTCGGCCGAGGCGAAATCGGCAACGCCGGGGCCGACCTTGTCGACGACACCGGAGAAGTCCGAACCTAGGGTGAGCGGAGGTTGCGGGCTGACCTTGCTCTTGCCCTCACGGATGATAGCGTCCCAGGGCGCGACGCCTGCTGCCATTACGCGCACCAGAACTTCGCCGGGGCCCGGCGTGGGCACCGGTACATCCTCGACCACTACGACGCCGGGCGGCCCGAAACCATGAATTCTAGCTGCTTTCACGGCTAATTCCTCCTTACTTTGGGGATGCTGCGTGGATCCGCTAGAGGCTCAGGTATCGACCGAGAATTGAGTTCGCTGCCAACGGCGTGAGCCTAGTTCAGCAGCGATTCCCAGTTGGCCGGCACTCTTCCCACCGGTCCAGGTACGGACTGATTCTTGGGATGCGAATGCGGCGGAAGCAACCTGACACCCTCGATCATCGCCCGCTTCCCGTAATCGTAGAACCAATCCTCACCCGGCTCGAAGCTGGCAATGATCGCGTGCCCAATTCGAATGATCCTCAGTCTTGAGGTGATGTCCTCCGTCTCCCAACTCCCTGGCCAGTGGGTCGTTAGCTTTGCACCGGGCGTTCCTGCCTCACATGCCTTTCGCGAAATTCTCTCAAGCGGCGGCTCGACTCTGCAATTGGACGATGGTATTGGCGATGTCCGATTTTGGGGGCACATGGGATAGAGCACGCACCACTTTTTCGGCGATGTGTTCAATCCGCACTTTGGTATTGGTCGATACCTTCGTCCAATAGACCCGTTGTCCTGCGTCTGCTTTCATGAAGGTGCCGCCGATGGAAGCAGATGTGAGCGTTGCAACTGCGGCACTTAACCTCCGGCGGACACGGTATCGAGATTGGAGTCTTCAATGAGCAGCGTAGAAATCGAACAGAAGGCCTATGAGATGCCCCCGCGAGAGGGGATCAGCATCGCGCATTTTCTCACCGTCGCTGACATCGAGCGATCTGCTCACTACTACGAAAAGGTCTTCGGCGCCCGCATTCTGAGCATGGGTGACGGCAATGCACCTGCGTACCTTCAGCTTGCGAATATCTGGATGATTCTGAACGTTGGGGGCGGGCCGACCCCGGACAAGCCGACGGTAACGCTCAGCGTCCCCGACCCGAATCACATCAACAGCTTTTTGAACTTCCGCGTTGCGGATATTCAGGCGTGCTATGAATTATGGAAAAGTCGAGGAGCGGAGTTCATCACGGAACCGATCCCCAAGTACGGCGAGATCCGCTGCTACATCCGCGATCCCGACGGTTACATTATCGAAGTCGGACAGAGCACCGATCTCACCTACGGTTAACGCTCGGCTCGAATGGGATGAAAGAACGAGCGCTTTTGAGTACAGCGTCCTGCCAATGGCCTCGTCGTCGTGCTTCCGTCAATTCTGCCTTAAACAGTCACACGCTCCAGCATCGAAAGGAGTTCCAGATGGACGGCACAAATGGACTGAAAGAGACCGCGCCTGTCGCGTCTGGGAAGCTGAGTCTGAACGTTTTTACAGCCCCCGGAAAGGCGATGGTCGGCGAGCGGCCAAAGCCCTTTGGCGAGGAGCTGGGCTTTGACCCGATGACGTCGACTTTGATCTTTGGCGAGAACGACGCGGTGCTGGTAGACGCAATGACGACGGTCGCTGAGGCCGAGGCTCTTGCGAATTGGGTGGCTCTGCACAACCGCAACCTGGAGACCATCTATATTACGCATGCACACTTCGACCACTTCTACGGTCTGGGCATTTTGCTCGATCGTTTCCCCGGTGCTCGGGCGATCACAACGCCCAAGGCGCTGAGCGCGATGCAGATGTCTTTCACTCCGCTGGTGGAGCGGCTAGCCCGCCGTATGTTTCCTGGGCAAGTTGCCACAAAGTTGGTTGCACCTGAGCCTTATGAGCACGACACGTTCACTCTCGAAGGCCACGAATTGCGGATCATCGAGCAGGGCCGCACCGATAGTCCTGATTCGACATCTCTCTACGTTCCATCGATCGGGCTGATCGTCGCTGGCGACGTTGTGTACAACCAATGCCACATGTACGTCGGGGACACCACGCCCGAGAGCCGAAAGAATTGGATCGCGGACCTGGAGCGGTTAGCAGCGTTGAACCCGGCGATTGTTGTCGCCGGTCACAAGAAGCCAGGTGCGCTTGATTCTCCATCAGCGATCCAGGAGACGAAACGTTACCTTGAGGACTTCGATCGGCTGCAAAAAATCGCGACGTCCGACCGCGACCTGTTCGATCAGATGACGGCGCTCTACCCGGATTGGGTAGCCAATCAGTCGTGGTTGATGTTTGGATTCCCGGGGGCATAGCGAGCATTCAACCGCGTTGGCCCGTCCTTGCGCACTTTGGAGGAAACCGCGGATCGACGCAGCGTTACGCAATTTCAATGAATGGGAATGATTGAAGGTCCCGTCTCTCCCCAGTTTTAATACCGGTTTTAGTTCCGATTGTGCAACATCTGGACGTACGACCGATCTCGGATCTGATGGACTTAGTCGCCCATGTCGGAAACAGACTCGATTTCAAAGAGGAGAACAGAATGACAACAAAAGGAAAAATCCTTGTGCTAGTCTCGAGCGGTCACGGCTTGCCATTGAAAGATGGCAAGGTCTATAGCGGCGCCGGGTACTATCTCAACGAGCTGACGGTTCCGACGCGCGCCCTGATGAAGGAAGGCTACGAAATCACTTTCGCCAACCCCAAAGGCAACACGCCGCAACTGGATGTCCATTCCGCCGTCCCCGATTTCTTCGGCGGGGACGAGGCCAGGCTCCAGGACTATTTAAAATTCCGCGACAGCCTGGCTGGGCTCAAGAATCCGACTCGCATCTCGGATGTCATCGCATCGGGTCTGGATCAGTATGACGCGGTTTTCGTGCCGGGCGGCCATGGCCCGATGATCGATCTTCTCGACGATCCCGATGCCGGCACCGTGATGAGACACTTTCATCAAACATCCAAGCCCACGGCGGTGCTTTGCCATGGCCCGATTTCACTTCTCTCGGCTCTTCCGAACTCGACGGAGGTGGTGGCCGCGCTGGCAGCGGGCGATGCCGCTGGAGCACACGCAAAGGCTCAAGGCTGGATCTATTCTGGATATAGGATGACGATCTTTTCGACCGCGGAAGAGCAGCAGCGGGAGCCAATGGAGATTGGTGGTAAGGTTCTCTTCTACCCAGACTTCGCGTTGCGCACCGCGGGCGGTGACGTAAGTGTGCTCGCTCCATGGCAGAGCTACGTCCTTCAAGATCGCGAGTTGATCTCAGGTCAGAACCCGTTTTCGGACGAAGCGCTTCTGAAGCTCCTACTACCGGCACTCGATGCGAAGAAGAAGTGAGCAAATGCGGCTCGTACGGACTCTGATTGATTCTGACAAGCAGTACGGCGAATCGGCTCTCCCGGAGGAATTGAGAGAGCTGTATGACGGGGATCTGCGGCTTCATGCATCAAGCGCGGCGCGGCCGCTTGTCATTGCGAATTTTGTCTCCACTCTTGACGGGGTCGTCAGCTACAAGATTGAGGGCAAGTCGGGTGGCTCAACCATCAGTGGTTCAAATCTCGCAGACAAATTCATCATGGGCTTGCTACGGGCTTCTGCGGATGCTGTAATAGTCGGCGCTGGAACCCTAAACGACGTGAGCGTGGAGAGCCTTTGGACTCCCGAATACACCTACCCCGATGCGAAGCGTTTCTACTCGGAATACCGAGTCAGTGCGCTGCATAAACCGGAATATCCCCTGCTCGCGATTGTTAGCGGCAGCGGCCAACTGGAATTGAAGAGAGCGATTTTCCGGACCCCGGCTATGCGCACAGTAGTTATCACAACCTCGGCCGGCAGAGACGAGCTCACCCGTCGAGGCGCTGCGACTCTGGACTCCGTTGAGGTACAAGCTTTGAATTCCAGTAGCGGCACCATCGCTCCAGGGGCGATCCTGCAGTTGCTTCAGTCGCAGTTTGGAGTGAAGACGCTTCTCCACGATGGTGGGCCTACACTCTTTGGACAATTTCTGGCGGCGGATGCGGTTGACGAACTTTTTCTGACGCTGTCGCCGCAGATAGCAGGCCGTGAGCGCGATGTAACTCGGCCGGCGGTCGTGCAAGGGGTGCAGTTTCTGCCGGATTCCGCGCCCTGGTTTCAAATGGTCAGCGTGAAGGAACACGGTGCGCATCTGTATCTACGCTACCGGCGGACCTGAGTCTACTTCCTCAATGGAAACTCAAAATGTTAAGGCACCAGCAGGATCTTCCCGATGCCACCCTTTTCTGCCGCTGCTTGAGCTTCGGCCGCTTCACTGAGTGGAAGTCTCTTGCTAATCGGGATTACTAACCTGCCATCCCGCACCGCTTCAGCCATGAACTGAAGCGTTTCTCTGTCGAACTTCGAGAAGACAAACACTGCCTTTACAGATGGGTATTCCGCGGCGTTCTGCGGCGTTCCGGCAACCGAAGCAAACACTCCTCCCGGCTTGACCTTGGCGATCAGCATCTCAGCGGTCCTTCCGCCGACTGCATCCGCTACCGCATCGAGCGGCGGAAGATTCGCAATCGCCGTGTCGTCGTCGGTTGCGATCACCTGATCCGCGCCGACAGTCTTCGCCGCATTCACCTGTTTCTTCAAAACACCTGCGATCACGGTCGCCCCGCGTTCCTTCGCAGTGAATACCGCCGAACGTCCTACATTTCCTACTGCGCCTACAACCAGGACCGTCTGGCCCGCTTCGATTCCGGTAGCTGCAAGCAGCTGGTTGCCGGTCACCGTCACGAGCGGCAGCGCTGCCGCCTGGATCAAATCAAGGCCGACTGGAATATCCGCCAGAATGTCCGCTTTCGCCGCGCAGAGTTCGGCGTAGGTGTTGTCCGCCATTGCAAACACCTGGTTGCCGGCGGTAAAGGCCTCAACTCCCGGTCCAACCTTCACCACGGTCCCCGCCATATCGACTCCGATCAGGCTGGGGAAGTGCATGGGATAGAAATCCTTCGTTAGTCCAGCACGCCGCTTGTAGTCGATCGGATTCACGCTCGCGGCGGCGACCCGGACCAAGACTTCGCCTGGGCCGGGAACCGGATCAGGATACTCCTCGAACTTCAGTACTTCGGGACCGCCATATTCGTGGACAACAATCGCTTTCATGATTCACCTCCAAGTTGGACAAACAAGTGTCGACGAACACTTTGATGATGAGAACCAGGATTGGTCGCGCTGTTGCGTCTCGGCTCTCTGCTCGCGTCCACCAAAACACAAATTCCTTCCCTCTTGGAGAGTCTTTAAGTGAGCGCACACATCCCGAAAACCCGCGGTGACCTGGATGGCCCCAGCCAACGTTCGCGCTATCTACCATTAGGCCAGAGATGGAGTGAAGAATCTATTGGACGAAGGTATCGGTCGATATCTTAGCGCTCTGGCGGGTTTGTTAAACTCCCGTGAAAAGTCGCCATCCTCGATTGACGGGGCGCTGCATCGGTCTTACGTTCACATTCATGGAGAATCCGGATTTTGACCAGTTGCTTCGCTCCTACAGACAGGCCGTGGATGCCTGGGTAGAAGCGATTCGTGCCGAGGAATCGCTTGCCACAGAAGACCACTCCATGGTTCAGATGGAGAAGTGGGATGATGCCGGCTTCAAACTTCACGATGCCGAACTGACCGCCAAGAAGGCGCGCGACGCATACAAGAACGCCCTGCGAAAAAGGAACTACGGCTTCTAAAGCATCTCTCCCAAGAAGAGATTGACGGAAACTTGACAGGAGTTTTGTGACCGAAGCGGCGTGAAGTGGGATTTCACAGACGACATCCCCCCACCTCATTATCCGTTCAACGAGACACCGCCTGCAGAGCAGGTTCGAGAACATGATCGACCACCTTGGTTGATTTCAATGTGCTCAGGATATTTCTCGCTTGAGCCGCCTCAGCGGAATTTCCATGAGCAACAACCAGTGGCTGCTTAGCTCTTTACTCGGCGTTCGAGCGTCACAGCGCCTTCGGCGGCTGCCTCGCTTCTATTCTTTTGAGGACGAATGCCCAGGTCGTGCCATGACGTTTCCGCGAGGTTGACGCCGTAGTAGTTTGCAGCTTTCTCGATGTTCGCGAACGCCAAAGCACGGTCGGCATCCGAGACGTCGATGACTTGACCGAACCGAGCAACCGCGTTACGCACATGTTGTGCGTCGGTCAACGGTTCCTTACGCTGCTTCGGAAAAGCGTAGACGCTGTCGGGTAGGTCGCTCTGCGCGGTTAGCCGTCCGTGTTCCTCATGAGGTTTCCAGGTCGCTTCCGGCATGTCGTAGCCCTCCTCGTTCTAAATTCTTGACTAGAGCGTGTTTCAAAAATGGTTTGGCGGTGTCTGGACACCCCCCGCAGGGGCTAAGGCCCAGTGTTATAGGGTCGTTTTCGGCGTGACTGACGTCGTGCCCTGACACAGTGCGGCATCTTTGAAATAGGCTCTGGCGGCCCGTGCACAAAAGCGATCAAGTCATCGGGGGTTTTCGGTGAACGTTTCCCATTTGCTGATTTGAGCCGCTGCTCGGATTTGTTCTTGTCTCATGGTCGTTGGGAGCCTTCCCGCCCCCCAGGAAGAAGCAAACATTGGGCAGCCGCTCTTCCGTAGGGATCGGTGGCGATTGAGCGATTACAACCGAGCCGCTCCGGCGAATCAATTGGACGATGGTATTGGCGATACCTTGGTATTGCCCGGTGGGATAAAGCAAGCGCCACCCTGTACCCATGTGACAAATTCAAACTTTGATGTTGGTCGATACCTTCGTCTAATAGATTCGTTATCGCGATTCTGGCCTAATTGACCTAAGCGATTTGGCTGACGAATGAGGAGGAAACATGGCAACTCTGAGTGCGGCTCCGAGCGGTGAGCCGATAAGCGGCGCTCGTGTGGTAAGAATGGATACCAAGTTCGAGGTGGTCGTCATTCCGGTCGCGGATGTTGACCGCTCGAAGCAGTTCTACACCAAACTCGGGTGGCGACTCGACGCCGACTTCCCCTTTGACAACGGCTTTCGCGTTGTTCAGTTCACGCCCCCGGGTTCGGGGTGCTCGGTTCAGTTTGGCACGAAGATGACATCGGCGGCGGCGGGTTCGGCTCAAGGACTCTACCTGATCGTCTCCGATGTTGCGGCTGCGCGCAAAGATCTGGTCGCACGCGGTATTGAGGTGAGTGAGGTGTTCCACCCAGGAACGCCAGGCGCTCAGTTCCAGACCGACGGCAGCGGTCGCATCAGTGGACCGGCACCTCAGCACGCCACCTACAACTCTTTCGCCACTTTTCGTGATCCTGACGGCAATGGATGGCTATTTCAGGAAGTCACAACGCGACTGCCAGGTCGAGGACTTAGTAATTTGGATGTCACGACGCTGACCGAGCTCTTGCAAGAGGCTGAGAAGCACCACGGCGTATATGAACCCACCGCTCCGAAGCACCACTGGTCGGAGTGGTACGCCGCCTACATTGTCGGGCGTCAGGATGGCAAGACCCCAGAAGAGGCAGCCAAAGACGGAAAGCTCCACATAGAGGGGACACGTTGACCACCCCGGCGAAGCATTTCGATGCAATCATTATCGGGACGGGGCAGGCGGGCCCACCCTTGGCGGCGCGGTTTGCGGGTGCTGGCAAAAGCGTCGCTATTATCGAACGCCATAAGTTTGGCGGAACATGCGTGAACACAGGATGCACCCCGACAAAGACGCTCGTAGCGAGTGCATATGCGCTCCATGTTGCCCGCCGAGGTGCGGAGTATGGTTTCACCACTGGTGATGTTCGCGTTGATATCAAGCGAGTGAAGGCCCGCAAAGATGCGGCATCCGCGAGTTCCAGCAAAGGAGTAGAGGAACGGCTCCGAGGAACGGCAAATTGTACTGTCATTCAGGGCCAAGCCCGTTTTCAGACGTCGAACACTGTTATGGTCAACGATGAAGTTCTGCAAGCCGAGAAGATCTATATCAATGTTGGCGCGCGTGCTTCGGTTCCTGAAATGCCGGGAATTCACGACGTCCCATTTCTCACCAACTCATCGATTATGGACCTGGATCTCTTGCCTGAGCATTTCATCGTTGTCGGTGGGAGTTATGTTGGGCTGGAGTTCGCCCAGATCTATCGCCGCTTTGGGAGCGAAGTCACGATTGTGGAAATGGGACCGCGCCTGATTGGACGGGAGGACGAAGACGTTTCCCAAGCTGTGCGCGAAATCTTGGAGGCTGAAGGCGTCAACATGCGGCTGAATGCCAAATGTATCTCGCTCGAGAAACACCATGGCGGTGTCGCCGTCGGCCTCACATGCGAAGAAGGTTCGCCCGAAGTAGTGGGTACTCACGTTCTTCTGGCCGTGGGACGTACTCCCAACACGAGCGACCTGGGACTGGACCAGGCTGGGGTTGCCACCGACCACCGCGGCTACATAATCGTTGATGACGAACTGCAAACGAATGTACCCGGCATCTGGGCACTAGGGGACTGCAACGGACGCGGCGGCTTTACGCATACTTCCTATAACGACTACGAGATCGTTGCGGACAATCTCTTCAACGCTGACCATCGCCGGGTTTCCGACCGGATCCAAGCCTACGCTCTATATATTGATCCGCCGTTAGGTCGATGCGGCATGACGGAAGCAGAGATACGGAAATCCGGGCACAGTGCCCTTGCTGCGAAATATCCGATGAGCCAAGTAAGCCGGGCCTACGAGAAAGGTGAGACACAAGGTTTCATCAAGGTCTGCGTCGATGCAGAAACTAAGCAAATCTTGGGCGCTGCGATCCTTGGAGTCGGGGGCGATGAAGTGATTCACGTTCTGCTAGACGTCATGTATGCGAAGGCGCCATCCACAGTCATTCAGCGCGCAATGCACATTCATCCGACGGTCGCGGAATATCTACCGATCATCTTGGCCAGACTCGAACCATTTGCATAGGCGGGAGCAACTTAACATCGCGAGTTAGTCAGAACGGCTGATCTCATTTACCAAAGCATATTGAATGGAGGAACCACTATGAGACGCTTCACGTTCTTCTGGGTTGCAGTTGCATCAATGGGCGGTCTTTTGATGCTCATTGCGCCTGCCCCGAATCAGGCGGATGGGCAACCCGCCGCACTCTTCGTTACCGAAATCCCTGATGGGTACCGCGACTGGAGATGGATTGCCTCGGCCCATGAAACAGGCAACCTCAATAGTCTAGGTGCGGTTCTGGGCAACGATGTTGCGATCGACGCTTATCGTAAAGGCAAGCTTCCGTTCCCGGATGGCACGATCATTGCTGCCTTGCATTACCATTACGTCCCGTCAGAGGAAAACAACAGAGTCTTTGGCCAGGCTCAATCTTTCGTTCCTGGTTCGCCCACAAACATTCAGTTCATGGTCAAAGACTCAACAAAGTACGCCGCAACCGGCGGCTGGGGGTTCGCTCACTTCCAAGACGGCAAACCTGGCGACCCGGCATTTATGAAGAGCTGCTTCCCCTGTCACGAAAAGGCCAAAGGGACCGACCTTGTCTTTACTCGTTATGCACCCTAACGCAGCAAGCTAGATTAGAAACATATCACGTGAGCGGAGAGATACTCCACGTAGAGGGTGCCGCTCCGGCTCGTCGTTGGTAGCCGCAAGCTCGACCGGTGTACCCAAAACAAAAGGATTCTGGCCAGACGTAGGCCCTCGACGAGATATGAACGCCCCGATTGCTCTCAGTGAGTGTCGGCCTCCCGCGCGACGGGGTATGGAACGGCAAGACCGTTCGCATCGCGATCTGGAAGAGTCCAGTCACGGGACGGCAAATGGTGCGCAAGCTCAATGTTGTGGGTGACGGCCAAGCCGATCTAATCGGTCACGGAGGGGAGAAGCGCGCCGTGTTCGTTTACCAGTTGGATTCTTACCATTACTGGGAGCGCTTTTTGGGCCGCAACGATTTTACCTTCGGCCAGTTCGGAGAAAACTTCACCGTCGAGGGACGTGCCGATAATGAAGTGTGCATCGGCGATCGATACCGCATCGGTGATACTGAATTTGAAGGGACGCAGCCACGCGTAACGTGCTATCGCGCCGGCATCCGCATGAATGAACCTCGGATGCCGTCGCTTGGGAACGCAGGTTTGCCAGTTTGCTTGAACTTGCGGAAGCGTGCGACGTTCCGGTCAGATGGTCGTGCCGGGCGGGAGTCTGTTATACATGCATGACTAGTCTCGTTGGCGGATCGATTGTCTATCACCCGGTGCCGCTGGAGAAGCCCGCTTCAGGAAACGTGCAGGTATGCTGTTCCCGGCCAGACACCGGTGTAACTCTGGATCTCTGAGGGAAACGGAGGAATCCTACCATGCGTTCCGATATTGTCCCCGGGGGCATCTTCCCCGATTACGAACTGCCCGATCACAGGGGCAAAGTGCGCAAGCTCAGCGAGCTAAAAGGCGATGATCCGCTGATCCTTACCCTGGCGCGCAGCCACTATTGCCCCAAGGAACACCAGCAGCATTTGGAACTCGCCGCGTTCTTCCCGAAGATCGCAGTGGCGTACACTCAAATCGTCACAATCGCCACCGACGATCACCACACTCTTCAGGAATTCCGTGCGTCCGTCGGAGCCCAGTGGACATTCCTTTTGGACCCCGACCGAACGATTCAGAAAGATCTCGACATCCTGGAGTACACCGACCCCGAGCAAAATCCAATGATTCCGCATACGCTCGTGCTCAAGCCGGGCCTCGTGATTTACAGCATCTATAACGGCTACTGGTTCTGGGGCCGTCCATCGGTCATCGATCTTTGGCACGATCTACGCGCCGCGACGAATGAGATTCGACCAGAATGGGATCTGAGCACCCCTGGATTCCGCGAGGCATGGAATGCAGGTAATTTCTCGCCTTTCCACGGGTGGAACAAGAATGTCAGTGCCGGCGGCTGACACGTGAGGATGGAAAACGATGTCTATAAATGAAACGGCGACAAAGCAGAATCTGGCAAATGGCTTTGCAGCATCGTCTGACGTGGACGATATTCAGGCGGGAAATCCTCTCCCAATTGGAGGCGCCCACCAAGAAGGGATGGGAGTCAATTTTGTTCTGTTCAGCCGGCACGCAACCGGTGTTCGTCTCGAACTCTATGAAAACTCTGAGGATTCTTCTCCAAGCAGGATCATTGACTTGGACCCCGTGCGTCATCGGACGGGCGACGTCTGGCATGTGTGGGTGAGAGGAATTCCAGCAGGTCAACTCTACGGTTATCGCGTCAAGGGGCCGTATCTGCCCGAAGAGGGACATCGCTTCAACCAGCATAAGCTGCTTCTGGATCCCTATGCAAGAGCGATTGCCGGGGTCGGGAACTGGGACTTTATTGCCGCGCGCGGCTACGATTCATCCAGCAGCCTGACTGACTTGAGCTTTTCGACAGTCGATAGTGGTGGCACGACACCAAAATGCATCTTTACCGGCGACCAATTCGATTGGGAGATGGATTCACCTCCAAAGCATTCCGCATCTGACACTGTCATCTACGAAACACACGTTCGCGGTTTCACAATCCATTCGAGTTCGGGTGTGGCGCATCCGGGAACCTTCGCTGGCTTGATCGAAAAGATCCCGTATCTCCAAGATCTGGGAGTGACCGCCATTGAGTTGATGCCCGTACTTGAATTTAACGAAAACGAATCCGACCGGTTGAATCCAATCAAAGGAGCGAGACTCAAAAACTACTGGGGCTACAATCCCGTCGCCTTTTTCGCTCCGAAGCAGTCTTACTGCATAGGAGGACCGCACGGCCAGCAGATCCAGGAGTTCAGAGAGATGGTCAAGGCATATCATCGCGCGGGCATTGAAGTGATTCTGGATGTTGTATTGAACCACACAGCCGAGAGCGATGAACTGGGACCCACGATCTCTCTGCGCGGAATTGAGAACTCGATCTTCTATATGTTGCAAGAGAGCGGGTGCCGATACTATAAGAATTTTTCCGGCGTTGGTAATACGCTCAACGCAAATCATCCCGTCGTGCGGGAGTTTGTCAGGAATGTGCTTCGCTATTGGGTTATGCAGATGCATGTGGATGGTTTTCGCTTTGACCTTGCTTCGATCCTGGGCCGAGACCAGCATGGAGAGGTTCTGCGTAACGCTCCGCTTCTCGAAGGCATTGCCGAGGACCCCATCCTGCGTGACGTAAAGATTATCGCAGAGGCTTGGGATGCATGCGGCGCCTATCAAGTGGGGGGGTTCTCCACCAAGCGTTGGACGGAATGGAATGGCCGTTTCCGAGACGATGTGCGCCGCTTCTGGATAGGCGCCGCGGGCATGGTCGGATCGTTTGCAAGCCGAATCTGTGGAAGCTCGGATTTGTACCAAGGCTCAGGTAAAGGCCCCGCGAGCAGCCTCAACTTCGTTACGTGTCATGACGGCTTCACGCTGAACGATTTGGTGAACTACAAGCAGAAGCACAATGACGAAAACGGCGAGTTCAGCCGCGATGGAACCGATGCCAACTGGAGCGACAATTGTGGAGTTGAAGGACCGAGCCGAGAACCCGCTATCGAGGATGTGCGCAACCGCTTGATCAAGAATTTCCTCTTAACCTTGTTTATCTCTCGCGGGGTTCCCATGTTACTCGGCGGCGATGAGTTTCGCCGGACTCAGCGCGGCAATAACAATGCCTACTGCCAAGATAACGAGGTCAGCTGGTTTGACTGGAGCCTGCTCGAAAAGCACAAAGAGATCTACCGCTTCACTCGGGGGATGATCGCCTTTCGCCGAGCCCATCCTGTTTTGCGAAAAGAAAAGTTCTACACGGATGGAGACATACAGTGGTTCGCACCAAACGGTGCCGCTCCCGACTGGACGGACCAGCGGCAGAAATCCTTTGCTTGCCTGATTCCAGGAGAGACAGAACCCGATTTGTTCCTCTTGTTTAATGCCGACAACAGTGCGGTTGATTTTTCGATTCCTGCCTCGCCGGCCGGAAAGACCTGGCGTCTGGCAGTCGATACTTGCCGAACCACCCCTGACGACCTCTTCGACCCTGGAGAAGAGCCTCCTATACAGGGCCAGATCGGTTTCCGGCTCGAACCTCGATCAAGTGCGATTCTCTTGAGGGGTGATTGCGAGGTGCTGCGTGACAATTAATCCTGCTGCCGGGAAGCCGGCTGCCCCATCCATCCTCGTCAACATCCCAAAGCTTGTCACGGCGTATTACGAGTTGCGGCCCGATCCGAGCGATCCCAGGCAGCGCGTTGCCTTTGGCACGTCTGGCCATCGCGGTTCTGCGTTCGAAGTAGCGTTCAACGAGTGGCACATACTGGCCATCACTCAGGCAATCTGCGACTATCGCAAGCAGCAGAACATTAATGGGCCGCTGTTCCTTGGGATGGATACTCACGCTCTCTCCGAACCTGCATTTGCGAGCGCGATGGAAGTGCTTGCGGCAAGCAACGTCGAAGTAATGATCTCCGAAGGCACGCTATACACCCCGACCCCAGCCGTCTCCCACGCGATTCTCGGTTACAACCACGCACGAAAGTCAGGTCTTGCCGACGGCATCGTGATCACGCCGTCTCACAATCCTCCCGATGATGGGGGCTTTAAGTACGACCCCCCGAATGGAGGACCGGCGGAATCGAGCGTGACTTCGTGGATTGAATCGAGGGCCAATGATTTTCTCGATCGGGGCCTCGATGGCGTCAAGCGCACACAGTTTGCGAAAGCGCTGCATGCACCCACAACGCACAAACACGACTACTTGAGCGCCTATATCGGCGATCTTAATAGTGTGGTCGACATGAACGCGGTGCGCGACGCCAAGATCAAGCTTGGCGTGGATCCACTCGGAGGAGCGGGAATCGATTATTGGCCCCGGATTGCCGAGCAGTACGGCCTCGATCTGACGATCGTCAACCAATCTGTAGATCCCACATTTCGCTTCATGAGTGTGGATTGGGACGGAAAGATTCGCATGGATCCTTCCTCGCCTTATGCGATGCAGAGACTCATCGCATTGAAAGACAAGTTCGATATTGCGTTTGCCAGCGACACCGATCACGATCGGCACGGCATCGTGACCAAGGGAAGCGGGTTGTTGCCTCCGAATCATTATCTCTCAGTGTGCGTCAGCTATTTGTTCACGAACCGGCCAAGTTGGAGTGAGGACGTGGCGGTCGGCAAGACCGTAGTCAGCGGCAGCATGATCGATCGCGTCAGCGCTCGCCTGGGACGGCGGCTTTATGAAGTTCCAGTGGGCTTCAAGTGGTTTGTCGAAGGATTGCTCGCCGGAAGCTTGGGCTTTGGCGGCGAGGAGAGCGCCGGTTCGTCCTTTCTCAGGCGTGACGGTAGCGTATGGACTACAGACAAAGACGGAATCGTTCCTTGTTTGCTGTCAGCGGAAATAACTGCCCGTGTGGGTAAAGATCCGGGTGAGATTTATCGTGAGCTCACCAGCGAGCTGGGAGATCCCGTCTATGAACGCATCGATGCCCCCGCTACGCCCAAACAAAAGGCCGCTCTGGCACGATTGTCCCCGTCCGACATTCACGCTACCGAAGTTGCCGGTCAGCCGATCCTGAAGATTCTGACCACCGCTCCCGGAGACGGCAATCCAATCGGAGGAATCAAGGTAATTGCCAAAGATGGTTGGTTTGCAGCACGCCCTTCGGGCACGGAGGAAATCTACAAGATTTACGCCGAGAGTTTCCTCGGTCAGGATCATTTACGAAAGATCCAGGAAGAAGCCCAGACCATCGTTTCGACGACGCTGGCTCGCAGCGCCCAGGCGGCCGGAACCGACACGCCCCAAAGACATGAGCAGTGACAGGAGTTTGTCATATGAGAAGCTCGACATTCGATGATCCTCCCCTCGATGCAGCCGTTTCAGACGCTCTTACCGACTTGGCCTTGGACCTTAGATGGTCGTTCAATCACTCGGCGGACCAACTTTGGGAGCAACTCGATCCGGAGCTCTGGGAACTGACCCACAACCCTTGGGTTCTGCTGCAAACGGTATCGCGGGAAAAACTGCAGACTCTCACCTCGAACGCGGGATTTCAAAAACTTCTGGCCGATCTCCACCGCGAGAAAATACTTGTCGAAGCGTCGGAAGCGTGGTACCAAAAGGCGCACCCGCGTTCGGGCGTGTCGACAGTTGCATATTTCTCCATGGAGTTCATGCTGAGCGAAGCGCTGCCAATTTATTCTGGCGGACTCGGAAACGTTGCCGGCGATCAGCTCAAAGCCGCAAGCAACCTGGGCGTCCCGGTTGTCGGAATCGGTTTGCTCTACCAGCAAGGCTATTTTCGGCAGGAAATTGATGCCCAAGGGCACCAACAGGCTTTGTACCCATTTAATGATCCCGGCCAGCTTCCGATTCGACCGGTGCGCGAGCCAAACGGCGAGTGGCTGCGCCTGGCCGTTGCTTTGCCTGGCCTTAAGTTGTGGATCAGAGTCTGGAAGGTACAGGTGGGCCGGGTCAAATTGTATTTGCTCGATACCAACGATCCCGCAAACCTTCCGTCTTTCCGCGGCATAACCTCTGAACTGTACGGTGGTGGTCCGGAGCTGCGTTTAAGACAGGAGTTAGTCCTCGGTATTGGAGGCTGGCGGCTCCTTCGAGCCTTGGGACTTGAGCCCGAGGTCTGCCATCTCAACGAAGGTCATGCCGCATTCGCGGTGTTGGAACGGGCGCGTTCCTACATGGAGGACAATGGCAAACCCTTCGATGTCGCGCTTGCTGTAACCCGCGCCGGCAACCTTTTTACGACCCATACACCCGTGGAGGCGGGCTTTGACCGCTTTACTCCCAGCCTGATCGAACCCTACCTCAAGAACTACACTGAGGAGAAACTGTCGATTTCATTCGACGAGCTTCTAGCGTTGGGGCGGCGCGATCGCCACGACTCGTCCGAACCGTTCAATATGGCCTATTTGGCGATACACGGCAGCGGCGCCATCAACGGGGTCAGCAAATTACACGGTCAAGTTAGCCGACGGCTTTTCCAGTCCCTATTTCCCAGGTGGCCCGAAGCAGAGGTGCCGGTAGCGCACGTGACCAACGGAGTGCACACTCCTACCTGGGACTCTGCTGAGGCAGACCGCTTGTGGGAGCTTCACTGCGGAAAACAGTATTGGTACGGAACACTAGCAGATAAAGAAAAAGATATTCGTGCCGCCTGCGATTCCGACCTCTGGCGACTCCGCACAAATACCTGCAAGGATCTCGTTGCGTACGTCCGCAGACTTTATGGCCGTCAATTATCGACTCGGGGAGCATCGCCGGAAGACCTCACGCAGGCCGCGCAGATACTCGATGAAAATACCTTGACCTTGGGATTTGCCCGTCGCTTTGCCACATACAAGCGCCCAAATCTTCTGCTGCACGATCCGGCGCGGCTCATCAATATTCTGACGAATCGAGAGCGGCCTGTTCAGCTCGTGCTTGCAGGCAAGGCGCATCCCCAGGACGTCGAGGGGCAACAAATGATCACGCAATGGATTGAGTTTGCTCGTCGCCCTGAGGTTCGAACTCGGGTGGTCTTCCTTTCGGATTACGACGTTCTCATGGCGGAACATCTGGTTCAAGGCGTGGACGTCTGGGTGAACACTCCGCGACGGCCTTGGGAAGCAAGCGGCACAAGCGGCATGAAGGTACTGGTGAATGGCGGGTTGAATCTCTCGGAACTCGACGGCTGGTGGGCGGAGGCGTACTCTCCCGAAGTTGGCTGGGCGATCGGAGACGGGCGCGAACATGGGGATGACCCTTCCTGGGACGCAGCTGAAGCTGAAAGCCTCTATGCTCTGCTCGAAAGGGAGGTGATCCCGGAGTTCTATACTCGCGACGAGCATGGAATTCCGCGCGGCTGGGTCGCCCGCATGCGCGAAAGCATGGCCCGCTTAACTCCGGCCTTTTCGACCAATCGCGTGGTCCGCCAATATACCGAAGAACACTATCTCTCGGCGGCGGCAGCATTTCGCCAGCGCGCCGAGAATCGAGGTTCAATGGGAACAGATATAGTCGCTTGGCAGGCTGAATTGGCGAAGCATTGGCCGGCGCTTCGATTCGGCCCTGCAACGGTAGAACAACAAGGCGAGCAATATCAATTTCACGTACAGGTCTTTCTTGATGATATCGACCCCGATTCCGTGGGTGTCGAACTCTACGCGGAGGCGCAGAAAGATGGGGAACCAATCACGCAAGCTATGATACGTGGCGAACGCCTGGCCGGAGCGGAGAGTGCCTTCGCCTACAGTGCTTCTGTTCCGACTGGTCGCCCGGTCGCTGACTATACACCGCGCCTCGTTCCGCAGCACCAAGGAGCGTTCGTGCCGCTTGAGGCTCCATTTATTCTGTGGCACGAAAAACCGTCCTGGCGATGAATTTTGATATTTGCCGCTGGATGCAAGATGGCTCGGAGACGCAACCATGATCGAATCTTCCGATTTTCGACTGACGAAAATACCGCTCAACAACGGATCTGGCTGGATGCCCGCACTCGGCTTTGGCACGCTGATTCCCGACCCAGAAGTGACGAAAACTGCGACCAGAGACGCGCTGGAGGCCGGATTTCGACACTTCGATTGCGCGGAACGATACCGGAATGAGCGCGAGGTAGGCGAGGCGTTGCAGGCGGGACTTGCTGCTGCAGGGATTGCGCGAGAAGATATTTTCGTTACCACAAAGTTGTGGAACACGAATCATCGACCCGAACGCGTTGAGCCGGCTTTCGATGCGAGTCTCCAAAGACTCAGACTCGAGTATCTGGATCTCTACCTCATTCATACTCCATTTGCATTTCAACCGGGAGACGATCAGGACCCGCGAGATCAAAACGGCAACGTCCTCTATGACAATGGAGTGACCTTGCTCGATACCTGGGGAGCAATGGAAAGTCTCGTGGACCGCGGCAGGTGCCGGGCCATCGGACTGTCCGACGTCGGATTGAAAGAACTGTTGCCTATCTATGAATCTGCAAGAATCAAGCCGGCCGTGGTTCAGGTCGAATCACACCCGTATCTGCCGGAAACGGAACTTCTGGAATTCTGCAAGGAGAAGGGTGTTGTGTTTTTGGCTTTCGCGCCGTTGGGTCATGGGATGAAGCCGGGGCTGCTCGAAGATCCTGTCATTTCGGCAATCGCCACACGAGTTGGAAAGACGCCGGCACAGGTGTTGCTGGAATGGGCGGTGCAGCGCGGCACGGCTTTGCTGACAACACCCAAAACTGCGGCTCGCGCGAGAGAAAATTTTGCTATTACCGCCCTCCCGGAAGATGCATTCGATGAAATCGATCGCATTCAGACCAGGCAAAGGCTCAATTCAGTTGTGAAAACAGGCGTCCCCGGTTTCATCGCACAAGGTAGATGAATAAGGGAGCCAAACAACAAGTGCAGTAGTTCAGACGAGACGTTTTGAAATGTGCTAGCGCGGTCCGATCATTCGTATCAGCAAATCAGTGTCCACTAACCGAACACGAGATGCGTGCTCTATTCAGTTCCGAATGACTACATCACCCAACCCACTAACTTGGGAAGGTGCGCTTCCGGCCCGTAAGCAATACCTAAGTACAATAGACGCCACTGGCTGCAAGGCGGATGATCGTGCTGTGGGTTGTCGCCAAGAAGGAACCCCATGGTGACAGACTCAGTCGCATAATTGATGGACAGCCCTGAGAGTTGTGAGCGGCGCTTCGGAGGGAGCACGCTGGATTTGCCAATCGACGCTGGAGGAAATGCACGGTTCTCCGCGTTCAGGAAATATGTTTTTAAGTGCGGGCTGAGATATCCATGACAAATCCACGTTCACTTGTATCAATCGTTGACGATGATGAATCGGTCCGCGAATCACTGCCAGATCTACTCAACGAATTCGGTTTTGCGTCTGAGACATTTTCTTCTGCCGAAGAGTTCCTCGCGTCCGGCGAGATCTCGCGAACCCAATGTTTGATCCTCGACGTTGTCATGCCGGGAATGTGTGGGCCCGAACTCCAAGACGAATTGAATCGTCGCAAGATCAAGATTCCCATTATTTTCATCACCGGACGGCGAGACGAAAGGTTACGGTCACGGCTAATCGAGAAGGGTGCAATCGCCTTCCTGATCAAGCCGTTCAGTGATGCTGCGATGCTCGAGGCCCTGAATTGCGCGTTTCATGTCAAATGATCGTTGTTCTCTGGAATCAAGTCGCAGATATACAATAGCTCATGCAAGTGCACTTGATTTTGGAGTGAGGGCTTGCCCATGCCAGAGACCCCGTCAATTGTTTTCGTCGTGGACGACGACATCTCTGTTCGCGAATCGCTCGAATTCCTGCTTCGCCATGAGGGCTTCGATGTGGAGACGTTCGTTTCCGCGCAGGATTTTCTCGGCCGCCCCCCCGTAACTGTTCCAAGTTGCCTGGTACTGGACATTTCTCTTCCCGGACTCAACGGTCTCGATCTGCAGAAACGTGTTGCGGTGGAACGGCATGAGATGCCGATTATCTTCATCACAGGCCACGGAGATATTCCCATAACCGTGCAAGCGATGAAGGCGGGAGCTCAAGAGTTCCTCACGAAACCGTTCAGCGACGAAATTCTGCTGAATGCCATTCGCCATGCCTTGGTGCGCAGCAAGGCATTACTTGATCGCTCCGCAGAGATCCTGGCTTTGAAAACCCGGTACTCCTGCCTCAGCGCTCGCGAACGCGAAGTGATGGCGTTGGTGGCCGCCGGCTTGCCCAATAAGCAGGTTGGCAGCGAACTGGGGATCAGCGAAATTACAGTCAAAGCACATCGCGGCAGCATGATGCGAAAGATGAAGGCTGAATCCCTCGCGGAATTAGTAAGCATTGCCACACGTCTCCGCCTGGTGCGCCCATCTGGGTCCGATTTGCGCCCGGCTAGGGAGGCTTCAGGCGGACCTTGTGATACGTCACTCCGTCATCGTTGAGACTGTGGCGAATCAGGCCGGCACCAAAGTATCGATCAATACCTTCGTCTAATATTGCGTCTGCATCGATTACTGCTCCAATAAGATCTCTAGTTCTATGCACGAGCATGGGCTGTTGTTTGCGCAGGTTCGGGCAGGCAGGATCGGCTTCTCCGGGTTTGCAGGCGACAAAAGGAGCTCACTATGGCAATTGGAAAGACAGCGGTCGTCACCGGCGCCTCGCAGGGCATCGGCGCCGCCATAGTTCAAGCGTTTCTGGGGCGCGGCTATAACGTAGTGGCGACCTCGCGGAGCATCTCGAAGGCGGGGTACGCGCCATCTCCCAACCTCGCTCTGGTGGATGGAGATATCAGCCAAGAAGAGACCGCGGAGGAGGTGGCGAAAACCGCGATCGAGAGGTTCGGCTCGATCGACCATGTGGTGAACAACGCGGGCATCTATTCTTCGAAGCCATTCACGGAGTACACCGCCGAGGAGCTTCGCGGCTTCGTCTCCACAAACCTTGACGGGTTCGTCTTCATCACGCAGCTGGCCGTGCGGCAGATGCTGGCTCAGGAGAGGGGCGGCAGCGTGACCAGCATCAGCGCATCGCTGGCCGATAACCCCATCGCGGGGGTTCCGGCATCGGTTCCGATGATGACCAAGGGGGGCATCGACGCGATCACGCTGAGCCTCGCGAACGAGTACGCGAAAGACAAGATTCGCTTCAACGCCGTCGCGCCGGGAGTTGTGGACACGCCCCTGCACAAGGGCAACCTGAAGGCGCGGTCGCCGATGGGCACAATTTCCGAGCCGAAGGACATCGCCGACGCTGTTGTTTATCTGACGGAAGCCAGTCACGTAACCGGGGAGGTGCTGCACGTGGACGATGGCGCGCACGCGGGCCGATGGTAGCCGGTAGAGGTATCCTCGCGAGCATTGCAGTGCTGGTACTGATGCTTGCAACAGCGCTCGGCACGAACTCCCAGACAAAGGACAAGACAATGGAACAGCAGGTATTTTATCGCACAGTTAAGGTCGACGGGCTCTCCATCTTCTATAGAGAAGCTGGGCCGAAAGAAGCGCCCGTCATCCTCTTGCTGCATGGCCTCCCGTCGTCGTCTCGGATGTTTCAGCCTCTATTGACGCGGCTTTCAGAAAGATATCATCTGATTGCGCCAGATTATCCGGGCTTTGGGCACAGCGATTGGCCTAACCCGAAAGAGTTTCCCTATACCTTCGACCACATCGCGACAGTGATGGAAGACTTCGTGCAGACGCTGGGTTTGTCGCGTTACACGCTCTACATGCAGGACTACGGGGGGCCGGTTGGTTTTCGAATGGCGTTAGCGCACCCGGAGGAGGTGCGGGCGCTGATCGTGCAGGACGCAGTGGCCCACAACGAAGGCCTGGGTGCAAACTGGGTAACACGGCGCGCGTTCTGGGCGAACCGGCCCGACAACGAAGAAGCGCTGCGCAAGAATCTGTTGTCCATGGCGGCGACGAGAACGCGACACGTCGGGGACGATCCGAATGTAGATCTGTATGATCCGGATCTCTGGACGGATGAGTATGCGTTTCTGAATGCGCCAGGCCAGGCGCAGATTCAGAGCGATCTGTTTTATAACTACCGCACAAATGTCGAGAATTATCCGAAGTGGCAGGCGTGGATGCAGAAGACGCAGCCGAGGCTGCTGGTGATCTGGGGTAAGCACGATTTGTCATTCGATTCGGGAGAGCCGGAACGCTATCGCAAAGACGTGCCGAGCGCACAGGTGCATGTGCTCGACGCAGGTCACTTCGCGCTCGACACCAAGGCAGACGGGATTGCGGCTCTGGTAAGTCAGTTCATGAAAACGGATAAGTAGACAGCGAACGCATCTAGTCTCCGATCGGATTTGCCAATCGCGTTTTGTGCTGCTGCAACGGACACTCGTTTTTGTTACCAGGCGATGGCGCGAACGGGTTCTTGACCAATGGAAAAAACATGAATGAGAATCTTCGTGAATCGAGATTGACGCAATGGACGTACCCGAGAAGCTAAACGAGAGCGTTCTTCCTCAGAATGTGGTCGCTTCGCTCACGCGAGCGGCGATCTTTCTGGTCGTCTGCATTCGCCAGGACCCGGACGCCTATGCGCTACTGCGGTCGTTCTGCGCAGAGCTTTCCGGGCTCATCCGCGCCGTTGAGTTTCGGGACATTGAGGCGGGTCTTACCTGCGTCGTTGGATTCGGGTCCGATTCCTGGGACAAGCTTTTTGGGTCGCCACGGCCCGCGGAGCTTCACCCGTTTCGAGAGATTCGGTCAGGCGGCCGGCACGCTGTCTCTACGCCCGGCGACATCCTGTTCCACATTCGAGCTAAACGCATGGATCTCTGTTTTGAATTGGCGGCGCAGATCATGGACAGCATTGGCGATGCGGTTTCGATCGCCGACGAGGTTCACGGATTCCGGTATTTCGACGATCGCGATGTCGTCGGTTTCGTCGATGGCACGGAGAATCCGCGCGGAAAGGCCGCTCGTGATGCCGCAATCATCGGCGGCGAAGACCCGGTCTTTGCAGGGGGGAGCTATGTCATCGTGCAAAAGTACTTTCACAATATGAAGACATGGAATGCGCTCTCCATTGAGGCACAGGAGCGCATCATTGGCCGCAGGAAACTCTCAGATGTCGAACTGAGCGATACCGAGAAACCGGCGTCGGCGCATAACGCGCTGACGGTCATCGAGGAAGATGGAAAAGAACTCAAGATTCTGAGGGACAACATGCCTTTCGGAAGGCCCGGCCACGGCGAGTTCGGGACATACTTTATCGGGTACAGCCGCACTCCGCGCGTCACGGAGACAATGCTTCAGAATATGTTCGTCGGCCGTCCGCCCGGAAACTATGATCGGCTTCTCGATTTCAGCCGCGCCGTCACCGGCAGCTTGTTTTTCGTGCCGTCTGCAACGTTTCTGGATAACATCGGAGGAGATGGGCCGGATTCAACGGATACCGCCGCACGACAGGCATTCGACCCGCCGTCGGCGCCGTCCGCGAACGATGCATCACTCAAGATCGGATCACTTAAAGGAGAGAAGGATGAATAACCTCCATCGGGAATTGGCGCCAATCTCGGACGGTGCGTGGTCGCAGATTGAGGAAGAGACGACCAGGACGCTGAAGCGGTATCTGGCCGGGCGACGGGTTGTTGACGTCCCTTCGCAGGGAGGAATTGCTCTGCCCGGAGTGGCGACTGGCCACATGCGATCGATCTCCCCTCCTGGGGAAGGCATCGTCGCAAGACAGAGGGAGGTTAAGCCTCTCGTAGAACTGCGAGTGCCGTTTGAACTGTCTCGTCAGGCAATCGATGACGTAGAGCGTGGATCGGACGACTCCGACTGGCAGGCCGCGAAAGACGCCGCGAGGAAACTTGCTTATGCTGAAGACCGGGCCATCTTCAACGGATACTCCGAAGCGGATATTCAGGGCATTCGGGAAAGCACCAGCAACCCAATCGTTCCACTCCCTGCGGATGAGCGGGATTATCCCGATGCGGTGGCGCAAGCGTTGAGCCAATTGCGCCTTGTAGGTGTCAACGGGCCCTACTCGGTTTTGCTCGGAGCCGATGAGTATACGGCACTCGCCGAGATCCGCGATCACGGATATCCCGTCCTCGAGCACGTCAAGCGCATCGTCGACGGCAACCTCGTCTGGGCGCCGACGATCGAAGGTGCATTCGTCCTGACGACGCGAGGCGGCGACTTCGAACTGAACGTCGGGCAGGATGTTTCGATCGGCTACCTCAGCCATACCGATTCTCTCGTGCAACTGTATCTTCAGGAAACTTTCGTCTTTCGTGTCCTTACCAGCGAAGCCGCGGTCGCGTTGTCCCCGACGCAGAGATCTTCGTAACGAGTACAGGCAGATAGTCATAGCCGATCATGAATGCCAAAGAGTGATTCTGCGGAATACAAGGAAGGCTATTCTAACCGGTAATTCGGGTGAGACCTCTCGATTCAGCTTTGCGCTTTACACTGAGGAAGAGACAGTAAGAAAGCCATGGGCGCAGCCATCGAATTCCGTGACCTCAGCTTTGCGATTCCGCGAGGCCGGCTGTTGCTTGACAAGATCTCGCTCTCCGTCGAGGAAGGAACCACGGTCGCCATCCTAGGTCGAAGCGGGTCGGGAAAAACCACTCTGCTCCGCACCGTTAATCGAATGGCCCTGTCGACCGGTGGCGAGATTCTGATCCACGGCAAGAGTGTTAGCACTTTTGACCCCATCAGGCTGCGCCGTAACATGGGTTACGTGATTCAGGAGACAGGTCTTTTCCCGCACTTCACTGTCGAACGTAACGTTGGTCTCGTATTAGAAGCGAAGGGCCGTTCCCGAAAGGATTGCGCGCGCCGCAGCCATGAACTGCTTGAAACCGTCGGGCTAGATCCATCCAGCTTTGCGAAGCGCTTTCCGCACCAGCTTTCGGGAGGCCAGCGCCAGCGTGTCGGCCTGGCCCGCGCCTTGGCCGCCGAGCCCGAGTTCCTTCTCATGGACGAACCGCTTGGAGCGCTTGACCCGTTGACACGTGCAGAGATGCAGGACATGCTTCGTGGCCTGCTAAGCCGTCTGAAGAAGACTGTTCTTATGGTGACGCATGATCTGGATGAAGCACTTTATCTTGCGGATCGCATCCTACTCTTGAGCGAAGGCAAGCTGATTGCCTGTCTCGGGCCGAAAGAGTTTATCGCATCCCGCGATCCTGTGATTGAAGCTTATGTGCGTGCCTTTCATCGCGGGTGGCACAATGCGGCGCCGGAGAGTGGCGTATGAGAACTGGCTTTCTTGCGCAACACGGTGGCGAAATTGCAACACTAACGATCGAACACCTCTGGCTCACCGGAGCGGCCATGTTATTGGCCACAGCAATCGCCGTGCCCGCTGGCGTCTGGCTCACGCGTTCGCCAAGATGGGCCAAGCCGGTGATCGGACTGACCAATATTTTGCAGACCATCCCGTCTCTTGCGATGTTCGGTTTCCTTTTGCCGTTACCCTGGCTTGGGGAACGCGCCGCACGCATTGCAATTGTTGCGCTCTCCGCCTATGCGCTGCTGCCAATCCTGCGCAATACTTACGCAGGAATCCGAGGTATTGATCGCTCCATCATCGAAGTTGCATTCGCCATCGGACTCACCGGCGCTCAGCGTCTTTTTAAGGTGGAACTGCCTCTTGCGGCGCCCTTCATTCTAGCTGGCCTTAGAACAGCAACAGTTACCTGCATCGGCATTGCGACGATTGCAGCGGCAGTGGGCGCAGGCGGGCTTGGCGAACTCATCTTCCGTGGCGTTGCGTCGGTTGACAATCGCCTGGTTCTTGCCGGGGCTGTCCCGGCAGCCCTGTTGGCGCTTGCGGCAGATGCGGCGCTCGGCCAACTCGAACGCTGGTTCAAGGTTCCCGCTTCATGATGCGCGCACTCACGGTTACCGCTGCAATTGTCGTGTGCGCGCTGATCACATCGTGCTCTCCTCCGCGGACCGGCCATCCCGTTATCGGCGCGAAGAACTTTACTGAGCAAGTGATCCTCGGCGAACTTCTGGCGCAGGAGATAGAAGCCAAGTCCGATCTCAAAGTCGAACGGCGTTTCTATCTGGCGGGCAGCTACATTTGCCAGCAAGCGTTAGTCGCGGGACGCATCGATGCGTATGTTGAATACACTGGCACGGCGCTCACCGCAATCCTCAAGCAACCCGTCGACCGCGATCCAGAATCAGTTCTCCGCACAGTTCGCCGACTCTATGCCTCGCAATACGGCATCACCGTCGCCGAGCCTCTCGGTTTCGAAAACACCTTCGCCATGGTGATCCGCGGAGACGATGCGCGACGGTTGCATCTCACGACGTTAAGCGAGGCCGCGAACTACACTCCTCAATGGAATCTTGGTGTAGGCTACGAATTCGAACAGCGTCCGGATGGCCTCCCTGGGCTAAGCAAGGTTTACGGACTCAGTTTCGCGAGCGCGCCGCGCACGATGGACCTGGGGTTGCTCTATCGCGCACTCATCAATCATCAGGTCGACATGATCGCTGCGAACTCAACAGACGGTCAAATCCAAGCACTGGGTCTGACGGTGCTCCAAGATAACAAGCACTATTTCCCTCCCTACCAGGCTGTTCCGCTCGTTCGCGACGATGCACTGAAGCGCTGGCCCCAGATTAAGAACGCGCTCGTTTCCCTTGCTGGAAAAGTCACAGCGGATGACGTGCGGACCATGAACCAGGCCGTTGACGGTCAGCATCGGGATCCCGCCGAGGTGGTTCGCGAGTTCCGCACCCAGAAAGGACTCTGAAGAGTTCAGTGTCCGTTGCGCGTTAGCGGACGGTATACGTGAGAATGGCAGCCCTCACTTCCCGTGTCCCGCTCTTTCAGGAAGGAAGCCGATCCACCAAGATTTCACAGGGCTCTCGCAAGACTCACCACAAAGCGAACCGAATGGGTTGATTCTGGATCGAGCTGGTCATTCAGCTCTGCTTACTCGAGCGTGCCGACCCCTTCGGGGCGTAACGATTCCTCCTTCTTTAGCCACGACTTCAGGTTAAAAGCGTAGATGCAAATACAAAATACGTTCGCCGGAATGAAGCCGTACTGGGACGTATGAATCCCAATGACGCAAAAGATCAAGCTGTTTACCCCCGAGACAACCAGGCCGGCCCACATTTTTCGGCCGACAAGGACCGTCGCTACTATGGTAAGAAGACAAGAAAGATAATCCAACCGGAACATCCCCACAGCGTGCCTCCATTTCAATTGGCTAACGGAAGAGAAAAAATTAACTAAATCTCTTAGGTCTTGGCGCCACACTTTGTTGAGCAAATGGCGTGCCAAATTACGATGGTCCGATGCGATCATTGTTCGACAATTGGAATCAATCAGTTAGCAGCTAAGGGTCTGAATTGCGGTCTACAAATGAATCGAAGGTCACAACATTATGATGGCGATGTTTCGCATTGGCGGCTTTAGGCTGTTACGGGGCTCATAAACCGGCTGCTACGGCCGGTCACACGACCACGATAAACGCACAAGCATCGCTGGGTGCCTTTGGACACTTGTCACAGCGTTCAGAAAGTCGAGGGCTGAATTGGCCACGATTCAGCCTTGACTGAATTGCTAGATTTTGGCGTCAATTTGGTGCCAAATCGCGCCGACTGTGCCGGTTATGCCGGTTGTGCCGACTCATAAGTCCTTTGCCGTCTGTACCCTACAAGCGGAATCTTCCATGGCATAGTACCGACATTAAGCATTTCAACAACTTACAAGACCCCGGTGGCTCCCTAAGTCCTTGTAAGATCGTACCGCGCCGAGATCCGACGTATCGCAAAACGTATCGCGGCTCGTGATGGTCGCTCGTACCGCTGGAGACATACGTATTGCCGATGGGCTCTTGGCCGTCCCTGAGATGGTGTTGGCGGCGTTCGGGAAAATATCGCGAAGTCGAGGATAATCCCGGCCCGTTCGGGCTGCATCGCATTCCGATGCGGTCGTCAGAGATTACTTCCTGCCTGGATTTCGAGTAATTTGCGAATTCTTGGCTTCATACTTCCCGGCTGCGAGGCCGGCAACAAGGCCAGACCTTCGATTGCTGTGGCGCGGCTTTTCTCCGTCTGGCCGACGGCGCGATAGGCTTGGGCCAGGGTCAGTAGCTTTGAGGGCGCCTTCCGATGGCTTAATGAAACTACCCGCTCGGCGCAGGAGACGGCCAATTGTGGATCTCTGAGAGTAGCCGGTTCGGCAATCAGCAGATTTCTTGCTGCCGTGTTGAGAGTTCCCGGAGAATCCCGATCCCTCTCGATCAGCTCTCTCAGCGTGGCAAGGCCTTTTTTCACCAATTCCGCTGGGTTCTGGCCATGGTGCAGAATGAACTGAATCGAACCGAGCCGGACCTCGACATCTGCCAGAACCGGTCGCCACTCGGTTTGCGATGGATCCAGTTGCAGCATCTTTTCCAAACCGGCGCGCTCCTCGATCAAGGGCTTCTCCGCCGCGGCCAGGCTTCGACGCCGATCGTCGATTGAAGCGCCCAAGGCGGGATCGGCCTCCTGTTCAAAATCCTCTGCCTGGCGGTCGAGGCCAAAGAGCATGTCGCCAAGAGCGCGCAAATCCTTTGGGTCGGCCGCTGCGCGGCGCTCGGCGGACTGTACTGGCCCAGCCGCAATCGCGTTTGCTTCGGAGTATTCTCCCAACTGAACCAGCGCTCTGGCCTCGGTCACGAGCAAAGTCTCATGGTCTCGAATCATCTTCAGGGTTTGCTGTTCCGCGCCGGGCAGTGCTGCGATACGTTGCAAACTCACCTGAATGTCTTTGAGAGTCTGAACTGGATCCGATTCCGTCTCGTGTTGGATGATAATGAGGAGCGCAGTGGCGACTTCCCGCCGAGCTCTCAGCAGATTGGGGTTGATGCTCAACGCCCGGTTGTACAGGTCGAGCGATCTCCGGTAGGCAGAGTTTGCGCCAGCCTGATCGTTCAGACTTTGGGTAATGACGAAACCTAGTTCATCGCCCAGCCCATAGTATGCTTTGGCCGTGTCGCATATGTCGTCGGGAGTGGCGTCGGGCAGTTCGATCAGCCGGTTATACGTCGCAACTGCCGCCTGCGTGGAGGCAATGGCCTGCTGAATGGGCGCAGTTCCGAAGAGAACCTGACCGCGGGACAACTGTGCGTTGGCTAGAGCACGAAGCGCCTCTCGATCCGTGGGATTGCTGCCGGCAAAGGGCTCGCTCAAGGCGATGGCTTTGTTGATACTGGCCAGCGCGCCAGGGACATCGCCCAGATTCTGATCGTAGGCGTTCCCCTGAAGGTTCCCCAGTCGGGCATAGGCGTCGGCCAGGTCGAGCTGCGTCTGGCGGTCGCCGTGCGCGTCGGCGGCCATGCGGTCAAGGTGCGTCAGCACGCTGGTCACCAACAGCTTTTGCGCACCGGTCGTACCCGGAACCTGCTGGATGGCCGTATCCAGTTCGGTCAGCAGGCTGTTGCTCAACTGGCGCAGGTCGGCCGAGCGGGCTTCGGCCACGCGCCGCTCTTCGACAACGCCCGTGATGCCGGCCGCCAGTGTGGCAATCAGCACGGCCACCCCAGCCAGGCTCCATCGGTGGCGTCGAATGAACTTGGAGGCGCGGTAGCGGAAGGTGCCTCGGCGTGCCGCTACAGGATGCCCTTCCAGATAAGCGCGAAGATCGTCAGCCAGCCGCTCTGCTGTCAGATAGCGCTCCTGAGGCTCCTTGCGCAGAGCCTTCATCAAAATCGCTTCCAGATCGGCATCGAGCCGCTTGCCGTCGCCGGCCCCCGAGGGCCTGCGCGGCGCCTCCTCGCAGACCGTCTTCAGCATCTGCCCCATGGTCAGGTCTTTCAGTTCATAGGGCAGCATTCCTGTCAGCAGTAGATATAAGAGAACGCCCAGCGAGTAAGTGTCCGATGCGGTAGTGATCCGATTACCTTGCATCTGTTCCGGGCTGGCGTACTGTGGGGTGAAGGAGAGATAGCCATCGCGCGTAAGTTGGCTGTCCTGTCCAGCCATGGAGGGAGAAAGCAGTTTTGCCGTTCCAAAGTCCAGCAACCGCGGGTTGCCGTCCTCGGCCACCAGGATGTTATCCGGCTTCAGGTCGCGGTGAACGATGAAGTTCTGATGGGCAAACTGCACCGCCTCGCAGACGCGCAGAATCAACTCGATCCGCTGTGTCCGGGAGAGATGCCGCTCCTCGCAGAAGCGATGGATGGGTACGCCGTCCACATATTCCATCACGAGATATAGCTTACCCTCGCCAGTGACTCCTCCATCCAGCAGGCGGGCAATGTACGGATGTTGCAAGCCGGCCAGAATCTGCCGCTCCTGGCGGAATCTATCGCAGAATTCATCGCTCGCAAAGAGCGCGTAAATCAGTTTGATAGCGACGTTCTGCTCGAAGTGGCCGTCGGCGCGGTGCGCCAAATACACGGCCCCCATTCCGCCGCGTCCAAGCAGACGGTCGATCTCGTATGGCCCAACGCGCTCGTGCTCCGGCCGATGGTTCGGCAAGCAGCCCGTTTCGACCCTGTGGGAAGCCGCCATCCGTTCCTCTGCTTCATGGGCGCTCAACAATAAACGCACATTCTTGGCTAGAGGCCGGTTCTCACCGCATAGTGCCTCAATAAGATTCGCGCGCAGTTCCGCTGGAGCCGCAAGCACTTCGTTAAAAACTGCATGAACCCGCTTAAAATCTTCGATTCGTTGGTCCATTTGCAGACGTATCCTAACTCAACTAACTAGCTGAACTGCGTGAACCGCAGTCAAAATGAATCACATTCCTGTCTGATCCGCGGCTGCCTCTGGGCAAATCCTCAGGTAGAGCCAGCTCTTTATGAACTGTAGCTCGCGGTTGATGGTGGCCTTGGAGACCTGCTTCAGCGTTGCTGTCTCCTCGGCTGTGAAGCCCAGGAAGTAGCGCAACTCGACCAGCCGCACCATCTCCGGATCGAACTCATTCAGCTCGTCCAACGCACGGTTCAGGTCCAGCAGTTCCGAACTGTCGATAGCCACCCATGAAAGGTCGTCGCTGAGAGGTACCCGATAGGAGCCGCCGCCTCGCATCTGGGTAAGTCTCTCACGTGCCTGGTCGATCAGAATCATGCGCATGATCCGCGCACAAAATGTGTAGAAATGCGCGTGGTCATCCCACCCGGCCTTCTTCTGCTTGAGCAGGCGCAAAAACAGTTCGTGAACCAGGACCGTTGCCTGCAGAACGTCGTGATTCCGTTCACGATTCACATAGGAAGCGGCAATCTTACGCAGTTGAGGATAGACCAGCGGGGCCAGCTCATCGAAGGCCGACTTCTCCCCGTCCTTCCACCTTCTGAGGAGAACCGTGATGTCGCCCTCAACCGGTTCCACAGGACCTCTCCGTCCGCGCAATATCTCCAGATGCACTTTGCAGTCAGGCTACCACTTTTCCACTGCATTTTCATTTCTTTTTCCAGGCCTACCGCCCTGGCGATTCGGGCCTTCAAAAAAGATCTTTTTGAAAGGAGTGAGCCGTTTCTTGCCGTTTCCCGCAGTTCAAATCGAAACAAACAAATGAGCGATTTTGACACCGGTGATGTGGGGTTCCGGCCGCAGCCGGTTCTCACGCGCCATACCTCTGAACCGAATTGCGCTTTCCGTGGACTTCATTCCATTGAAACAAAGGAGTTTCCAGGTGCTTAACCAACGCCATAATCCCAGTCTGCTCCTCGTTACGCCTAAGAGCCCGTCGCCAAGCGCCAGCCCATGCCTTTTAGCAGGGTGTGTGCCGGGCGACCCAACCAAGCCCGCCGGATTTGGCTGGCTCGTCCGCGAGAGCTCACGTTTGAAGCTGGCTTCCAGACGGGTATTTCCTGTCCTCGTCTCTCTATTCGCCGGTGCAGTCTTCCTTTCGGCGCCGGCGGCCGCGTCGACCACTTGGACTGTGAACACGATTGCGGACTCGGAGGACTTTTCGTGTACCGCAAGCGCCTGTTCGCTGCGCGACGCGATTGAAGCTGCGAACAACGATACGGGAGACACAATCAAATTTGCGTCAAGTGTGGTGGGAACCATCAATTTGGGTGGCGTTTTGAATTTTCTGGCTCCTTCATTGAATATTCAAGGGCCGGGGGCAAATCTGCTGACTGTTTCAGGAGCGGGGAATAACACGGTTTTCGTCGTTCCTGGCGGTACGCTACACATTAGCGGCCTTACGATCGCCAACGGCAACTCAGGAGGTGGTTCGGGAGGAAGTATATACATCTATCCGAACTCCGGTGCGACCGTGACGGTCAGTAACTGCATGTTCATTTCGAATACCTCCGGATCGGGAGGAGGCCCCAGTTCCCAAGCGGGCGGTGGTGCAATCTTCATCGGCAGCGGTGCAACCATGGCCATTAGTTCCAGTACTTTCTTCAACAACAGTGCAGTGAATTATGGCGGCGCCATCGCAAACGCCGGTACATTGACCGTGGTCAACAGCACTTTCAGTGCAAATACCGGTGCGGGCGGCGGCGCGATTGCGAATTGGGGCACCGTAACGGTCAACGACAGCACCATTACCGGCAACACTGCTAATGGTGGCCCGGCCATGGGTTCCTTCGCGGATGGCGGCGGAATCATCAATCTCAACGGCTACAGCATCACGCTAGGCGGAAGTATCGTGGCCGGTAATACGTCCTCAGTGGTTCATCCTCACGACTGTTATCAGTGCAACTTGACGTCGAGCGGAAACAATATGGTAGGTGGCAGCCCGAGCCTTGGTCCGCTCACTTGGAATGGTGGTCCAACCGAAACAATGATTCCTCTGCCGGGTAGCCCCGCCATCGGCGCCGGTACGGCGAATCAAAATATCACTACGGATCAGCGCGACTTCTTGCGGCCGACGGCAGGCGCAGTCGACCTGGGCGCCGTGCAGACCAACTACATGTTCGTGACTGCGGACACCGATCAGTTGGACAGCCCTCAGCAGTGCGGGGGCGGCACAACTTGCACATTACGCGATGCCATGGCCCTGGCCAACACCTCATATACCGAAGGGGCTGACATCTACATCACTTTTCCGGGAACCATATCTACGGGCGGTTTGTTTGATCAGGCGAATGTCGTCAACCTCATGGGACAGGGAGCTAATCTGGACTCCATCGTTGGGGTGAATGCGGCTGGGACGGCGTTCAGCGTCGGACAATACGGCTTACTCAACATTTCCGGGCTAACGATTTCCGGGGTGATCGACCGCAACGGAAACGGCGGAGCTGTCAATAATGCCGGCGGCACACTTACTCTGAACCAATGCGCTCTGACGGGAAACACCGAAACTGGGAGCGGCGGCGGTGCAATTGTCGCCTCATCGCAGTCATCGACGATGACGAGCATTTACTCCAGCACTATTTCCGAGAACACGGCGAGTGGAAATGGAGGAGCCATCGTCAACGGAGGCAAGTTACTGGTCGTTAACAGCACGATCGCAGGGAACACCGCCGGGAACAACGGCGGCGGCATCTTGAACCAGGGCACCGCTTGGATCGAGGACAGCACCATCTCCCAGAATTCCGCTTCGGGCTCTGGCAGCGGCTTTGAAAACGCGTTCCGTGCCAGCGTGTCTGCATTCAACAGCATTATTGCCGGCAACACCGCCGCTGGAAGCGCGAACTCGGATGACTGCGATGGTTGCGGCACTCTCGATCAGTCCAACATGAACGGCGGCACACCCTCTCTCGGCACACTTGCATACAGTCCTTCTACAGCCCATGTGCAGACGATCATGCCGATGCCGGGAGCATCGGGTATTGTCGGTGCAGGCAAAGCTGACCTTTTACCGTCGTACATCACCACCGACGAGCGCGGTTTTTCAAGGCTGGTGAACGGGAGCCTGGATGTGGGTGCGGTTCAGACGAACTTCACAGGGATCGTCTTCGATCAACAACCACCCGCTTCAGTTGGGGCTTCTCAAACGCTTTCGCCGGCCGTGACCGTCGAGGTGGATGAAACCGACCCTGCCGTCGGCAATCCTCAAGCGGTCAATGGCATTCCCGTAACTTTGACCTTCAGCGGCGGAGCGAGCGAAGTCAGCGGCACCTTGACGGAGTCGACAACCAGTGGCACTGCGGCATTTGGCAATCTTTCGTTCAATACTCCCGGAACGGGATATACGCTCACTGTGTCTTCTCCGGTGGTCGGCGGATCGGCAGTATCCAGCTCTCCATTTGCTGTGACAGCCTTGACCGCCGCCACGCCAACCATTTCGCCGGCGGGCGGAGTTTACACCTCGGTGCAATCGGTTGTCCTCTCTGACACAACCCCTGGAGCAGCCATCTATTACACCACCGACGGTTCGACGCCGACCACGAGCTCGGCTCAGTTCACCAGCGCCACCGTCGCCATCACGGTATTGTCATCTGAAACCATCAGCGCCATCGCCGTTGCCCCCGGCTATAACAACAGCGCTGTCGCTTCGGCCAGCTACACCGTCAACCTGCCTGCTGCCGCCACGCCAGCCTTCTCATGGCCGACCGGAACCTACAACTCGGCAATAGAGGTTTCTATCGGCGACACCACCTCCGGAGCGGCAATCTACTACACCACCGACGGATCGACGCCCACAACCAGTTCGGCGGTCTATATGTTTGATCTCACGATTTCGAGCAGCCAGACTATCAAGGCCATCGCGTCCGGGGGGGGATATAGCTCCAGCGCGGTCGCGTCGGCTACCTACACCATCAACCTGCCCGCTGCCGCCACGCCAACCTTCTCGCCGGCGGGCGGATCATACACATCGGCAACACAGGTCTTTATCGGGGACACCATCGCCGGAGTGACGATCTACTACACCACCGACGGATCGACGCCCACCACCAGTTCGTCGCTCTATATGGGACCCATGACAATTACGGTCGGCGAGACCATCAAGGCCATCGCCACAGGGGCCGGCTATGGCCCCAGCGCGGTCGCCACGGCCACCTACACCATCAACGTGCCCGCTGCCGCCGCGCCAACCTTCTCGCTGGCGGGCGGACCCTACGCCACGGCCCAGACGGTCTTTATTTCCGACACAACCCCCGGAGCGACGGTTTACTACACCCTCGACGGATCGACGCCAACGGCAAACTCAAACTTGGCCGATGGTCCCATCACAGTCTCCTCCACCGAAACCATCAACGCCATCGCCGTAGCTTCCGGCTTTAGCAACAGTGCAATCGCCACAGCCGCCTACGCTATCAACCTGCCTGGGACCACGTTTGCCGCGACGCCAACTTTCTCGGTGCCGGACGGCGTCTACACTTCGGCGCAGTCGGTAACCATCTCCGACTCGACTACCGGGGCGACAATTTACTACACCACCGATGGATCGACGCCAACGACAAACTCAAATTTGGCCGATGGTCCCATCACAGTCTCCTCCACCGAGACCATTCAAGCGATCGCCGTAGCTTCCGGCTTTACCAATAGTGCAATTGCCGCAGCCGCCTACGCCATCAACCTACCTGGAAATCCGGTAGCCGCGACGCCCGCCTTCTCGGTCGCGACCGGCACGTACACTGCGGCGCAGACCGTCAGCCTGTCCGACACGACAAGTGGGTCATCCATCTACTACACCACCGATGGTTCAACGCCCACAATCGCCTCGGCCAAGTACAGCAGCGCGATTGCGGTGTCGGCCACCGAAGTCGTTCAAGCCATCGCAGTGGCCGCGGGCTATAACAACAGCTCAGTCGCTGCAGCCGCCTACGCCATCAACCTGCCCAGCACTCCGGTGGCAGCTACACCCATCTTTTCGGTGCCTGACGGCGTCTACACTTCAGCGCAGACAGTGAGCATCTCCGACTCGACAGGCGGGGCGGCTGTTTACTACACCACCGATGGGTCGACGCCCACGACCAGCTCGGCCAAGTACGCAGGCGCCATTACGGTATCGTCCACCGAGACCATCCAGGCCATCGCCGTGGCC
>Ga0181526_10000642_pt1 | contig 36202 bp, 32 predicted proteins | sample PEATcosm2014_Bin_35_FD_119750 | JGI IMG/M metagenome (GOLD analysis project Ga0181526, IMG submission 119750) | Peatland microbial communities from MTU Mesocosm Facility, Houghton, MI, USA - PEATcosm2014_Bin06_30_metaG | ecosystem: Environmental > Terrestrial > Soil > Wetlands > Peat | place...
CGTGGCGGCCGTCGTCGGCACGCTGGTCGGACTGGGCGGTTTCGAACCGGCCGACGAGCCCGGGTGCTCCTTGGCGACCGTGACCCCGATAAAAGCGGTGGCGCCGCCCGCCACGAGGATGGCGGTGCGCGTCAGGCGCCTGATGCGAGCTTGCGCCCGGGCGCGAGTCGTCGGCGAGAACTGCTCTCGACCACGTCTCACGAGGATCCGAAACCGGGTCGCTCGTGCACCCGCGCACGTTCATACGAGTCGTTCACGGCGAACGCCAGCGTACGGCTCGAACCTGAAGAACGGGTGAAGAGCGGCCGAGTGCAAGCTGGCAAGCACAACACCTAGCCTGAAACCCATGTCACACGTCGGTTCGGGGGTCTGATGCGAGTTCTCGTGGCTGAGGACGATGCCGGGCTCAGGTCCGTGTTGGAGCGCGGGCTGAGGGAGAAGGGCTACGTCGTCGACGCGGTGGCGGACGGTGCAGCCGCGCTCCGCCACCTCCGCTCGTACGACTACGACGTTGCCGTCCTGGACTGGCGGATGCCCGAGCGCACCGGCACAGAGGTGGTCGCAGAAGCGAGGGGCCAGGGTGACCGAACCCCCATTCTCATGCTGACCGCCCGTGACGCACCGTCGGACAGGGTCGCCGGCCTCAACGTCGGTGCCGACGACTACCTCGTCAAACCGTTCGACTTCTCGGAGCTGGTGGCCCGCATCCAGGCCCTTCAGCGCCGGCCACCACTCGCCCTGGACCCGGTGCTCGAGTGCGGGGACCTGCAGTTCGATCCCTCCACACGGGAGGTCACTGTGGCGGGCGCGCCCATCGCGCTGACGACGATAGAGACCTCGCTCGTCGAGCTCCTCCTGCGACGAGCGCCCAGCGTCCTGACGCGGCGCATGATCGCCACACAGGTGTGGGACGACGAGGCGGACGCCGTCGGATCGAACACCATCGACGTCCACGTGGGGCGTGTGCGAGGCAAGCTGGCCCAGAGCAGGGCACGCATCGAGACCGTGCGAGGAACGGGATACCGGCTGGTCGAGTCGTGAACCTGGCCCGGGTGCACCGGCGGCACGCGGTGCGGGTCGCCGCCGTGGCCACCCTCGTCGTGATGGTCGGTTACGTGATCGCGGCCATCGTGCTCAACCTGATCGTCACCAACCACCTGGTCGGCAACACGGACTCCCGCCTGGCCGATCGGCTCGAGGACACCAGCCAACAGACGCTGACCCTGCCCGGCGCGAACGCAGCCGGGGAGAAACCGGACCTGGACGACGTCCCGCTGTTCCTGTGGTCGATCGCACCTTCCGGTGTGGTCACCCCTTTGACCCCGACGGCCCCTCCACTCCCCTCGCGCCACTGGGATTCGGGCCCGGTCACCTTGAACGTCGGGACATCGACCTTCCGCTTCGACGCACTCCGGAGCCACGACACCGTGCTCGTGGCCGGCCAGAGCATGGCCGGAACATCCAACGTCCAGTCGGCCCTGCTGGTCGCGGAACTCGTCTTCGGGGTGATCCTGGCCGTCGCCGTCTTCGCCGGCGCGACCGTCGTCGGCCTGCGCGCCTCGGCACCCTCCGAGATGGTCCGGCGGCGCCAGGCGGATTTCACCGCCGACGCCTCGCACGAGCTGCGCACTCCCATCTCGGTCATCGAGGCGGAAGTCGAGCTTGCGCTCGATCGACCGCGCGACCCTGCCGCCTACCGGGAAGTGCTCGAGCGGGTGGGCCGCGAGAGCGCGCGATTGCGCCGGATCGTCGAGGACCTCCTGTGGCTGGCGAGGGCGGACAGCGAGCCGGCATCCGGTGACCTCGAGCACGTCACCGACGTCGCCGAGGTGGCCCAGGGCTGCGTGGAACGTTTCGGCGCGTTGGCAGCGACCCAGCGGGTGACGCTCTCGGTGCAGCTCGTCGGCAACGGGCCTTTCACGGTGCAGGCACCGCCCGAACTGCTCGACCGGTTGGCCGGCGTGCTCATCGACAACGCGTGCAAGTTCGCGGGTGAGGGTGGCCGGGTCGAGGTCAGTGTCCGCGACTGGGGCAACCGGGTGGACCTGCGAATCGACGACACGGGACCCGGGATCCCCGAGGACGAGAGGGATGCCGTACTCGACCGATTCCACCGAGCCACCGATGCCGTGGCGGGCACCGGCCTCGGCCTGGCCATCGCCGATTCCGTGGTGCGTTCCACCGGGGGCAGCTGGAGCATCGGCGCAGCCGAGCTGGGTGGCGCCCGTGTGGAGATCTCGTGGCGGCGAGTGCCGCCGCGCAAAGGCCGACCCAGCCCTGCCGGAGAGTCTCTTCGCGAATCCTTAGCCTGAGCGCCGACTTGTTCATGTAGGTGTCAGGGTGCGTCCGTACCCTGCGCGTCATGGGAAGAGTCAGGCAGGCAAGCCCGGCGCAGCGTCGCCACCTCGCAGCGAGGCGGAGGGACAGCGCGCTGACCCGCCTCTCGAGCATCACCGCAGCGGTGGGCGTCGCCACGATCGTTGCCGTCGGGGCGCTGGGCATCTACGTCGGAAAGGCGCTGCCGGGTCATCACGCCGGAGCCACGACCCCCGGGACCTCGACCACCTCGGGCGTCGGCGGCAGTGGCCAGGCGGCCGGTGCGTCGACCTCTCAGACCTCGCTGAACCCGCCTTCGACGGCGACACAGTCGGCCCCCGCCCCTGCCCCCGTCACGAGCGGATCGAGTTGATGTCCGCCGCGTCCGTTCGAACCGACACCCAGCGCGTCTACAGGACCCATGCGCTCGGCACCATCGCGGAGCTCGTGGTGACGGAGGGTGAGGTGCTCTTCGCCGCCTCCGAGCTGCTCCACCGGGAGCTCGAGCGCATCGACCGCCTCGCCAGCCGGTTCCGGGACGACTCCGAGCTCAGCCGACTCAACGCCGGCGCCGGGACCGAGATGCACGTGAGCGCCGGCCTGTTCGAAGCGATCGAGGTGGCCCTGGCGATGGCGGAGGCCACGGTGGGCCTGGTCGATCCCACCGTCGGCCTCGCGATCGGCCGCCTGGGCTACGACCGTGACTTCTCCGAGGTCCTGCCCGGCGTCGACGGGGACCTCCCGCCGGCAGTCGCGGCGCCCGGATGGCGCGCCGTCTCCGTCGACGCCGAGCGACGCCTCGTCGGGATCCCAGAGGGTGCAGCGCTCGATCTGGGCGCGACGGCCAAGGCCCTCGCCTCCGACCGGGCGGCGACCACGATCCACCGCCACCTGGGGTGTGGCGTGCTCGTCTCGCTCGGGGGCGACGTGTCCGTCGCCGGCCCGGTGCCCGAGGGGGGATTCGCCGTCGGCGTCGCCGACACCTGCACCTCACCCACGGCCGACGAGGGAGTTGGCATCTCCTCGGGCGGCCTCGCCTCCTCCGGCATCGGCGTCCGCCAGTGGCGCCTCGGGACACACCGGGTGCACCACATCGTGGACCCCGCCACCTGCCTGCCCGCCGTCCCGTGCTGGCGGACGGTGTCCACGACCGCCGCCACCTGCGTGCAGGCGAACGCCGCGTCCACGGCGGCCATCGTCCTCGGCCAGCGTGCCCTCGCCTGGCTCGAGGACTTGGGGCTCCCGGCACGGCTGGTCCGGGTCGACGGGTCCGTCACGTACACCACGGGGTGGCCGGTGCCCGAGTCGCATCACCGAGTGCGCGAGACGAGCACCCGGTGATGTCCGCCCTGGTGGCCACCGTCGGACACGGCTCGACCGCCCTGTGGTACCTGACGCGGGCGACCGGGCTCGTCGCTCTCATCCTGCTGTCGGCGACGGTGGTCCTCGGAACGGTTGCGTCGGTGGGATGGACCACCGACCGCTGGCCCCGCTTCCTCTCACAGTCGGTGCACCGGAACCTCTCGCTGTTCTGCATCGCCTTGATCGGCGTCCACATCGTCACCACCATCGGCGACGGCTACGTTCCCATCGGCCTGGCCGACGCGGTGATCCCCTTCCGTTCCCCCTACCGGCCGATCTGGGTGGGCCTCGGGGCGTTGGCGTTCGACATGCTGCTCGCCGTCGCGATCACGAGCGGGCTCCGCCGCCGGATCGGGGTCGCCGCCTGGCGGGGCGTCCACTGGCTGGCCTACGCCTGTTGGCCGATCGCCGTGGTCCACGGACTCGGCTCCGGCTCCGACGCCCGCCTCCCCGGGGCGATGCTGGTGTTCGTCCTCTGCACCGGTTCGGTCGGCGCGGCGGTGGCCTGGCGCCTGGCGGCGGGTCGGGCACGCTCCGTGGGCTGGCGACTCGGCGGGGCGGCCGCCGGGGCGGCCGTGCTCCTGGTGATCGCGGCCTTCGCTCTGGCTGGGCCGCTGCGACCGGGCTGGTCGCGGCGGGCCGGGACGTCCTCGGCACTGCTCGCGCAACTCTCCGGCGCGGCAACCACCTCGTACTCCGGCGTCTCGACCTCGTCGACCGCGCCAACGTCGCCTCCCCCGACGCAAGGGATCCCGGCGACCCCGTTCGACACCTCGGCTTCGGGGACGGTCGCCACATCGCCGCCCGACGCCAACGGCGATTCCGAGGTGACCCTGACCATGCAGCTGGCCGATTCGACGGCGCCGCTCACGGTCCGGATCATCGGCCCCTCGGAGAACGGAGGTGTCGCCATGCGCCGCAGTGCGGTGTCGTTCGGCGCGCTGAACGGGCAGGTGACCGCCCTCGACGGGTCGAGCATCGGCGCGGTGGTGCAGGGTCCGAGCGGCTCAATGAGCCTGACGATGAATCTCTCGCTCGACCCTGCCGCCGGCACGTTGAACGGGCAGGTCTCAGGAAGTCCGCTGCAATGAGCCTCACACTGTCCGACGACGCCAAGACGGCTCCGCAGGCGGGAAGGCGGCTCCTCCGAGGCATCGCCGGCGGTGCACCGGACCCGGGGCTCAGGACCCACCTGGAGCGCTGGGGCGAGTTGCGACCGCCGAGTCATCTCATCGACGAGCTCGAGGCCAGCGGTCTCGCCGGCCACGGCGGGGCCTGGTTTCCGGTGTCGACCAAGTGGAGGGCCGTCGCAGCCGGCGGTCGCCGCCGCCCCGTCGTCGTCGCCAACGGCGCGGAGGGCGAGCCGGCGAGCAAGAAGGATGCACTGCTGCTCGCCCATGCCCCTCACCTGGTGCTCGACGGGCTCATGCTCGCCGGCAGCGTGCTACGGGCGCAGCAGGCGATCGTGTACGTGCCCGCAGGACGCATCCCGGTCGTGGAGGCCGCCCTCGCCGAGCGCCGCGCCCACCGTCTCGATCCGATCGCCGTCGAGATCGCCCAGTGTGCCGACACGTTCATCTCCGGGCAGGAGTCCGCCCTCGTCAACGCCCTCGGCGGGCGCCGGGGCGCGATCCCCGGCTTCGTCGGTCTGACGTCCATCCGCGAGCGCGGCGTCGGGGGCCGGCCGACCCTCGTCCAGAACGTCGAGACACTCGCCCATGTCGCCCTCATCGCCCGTTTCGGGGCGAAATGGTTCCGCCAGGTCGGCACGCCCGACGACCCCGGCACCATGCTGTTGACCGTTCACGGCCCCGACGGACCGATGATCGTGGAGGCGGTGCTGGGGTCCTCGCTCCGGAAGGCCACGGGCCTCCGGCCCGAGGACGTGGCGCGCTCACAGGGGATCCTCCTCGGTGGCTACGGAGGCGGATGGGTCACACCGGCGACCTTCGAGGACCTCGAGGTGTGCGAGAAGGCGACACGGCGAGCCGGTGCGGCACTCGGTGCAGGCGTGGTGGCGCTCCTCCCGCCCGAAGTATGCCCCTTGGCAGAGATGGCCGATGTCGTCCGCTACATGGAGCGACAGGGCGCCGGACAGTGCGGACCGTGCGTCCATGGACTGGCGGACCTGGCCGACGCCATTGAGCGTCTCGCCTACGGCCGTGCAAGCGGGCCTTCACCCGATCGAATGCTCGAGGTCTGCAACCTGATCGAGCGTCGCGGCGCCTGCCGTCACCCCGACGGTGTGGCCCGTTTCGTGCGAACCGGACTGCACGTCTTCTCGGACGAGGTGTCAGCGCACCAACGGCGAGGGTCGTGCGCCAAGACGCATGTAGCGAGAGTGCTCCCCATTGCCGACGCGACGGCGAGCAGAAGGCTCGTGAGCAAGGCATGAGCCGATGGAGTCTGGAGCTGGTGGTCGACCCGATCGCATGCGACGGTCGAGGAGTCTGCGCCGAGATGCTCCCCGAGCGGATCGAGCTCGATCGGTGGGGATATCCGATCGTCGACGGGGACACCATCGCACCCGCCCTCATCGATCACGCCGAGCGCGCCGTCCGGGCGTGCCCGACGCAGGCGCTGCACCTCGTGGAGCGTCGGTGCTGAGCCCAACCGTGGACGAACGCGAGATCGAGGCCCCCGTGGAACCGCCCGGGCCATCTGGCAAGCCCCGCTGGTCGAAGGCACGCATCCACCGCAGGCGGCGCCGCATCATGGCCGTCGCGGCCGCGACGCTCGGCGCGCTCCTGCTCTGGCTCGCCATCTCACTCGGAGGCGCGCTGACCAACCCGGCTCTCGGGTCCTCGGTCGGAGCTCGGGCCGCAGAATGGTTCCGCGAGCACGGCGGGGCATCCATCGTCGTGTGGGCCGAGAACGAGTGGTACTCGCATCACCCGCCGAAGGTGGGCGGCGCCCTCGCCCCCGGCACCATCCACGCATCCAAGGTGGTGACCGCCCCGGCGGCCGTCACGGTGCCACACCTTCCGGCTCCGGCTCCGATCACGCCGATCGCCAGCCCGCCCGTCGCCGGTGAGGGCCAGTGGTCACCCGCTGGTCGGTTGGTGGACGGGCTGCCGGCCATTTACGAGACGATGCTGCGTCCCAGCGCGATCCACACGAGCTACGTCGTAGGCGTGGCCTGGATGGACACGGAGCTCCTCAGGGCCACGCTCTACTCAGGCAGCCAGATTCCCGGCGGCGGCCCTTACTCCCACACCGCCCCGATCTCACCCACCGACGCGACGACACTGGTCTCCGCCTTCAACGCAGGCTTCCTGATGTCCGACGCCAACGGCGGGTACTACACGGACAACAAGACGATCATTCCGCTGCGCACCGGTGCGGCCTCGTTCGTCGTCTACAAGAACGGTTCCGCCACGGTGGCCCAGTGGGGGCGTGACGCCACCATGGGCCCGAACGTCGTGTCGGTGCGCCAGAACCTCGACCTGTTGGTCGACAACGGGCAGGTCGTACCAGCGGCCTACAGTCCGGATCCAACACAATGGGGCGCGACCCTCGGCGGTGGCCTCTACGTGTGGCGCTCGGGCCTCGGCGTGACCGCCAACGGTGCACTCGTCTACGTCGGCGGTCCGGGGCTCGACATCGCCGACCTGGCGACCATCCTCGTTCGAGCCGGCGCGGTGCGGGCGATGGAGCTCGACATCAACACCGATTGGGTGAACTACAGCACCTACGGGCCGTCCACTCCGGGTGGACCGGCCGCACCCACCAACGGGACCGAGCTCCTGCCAGGGATGACGGGGACCCCCGGCCGGTACTTCCAGCCGTGGTGGGCACGAGACTTCATCACCATGTCGGCGGCGGCCCCGTGACGTCGGTCGAGCGCGTGCCCGGTGGGGGGAATCCACCCGCGAGCCCTGCAGGGTTGCGCCAGCTCCCGCCGGCCGGCCTCCGCTCGACCGCGGGCCCGATCGTGCAGGGGATGCGCCCGAGGCAGTGGACCAAGAACCTGCTCGTGTTCATGGCACCCGCCGCCGCAGGCGTCCTGGGCGACTGGCACACGACCGTCCGTGTCATCGGCGCCTTCGTGGTGTTCTGCGTCGTCGCCTCGGGCACCTACCTCGTCAACGACGTCGTGGACGCCGGGTCCGATCAACACCATCCGGTCAAGCGGCGCAGGCCGGTCGCGAGCGGCGCGTTGGGTCCCAACCTGGCGCTCGGAGCCGGCGCTGGTCTCATCGCGACGGCGATCGCAGCCGCGCTGTTCATCGGCCCCTGGGGATTCGGCGTCGTCGTCGGTGCCTACGCGGGGTTGAGCATGGCCTACAGCCTCCGCCTCAAGCGAGAACCGGTCATGGAGCTGGCCGTGGTCGCCGCCTGTTTCGTCCTGCGAGCCGTCGCCGGTGGTGTCGTCGCCCACGTGCAGCTCTCCAATTGGTTCCTCGTGTTCACCTCGTTCGCGGCCCTGTTCATCGTCACGGGGAAGCGCAGCGCAGAGCGTGCACGACTGGGCCGCGTCCGGGGGGAGCACCGGCACGTCCTCGACCTGTACACCGAGTCGTTCCTCAGGTCGACCCTCACCATGGCGGCCACGGTGACCGTTGCGGCGTACTGCCTCTGGGCGTTCGAGCGAACCGGCCTGCTCGCCCACGCGGGCCACCATGTCGTGTGGATCGAGCTGACCGTGATTCCCCTCGTCCTCGCCGTCCTGCACATCTTCCGCGTCCTCGACGCCGGGCAGGGCGGCGAGCCGGAGCAGCTCGCCCTGCACGACCACGTCCTGCAGGGCTACGGACTCCTCTGGCTCGCCTTCATGGGCTTGGGTCTCTACGCATGACCGTCACGGTCGAGGCCTCGCCGCGGCAACTCTCCGGCTGGGGTCGCACGATGCTCACCACGAGCCTGGTCAGCCGCCCGGTGGACGCCGCATCCGTCGCCCTCGCCTTCCGCACACAGCCCGGCGGCGTCATTGCCCGAGGTCTGGGGAGGAGCTACGGAGACGCCGCACAGTGCAGCGGGGGGCTCACCGTCGACACCTCGGGATTCGCCGACATCGGGGAGCTCGACGAGGCATCGGGAACGATCGCGGTCGGCGGAGGAGTCAGCCTGCATGACCTGATGCGGCGCATCATCCCATTGGGATGGTTCGTGGCGGTGACGCCGGGGACCCGCTATGTCTCGGTCGGTGGAGCCATCGCGGCCGACGTCCACGGCAAGAACCATCATCGCGACGGCAGCTTCGCCAGGCACGTGGCGGAGATGACCCTCGTCACGCCCACCGGGATCGTCACGGTGTCCCCGGACGCCGACGGGGAACTGTTCTGGGCGACCGCCGGCGGAATGGGGCTGACCGGAGTCGTGATCAGCGCCACGCTCCGGCTGATCCCGACCGAGACGTCATGGATGCTGGTCGACAGCCAACGGTTCAGGCACCTCGACGACCTGATGTCGACGATGGAGGCGACGGACGGGCATTATCGCTACAGCGTCGCCTGGCTCGACTGCGTCGGCCACCGTGACGGCTCGCAGCGGTCCGTCCTCACGCGAGGGGACCACGCTCCGTCCGGAGCGATCCCAGACCGGTTGCGGGGTCGCAGTCGCGAGATCCCGGGCGAACCGAGGATGCGCGTCCCGCGGACGGCGCCACGTCGACTGGTCAACCGAATGTCCGTCCGCGCGCTGAACGAGGCCTGGTTCCGGTCCTCGCCAAACTCAGTCGGGTCCCTGCGCCCGCTCGCCGGCTTCTTCCATCCGCTCGACGGCGTGGGTGACTGGAACCTGCTCTACGGCCCCGCAGGCTTCGTGCAGTACCAGTTCGCCGTCCCACCCGGGCGGGGCGATGTCGTGGGGGAAGCCGTCGGCGCGATTGCGTCATCGGGAGTGCCCTCCTTTCTGGCCGTGCTGAAGCGCTTCGGCCCGGGGACACCCGGGCCGCTCTCGTTCAGCCAGGAGGGATGGACCCTGGCCCTCGATTTCCCGCTGGGGCCGCCCGGCCTGCCCGCGCTGCTCGACGGCCTCGACGAGGCCGTCTCACATGCAGGGGGCCGCGTCTACCTGGCCAAGGACGCGCGCTTGCGGCCGGACCTGCTGCCGGTGATGTACCCCGGGCTGGCGGACATGGCTGCGGTCCGACACCGGGTCGATCCCGAGGGCCTCCTGGGCTCGGACCTCTCGCGTCGCCTGGGGATGCCCGGATGAACGACGCATTCGGTCACCCACAGTCTGTCGTGGTTCTCGGTGGCACCTCCGAGATCGCCCGGCAGGTCGTCACGCTGCTCGCCGCCGACCGCTGTCGATCCGTCGTCCTCGCCGGGCGGGACGACGTCGGGCTCGAGGATGCGGCCGCCGAGCTCCGCCACTGCGTGGCTCGTGTGAAGACCGTCGCGTTCGACGCCGCAGCGTCCGAGGACACGGAGAAGACGGTCATGAGGTGCTGCGACGCCGCCGGTGAGGCCGTGGACCTGGTCATCGTCGCCGTAGGAGAGCTCGGTCTCCAAGAGGCGGACGAAGCCGACCCCGACAGGGTCGCACGGATGGTCACGGTCAATTTCACCTGGCCGGCAGCCGCCCTCTCGGTGGTGGCGGCACACCTGAGGAGACAGGGTCACGGTGGCATCGTGGTCCTGTCCTCCGTGGCCGGCTACCGGGTGCGACGCTCCAACTTCATCTACGGCTCCGCCAAAGCCGGCCTCGATGGCTTCGCCTCGGGTCTCGGAGAGGCCCTGCGGGGGACCGGCGTCACGGTCCAGGTGGTCCGACCAGGTTTCGTGCGCACCAAGATGACCGCCGGCCGCCCCGCAGCACCCTTTGCCGTCGGCCCGGAACGGGTGGCGTCCGACATCGTGCGCGGGCTGCAGACCGGTCGAGCGGTGATCTGGTCACCGGGCGTGTTGAAATGGGTCTTCACAATCCTCAGGCTTCTCCCGCAAGCCCTGTGGCGCCGAGTACCCGGCTAATCTGCACGGCGCCGTCGCGAGGAGGTGCCGTGCTCTTCATCGAATACGACGTGACGCAAAGCGGCGAGATCGAATTGGTGGCCTTGATCAACGCCGTGGAGGAGGAGGGACAAGATCCCGACGGCTCGGCCTGGTCGGCATGGCGCGGCAGCGAGTTCGAAGACGGCGGAATGGGCTGCGTCGCCGTCTCCCCTCACGACCTCGTCCTCATGGAGTCCACCGACGACGTCGCCCAGCTCCGCGGCATCGTCGAACGGATCATCCTGGCGGACCGCGCCACCAAGGAGGAGGTGCCGTCGTGAGCACCACACGTTCGCAGCTGTACCGCCTGGCGCGTGATCTCGGCAACATCGACGCGGTGGAGCACGGCTACAGGCGGGGCGGGCTGTCGGGGGCTGCGGGTGGTGCCGCGCAGCGTGAGGCGCGACGGGTCATCTACCGGGAGGGAAACCGCCAGATCAACCACTTCGTCCGCGCCATCGGCCTCGGACCGAGACGGTAGAGATCGACCTTCCGCAGCTCGCACTACCGGACATCGAGGCCCGACAACGCGGGATTCGGTCACCAACCGGGCGCGCCGCGCAACGAAAGCGGCCCTGAACAGCCATTCTCCCGTCCGCACGCAGACGACCAGGCACTCCTGGCTCAGTCGCGACCCACTTCCAACCGATATGACAGACACTGTCGATCTCCGACCAATTCGGCCGGGGGGACCATGATGAGGGGGACGTCGGTGACCATCGCGGAGTCGCATCTCGGTCGATTGCTGACCGACTTCCCCGACCTCGTGGTCGTCCTGGACCCGACCGGGAACGTCATCTGGGCCAACTCGCTGGCCGAGCGGATGTTCGGACTGTCCCTGCACGACTCCATCGGTCAGTCGGGGTTCGATTTCGTGCATCCCGATGACCTCGAGCTGGCAGCGCGGTCCCTCGTGACCATTCAGGCCAAGGAGATCGGAACCGCGATTGAGGTCCGTCTGAAGACCCCGTCCGGATGGCGGCTCGTCGAGCTCATCGGGACCCCGGTCAACTGGCTGCAGGACGGCGCCGTCCTCTTCTGCCTGCGCGACCTCACCGAACGTCGCCGCTTCGAAGTGGCCCGCGACGAAATCGCCCTCTTCCGGATGCTCGTCCAGAACGCGGCCACCATCACGATGTTGATATCGCCGGGGGGCCACATCAACTCCGCCTCCGGAGCACTGACGCGGATGCTCGGACATGACCCGGAGGTCATTGAGAACGAGCCGCTGGCGGACCTCATCGCGGTCGATGATCGACCGAAGTTCACCTCCGCGATGGAGCGAGCGCTCCGCGGCGCCACCGCCACCCAACCAGAGATCGTGGAGGTGCATCTGGTACGCCATGGGGGCAACGACGTCGTGCCCTTCGAGCTCACCATCGTGAATCTCGTTGACGATCCGACGGTCGGCGGCCTGGTCGTGACCGCCCATGACGTCTCGGAGCGGGTGGCGTCGGATCGTGAGCTTCGCCATGCCATGTCGCTCCTCCAGGCCACTCTCGACTCGACGGCCGACGGGATACTGGTCGTGGACACCAACGGGGCGATCGCCGGATTCAACGACCGGTTCAGCGAGATGTGGGGCATCCCCGACCATCTCCTGGCGGTCGGAGACGACTCCCCGGCCATCGCATTCGTGCTCGACCAACTGATCGATCCACAGGACTTCGTCGCGAAGATAGAGGAGCTCTACACCCGCCCCGAAGCAGAGAGCAATGACATCATTCAGTTCCGCGACGGCCGCGTCTTCGAGCGCTACTCGAGACCTCAGCTCGTGGAGGGAGGCGTCGTCGGCCGCGTCTGGAGTTTCCGTGATGTCACCGAACGGGCCCGGCTCGAGGCCGAACTCGCTCATCAGGCCTTTCACGACGGATTGACCGGCCTGGCCAACAAGGCGCTCTTCAGGGACCGGCTGAATCACGCGGTGGCCCGAATGGAGACCTCGGGGCTCCAACTTGCCGTCATGTTCCTCGATGTCGACAACTTCAAGACGGTCAATGACAGCCTCGGGCACTCACGCGGCGATCTCCTCCTGGGCATCGTCTCCGAGGCCCTGGTGAGCTGCATGCGACACAGCGACACCGTGGCGCGTCTTGGCGGAGACGAATTCGCCGTGCTCATAGAAGACCTGGGCGACCACTCCGAGGCGATTCAAGTCGCCGAGAACATACTGACGGCTCTGCGCCAGCCGGTGTCCCTCGGGTCCAAGGATGTCGTCGCCACCGTGAGCATCGGAATCCGGTTCGGGACCCCGGGCTCGACCAGTGAAGAGCTGTTGCGGGACGCCGACCTCGCCATGTACATGGCCAAGGAGAACGGGAAGGATCGCTACGAGGAATTCCGGGACCGTATGCACACGACCGTCATGGAGCGCCTCGAGCTCGAGGCGGACTTTCGCCACGGCGTCATCAACGGCGACCTGATCGTCCACTATCAACCCATCGTCGACCTCGACTCAAGGGGAATCATCGGATTCGAGGCTTTGGTGCGGTGGCTGCATCCCACCCGCGGGCTCCTCCGCCCGACCGCGTTCATAGAGTTCGCCGAGCAGGCCGGGTTCATGGGTGCCGTCGACTGCTTCGTGCTGACGGAGGCCTGTGGCCAGGTACTGCGGTGGCAAGAGGCGGGATTGGTCACTCACGACGTCTCCATCAGCATCAACCTGTCGGCCCGGGACATGGTCGAAGCCGGCATCGACCGCGCGGTACGAGTCCTTCTCTCCGAGAGCGGGTTCGATCCGTCGAACCTGATCGTCGAGATCACCGAGAGCGCCATGATGAGCGACATCGACGCCGCCGTGCACGAGCTGCGCTCCCTCAAGGAGCTCGGACTCCGAATTGCGATCGACGACTTCGGCACGGGCTACTCCTCGTTGGCGTACCTCCAACGGCTCCCGATCGACATCCTCAAGATCGATCGGTCGTTCGTCGCGACGCTCACCGACGAGAGGGAATCGGTCACCCTCGTGAACGCCATCATCCGGATGGCCGAGGCGCTGGGGCACACCACCATTGCGGAGGGGATCGAGCAGGAGGCCCAGGACCGGGTCCTCCGCCGACTCGGATGCCGCTTCGGGCAGGGCTATCTCCTGGGCCGGCCGCTCGACGGTCGTTCCATGGAGCGACTTCTGCGGGCTTCTGCCGGGGGACCCGACGTGCCCAGCCCCCCGCGGGCGCGGCTGAAGCCCGCGTCGCCGTACGCCAAGTGGGACTGACCGCGTCGGCGGAGTAGCACGGCCGGGTGCGGTTCGGGAGAGACCCCGATCCGTTCCATCGACACGGCAGTTGCCGAGTGACAGACTGGGGACGGGAGCAACCACTCCCGGATTCTCGTTGTGCGGGCAGAAATGGGGCACGCGGTGGCTGACGACGAAGGGGCCGGTGTCGCGTCCTCCGACGTGGACGTCGTGGTGGTGGGCGCAGGGTTCTCCGGGCTGTATCTGCTGCACCGCCTGCGTCAGCTCGGCTTCACCACCGTGGTCTTCGACACCGCCTCGGACGTGGGAGGGACCTGGTACTGGAACCGATATCCGGGCGCCCGCTGCGACATACCGACCACGGATTACTCCTACAGCTTCGATCCGGAACTCGAGCGTGTCTGGACGTGGTCGGAGAAGTACGCCACCCAGCCGGAGATCCTGTCGTACCTGCGCTTCGTTGCCGACCGCTACGACCTGCGCCGCGACATCGTGTTCTCCACCCGCGTGGAGTCCGCCGCCTGGGACGAGTCAGCCGCCCGCTGGAGGGTGCGGACTGATGACGGCAGAGAGCTGCGCTGCCGGTTCTACGTGATGGCCAGCGGCTGCCTCTCCCTCCCCAAGGCGCCCGAGATCGTTGGACATGACCGCTTCCGCGGAGCGACGTACTACACGAGCCGATGGCCGCACGAAGGGGCGGACTTCTCCGGCCTGCGCGTGGCCGTCGTCGGCACCGGCTCCTCGGGGATTCAATCGATTCCGCTCATCGCAGCACAAGCTGCCGAGCTCACCGTCTTCCAACGCACGGCGAACTTCTCCATCCCCGCTCGCAACGGACAGCCGGCCGCGGAACGGCTCACAGCACTGGAGTCCGACCGGGATGCCTATCGCGAAGCCGCTCGGCGGTCCCGGGGCGGCGTGCCGGGCGACGTCACCGAGGTCGCGGGGGCCTACGCCAGCGACGAGGTGCGGCGCGCACGGTTCGAGTCGGCGTGGGAGGCCGGAGAGTTGATGGAGATCCTCGGCGTCTTCAACGACGTCATGTTGAGCTCAACGGCCAACGACGTGATCGCGGAGATGATCCGCGAAAAGATCCGTTCCGTCGTCGTCGACCCCGAGACGGCAGAGACGCTGTGTCCCAAGGACCATCCGTTCGGATCGAAGCGGCCGTGCCTCGACACGAATTACTTCCAGACCTACAACCTTCCCCACGTTCGGCTCGTCGACCTTCGCCGGGATCCCATCGTGACGATCACGGACTCGGGAATCGACACCGCGTCGGAAACGTTCGACTTCGATGCCATTGTCTACGCGACCGGGTTCGATGCCATGACCGGACCGATCGTCGCGGTCGACATCACGGGCCGAGACGGGCTCTCGTTGAGAGAGAAATGGACTGATGGGCCATCGACGTATCTCGGGCTCACCACGGTGGGCTTCCCCAACTTCTTCACCATCACCGGGCCAGGAAGCCCCTCGGTGCTGTCGAACATGGCGGTCTCGATCGAACAGCATGTCGACTGGGTCGCCGACTGCCTGGAACACCTCCGCGCCCGGGATCTGGAGACCATTGAGCCCACTCCACTGGCTGAGACGGGGTGGAACCAGCACGTTGACGACGGCGCCTCCATCACCCTGTACCCGACCGCCGACTCGTGGTACATGGGGGCGAACGTCCCCGGAAAACCTCGCGCCTTCCTGCCGTATGTCGCCGGTGTCGACACCTACCGGGCCGCCTGTGACGAGGTCGTGGACAGGGACTACCTCGGTTTCCGCCTGTCGGGGCCGGCGGGATCCGAGTGCAACGACGGCGTGATCCGCCGGCTGCAGGTCGACGTCGCCAAGGTCCTCGAGTTCATGGCGGAACTGGAGCTGCCCCCGATGGAGCTGATGTCGGTCGGGGACGCCCGGGCCTTCATGGCGATCACCGAGTCCGCGCGTCCTCCCGGACCAACCGTGGGCGAAACCGTCGACGGAACCCTCGCCGGTGCCGCCGGCGACCTGCCGTACCGCCTGTACCGCCCCGCAACGCAGGGCCCCCACCCGATGGTCGCCTATTTCCACGGAGGTGGTTGGGTCCTCGGCGGCCTGGACTCCGACGACCCGCTCTGCCGGGACCTGTGTGTCAGATCCGACGCCGTGATCGTGTCGGTCGGTTACCGGCACGCGCCAGAAGCTCGGTTCCCCGCGGCGGCCGACGATGCGTTCGCCGCCGTGCAGTGGATCGCTGCCCACGCCGAGGAACTCGGAGGGATCCCGGATGAACTCGTCGTGGCCGGGTGGAGTGCCGGCGCCAATGTCGCCGCCGTGGCATGCCAGCTGGCTCGTGACGCCGGAAAGACCCACATAGCCGGACAGGTGCTGTTGACACCCGTCGTCGACGCCGCCATGGATCGTCCCTCGTACGTCGAGAACGCAGAGGGCTATGTCCTGAGCGCGGCACTCATGCGGTGGTTCTGGGACCACTATGCGGACCCGGCCGACCGGGGTCACCCCGAGGCATCTCCGCTACTCGGGAATTTGTCGAACCTTCCTCCGGCCCTCGTGGTGACCGCCGAGTTCGACCCGCTCCGCGACGAGGGCGCGGCCTATGCGGACGCACTGGCCACCGCGGGGGTTCGGGTGCACCACCTGGCCGCCCGTGGGCACATCCACACGTCGCTGACCATGGTCGACGTGGTGCTCTCGGGAGCCGACATCAGAGCTCAGATGAGCGACGTCATGCGGAGCTTCTTCCGGACGACCGTCCCGGCCTGAACCGAACAGGCCGGCCGGGCCGGCGCGGTGTCAGGCCACTAACGGGCGACGGCGTCACTCCGGTGGGGCAGCACCCAGCCCGGGCGGGGGAAGTGACAGGTGTACCCGTTGGGATAACGCTCGAGATAGTCCTGATGCTCAGGTTCGGCCTCCCAGAAAGGACCCGCGGGAGCGACCTCCGTGACCACCTTGCCCGGCCAGAGGCCGGAGGCCTCGACGTCGGCGATGGTGTCCTCGGCGATCCGGCGCTGCTCGTCGTCCACGTAGAAGATCGCCGAGCGGTAGCTGGCCCCGACGTCGTTGCCCTGGCGGTTGCGCGTCGTCGGGTCGTGGATCTGGAAGAAGAACTCGAGGATCTCGCGATAGGAGGTCACCGACGGGTCGAAGGTGATCTCGATCGCCTCTGCGTGCGTTCCGTGATTGCGATACGTCGCGTTGGGGACGTCCCCGCCGCTGTAGCCCACCCGCGTCGAGACGATGCCCGGGCGCTTGCGGATCAGGTCCTGCATGCCCCAGAAACATCCCCCGGCCAGGATCGCCTTCTCTGTCGTGGCGCTCATCGGACCACCTCCTCTGTGTTCGCTGGTCCGTCGAACAGTTCCCTGTACTGCCCATACCCCTCCGCCTCGAGGTCCTCGTAGGGGACGAAGCGAAGGGACGCCGAATTGATGCAGTAGCGCAGGCCTCCCTCCTCCGGGGGCCCGTCGTTGAAGAGGTGGCCCAGGTGGCTGTCCCCGTGGGACGAGCGCACCTCGGTACGGATCATCCCGTGGCTCATGTCCGACTTCTCGACCACGTTCGCCCGGTCGAGGGGCACGGTGAAGCTCGGCCAGCCGCAGCCCGAGTCGAACTTCTTGGTGGAGGCGAAGAGGGGCTCCCCGGAGACGATGTCCACGTAGATGCCGGCCTCCTTCTTGTCCCAGAACTCGTTGTCGAACGCCGGCTCGGTGGCGCTCTCCTGGGTCACGGCGTACTGCCGGGTGTCCAGCTTGGAAATCGCCTCTGGGTCCTTGCGGTAACTATCGGTCACGTCAGCTCCTTCGCCACTCACGGTGGCATTTCTCTTCACCGATTGCAACACCGGCGGGACCTCTCTCATTTCCTCTGGAAGCGCCGGCGCTCCGGCTCCGCACGGGAGGGCCCTCGAAGTGGCCTAACGGGCCGGGACGGCTCGCAGCCGGGCCACCCGTACGGCCGCGGAGAGGGCGTCGATGTCGAAGGCCCCCTGGTAGCGGCGGCCGTTCACGAAGAAGGTGGGCGTCCCGGCCACCCCACTGAGATCAGCCCCATCGACGTCCTCCGCGATCCGCGCCGCCCCCGCATGGCCCTCCAGGTCGCCGACGAAACGGTCCACGTCGAGTCCGAGCGCCTCCGCGTGACGCCTCAGGTCAGCTGGGCCCATCGCCCCCTGATGCTCGAGCAGCCGGTCGTGCATCTCCCAGAACGCGCCTTGCAGGGCAGCCGCCTCAGCGGCTTCGGCCGCCATCTGGGCGTGCGGGTGGACGTCGCTGAGCGGGAGGTGACGCCAGACGTAGCGCACGTCTCCGAAGTCACGCAGCAGTTCGCGCAGAACCGGCTCGGCTCGACCGCAGTAGGGGCACTCGAAGTCGCCGTATTCGACCACCGTGACCAGACTCTGGTCCGAGCCGCGGATCCGGTCTCGCTCGGGATCGACCGGCACCGCCAGGTCGATGATGGATTGGTCCGATCCGAGCAACGCCCGTGCCCGCCGACGGCCGGGCAACCTCGACGTGATCTGAAAGATCAGCCAAGTGAGAGCAGCAGCCACGACGGTGGCTGTGAGGATGCCCAACTTGGCGTCCTCGAGGTCCACCCCCCGGAACGCGAGGTCGGCGATCAGCAACGAGACCGTGAACCCGATGCCGGCGATGGTTCCTCCCCCCGCCAGCGCCGCCCAGCCGACGGGTGGCCGAACCCGTCCATTGCTGAGCCGGCCCGCGATCCACGTCGGCCCGAGCACGCCGATCGGCTTCCCGATCGCCGCCGCGACGAGGATCCCGATGGTGATCGGTGACGTGATCGCGTGGCGAAGAAACGCCGCATTCACGACGATCCCCGCGTTGGCCAGCGCGAAGAGCGGCACGATGACATAGCTCGTCCACGGGTGGTACTGGCGCTGGAGCCGCTCGTTGGGCGAGATAGCGGACTCGAGCCCGAGTCGTGCCGTGCGGGCCAGGTCCGGCGTCGGCTGCTCCCGAAAACGGCGGAACAGGTCGCTGGCGCGCTCGAGATCACCGCGGGCAACGGGAGCGGCCGGTGTGAGGAGACCCATGGCCAAGCCGATCACGATGGGATCGATCCCGGACTCGGAGAGCGCCACCCATGCGGCGGCGCCCAGCGCAGCGTAGAAGAGTCCACGGTGGATGCCCACACTCACAGCCAGCACGATCATCGCGAACAGCGCGAGACCGACCACGAGTGGGACCGCGCTCACTCCGCTCGAGTAGACCGTGGCGATCACCAGGAGCGCCACGACGTCGTCGACGATGGAGACCGTGAGCATGAAGATCCGGAGCCGGTCGGGAATGCCTCGTCCGACCAGGGCCAGCATGCCGAGCGCGAACGCGGTGTCGGTGGACATCGTGATGCCCCATCCGTTCGCGGATCCTCGGTTGGCGTTGAACGCCAGGAAGATCCCGACCGGGACGATGATCCCGCCCAACCCGGCCACCAACGGGAGCGTCACCCGCCGGCGCTCCCGCAACTCGCCCATGTCGAACTCCCGGCGCACCTCGAGCCCGGCCACGAAGAAGAAGAAGGTCATGAGCCCGCTGTTGACCCAGAAGCGGAGTTCGTGGGACGGACCGACGCCGGCGACGCGGATGGACAGGGTCGACTGCCAGACGCGCTCGTACGAGCCTGCGTCCACGTTCACCCAGACCAGGGCCGCGACGGCGCCCGCCAGCACCACGGCGGCGCTGCCCGTCTCCGTGCGGAGGAACTGGCGCAGCGGCGTCTCCACCTGGCGCGCCCAGGCGGTGCGATTCGAGTCGCCGGAGCTTCCAGTGTCCGCGCACATATCCGGGCCTCCTGCGCCAGAGATGATAGCGACAGCCGCCGCCCTGACACCGTCTCGGGAGAGGACGTAGCCGCGTCGTGACTCCGAGAATCAGGCGACGCACGTGCCAAACCACACGACACGGCACCAAGGGAGCGGTTATCGATTCACGCCTTGGCGGTCGACTTCATTCCTCACGAGCCGGCTCTCCATGCTCGGCATTGGGGAGGCCCCGCCGCCAGTATGCCTTGGCCGAAATCTCAGCCTCCCCGAGCCCGCGCGCGCTCAGGGCGGCACGAACGCGACGTACGACTCCAGCTTCGGCAGCCACGTAGGCATGACCAAGGCCGGCGGGCGGTGCAATCTCGGCCAACGCCCCGACGATGGGATCCGCATCACCGGGTTCAGACCGCCCCATCCGGTGGACCCAACGAACGTCAACCCCACCGTTCCTCCCGGAACGAACTCCCTGTTCGTCCGCTGAGGTGTCGACCTCCAGCAGGGCAGTAGCCAGCGAGCCAGGAGGCAGGACCTCAATCATCGCCAGCGTTGCGGGCACGCCCGTCTCGTCGGCCACGAATAGGTGCCAATCGGCATCCTCTTGCAGCGTGATCTTTCCCCTCGGGCCGATGGCGTCGATCCGGTCCCCGATCCGAGCCGAACGGACCCAATCGGTGCCCGGTCCCGCGCCATGCAGTGAGACGTCGATGGTGACCGCGGCAGAAGCCGGATCGGCATCGCGGATGGTGTAGCGACGGTTCACGACCCTGCCGTCCGCCTGCGGTACGCGCAACATCAGGTCTTGTCCGGCCCGGTAGCGGAGGCCATCGAGGCCGGGGGCGGTGAGGACCACCCGACGGAAGGTCGGGGTGAGAGCGTCCGCGTCAGTCACCTCGAGGTGAAAGAGGGAGGCCTCGGCCAGAGGGCCGCCCGGAACGCCCACCAGGTCCAGCAGCCGATCGGTCGTCATGTGAGTGAGGTCTACCAGGAGGTGAGCGGCGCCCCGTTCACCCGGCGGCGCCCCGTTCAACCGGCCTCGCCCCGTTCACCCGGCTCCAGCCGAGGCGGGCAGCTTCGAGGCGGAGCACCCGTGCCGCTCCGTCAATAGGATTCGTCGGGATGGAGACACTGGACCAGGAGCACTGATGGATGACGACATAGCCAAGGAGCTGTTGCGCGCCGAGCGTCTTCGTACCGAGCGCCTGCTCTCAGAACTGGATGATTCGGTCAACGCCGACCGCGTCGCGGCGGATCAGCCCGGAGACATGTTCGACTCGGCCGAACCACTGACCACCCAGGAGGCCGATGATTCGGTCCAGGCACAACTGCTGAGCCGCCTCGCAGCCATCGACCGGGCCGAGACACGCCTGGAGGCGGGGACCTATGGCTACTCCGTACGCAGCGGCCAACCGATCCCCGATGACCGCCTCGAGGCAGACCCCACCGCCGAGTTGACGGTCGAAGAAGCCCGGCAGTCGAACTGAGCGGCCGGGCACCTCCTCGTTGTCTTCGGCTCCGTACCGACTTAGGATGAGAACATGCCGTCAGATCGGGTTCCGGTGAAGTTCCCCAAATTCGACAACATCGAGGACGAGCGTCGGCATCGCAAGCAGCGTCTCTCCGCCGCATTCCGACTGTTCGGGCAGTTCGGGTTCGACGAGGGGGTTGCCGGTCACATCACAGCGCGAGATCCCGAGCTGCTCGATCATTTCTGGGTGAACCCGCTCGGGATGAACTTCAAGCAGATCCGCGTGAGGGATCTCATCCTCGTGAACGATCGTGGTGAGGTCGTCGAAGGCACCTGGCCCGTGAACGCAGCCGCGTTCGCGATTCACTCACAGATCCATGCAGCGCGATCGGACGTGGTGGCAGCGGCGCACGCGCACTCCGTGTACGGAAAGGCGTGGTCGTCGTTGCGCCGGCCTCTCGATCCCATCACCCAGGACTCATGCGCGTTCTATGGTGATCACGGTGTGTTCGACGACTACACCGGGGTGGTCTACGACCTCGAAGAGGGCAAGCGCCTTGCACACGCGCTCGGAGGGAACAAGGCAGTCATCCTTTCGAACCACGGCCTGCTGACCGTCGGGCAGACGTCGGTCGACGAAGCGGCGTGGTGGTTCATCACGATGGAGCGCACGTGCCAGGCGCAGTTGCTGGCCGAGGCCGCCGGCACGCCGGTGCTGATCGATCCCGACCAAGCCGAGAAAACCTCGAGGCAGGTGGGACCTCCGCTGTCGGGTTGGATGGCATTCCAGCCGCTTTACCAGTGGATCGTGTCGGTTCAGCCCGACCTGCTCGAAGAATGACGGCCGCTCCGTAACCAGATCAAACTGGTCGGATCCGACGGCTCGGGTCCGATAGCTGTCACGTATGCTTCCACGATGCGTTTCGGTCTCGATGTGGCTCAGCAGCGGGTTTCTTGGCCTGAGCTCGTCAGCCGCGTGCAGTTTGCGGAGGAACTGGGCTTCGACGGTGCCTGGGGGTTCGATCACTTCCAGCCCATGTACGGCGAAGGGCCGGGTGAGACGTTTGAAGGGATGACGACGCTCGCAGCGCTGACCGGTGTGACGTCTCGCATCCGACTCGGACTGCTCGTCACCGGGGTGACCTACCGTCACCCCTCGGTGCTGGCAGCCCAGGCACTGACCATCGACCATGCCTCGGGCGGCCGCCTCGAGCTCTCGCTCGGCGCGGCCTGGTTCGACAAGGAACACACCGAGCTCGGGATCGCGTTCCCTTCGACATCGGAGCGGTTCGACTTGCTCGAGGACGCTCTCGAAATCGTGGCTCGGCTGTTCACGGGGGACGTCGTGTCCTATCGAGGACGGATCGTGTCATTGCGGGACGCCCAGCTCCGCCCATTGCCCTTACAGCAGCCACACCCGCCGATCTGGATAGGCGGCAGCGGTCCACGGCGGACGCTCCCACTCGTCGCTCGCTATGCCGACGTGTGGCATGCGTGGGGTAGCCCGAATTCATTGCTTGAGACGAACGCCCAGCTCGATGATCTCGCAGTCGCTGCCGGACGCGATCCCTCCTCCATCATGCGGGCGAGCTCCCTCTCCCTCGATGACCTCGGCACCGCCCGAAAGCACGCCGCCAAGTGGAGGGACGCCGGCTACGGCTACCTGGTCTGCGGATGGCCCGAAACGGGTCGTGGCCAGATCGAGGAATTCGCGAGCGAGCTCATGCCCGAATTCTCCGACTGACATATATCGACGTCGGTACTCGCAGTCGCAAACCGCTCACGGACTATCCGGTGACAGCTGCTCCGTGACGAACGTCGCCGCGCGACTGTGGAATCTCCAGGTGCCATTCTCGTGGTGGAGGACGTCGTGATACCGACCCACGAGTTTGATCGCCCAGCCGGAGTCCTCCAAGAGCAAGAAGATCACGTCGCTGATGGCCGTCGCCTCGTGGTCGCTCCAATCGGCGACGACGGTGTTGGCGACGAGGTGTCGCTGGGGCTGCCTCGGCCTCCATCTCGAATAGGCCTCACGCAAGGCGTCGTGGCCTCTGAGAGTACCCATGCCGGGGATATCGCAGACACCGTCGGTGCAGAAGGAGGCGACGACGTCGTCGGTCCGTCCGTCGTCCAACGCCTGGGCGTACACGGCCAAGGCGGCGCGCACGCCCTCGGCGACTTCTGCGAAGGTCGTCTGCGGCGTCATCGGCCCAGCCTCCCGGGCGGCACTGCCGGCTCACTCACGATCGACCTCCGCCCTCAGAAGCCGAGATCCACGACGGGCTGCTCGAGGGGGTTCACGTTCACCGACCGCAGCCCCGGCAGCAGTGAGTGGTACGGAAGTCCCCCGAGGAATCCGTCCACCAACCGCTCGAAGTTCGAGATGCCGCCTTCGACCCCCTCCGAGAGGCGGAGGTATTCGAAGCCCTCCGCGTGGAGGCCCCGTTGCTGCCTCGGCAGGTTCGAGAAGTCCTGGGCGGGGATGGGCGGCCACCGTGGGTCGTCGCACTCCCAGAGGTCAGGTGCCGTGGGCGTCTCGGGTTCCTGACCCTCGGGGAACCGCGTGAGCGACCAGATCTCCATCATCGTCTCCTCCGGTCCCAACGGGCGGAACCGGTAGGAGGAGGCACTGCTGTACATGGGCAACACGAAGTAGTGCGGGAAGCAGTAGGCCATCGGCTCGTCGAGCCCTCGTGCCTCGAGATCGTTGAGGTCGGGGATGTCACTGCCTTGGGCCCGGTGCCAGCGCACGACCTCGTCATTGAGCGTTCGATGCCACGTCGACATCGCCTCGCTCGGGTCGGCCGGCAGCTCCATGTCCCTCAGCCCTTCGGCGATGCGCACGTCGTTCGCGTGGACCATCCCGGCCATGCCCTCGCTCATGGTGCGCAGGTACTGAATCTCCGCATCGACGACGGCACGCGTGTCGACGCCACCCTGGCCGGGTGAATACCTCATGCCGGGGATGACCAGCTGGGGATGTGCCTCCACCACGTGGTACTGCTCCATGAACGCCTCTTCGGCGAGCTTCCAGTTCACCGGGAGACGGCACGCGTACCACCACTCCGCCCGCATCGACTCCACCTTCCAGGCGTCCAGGATGGTGGCGAAGGGCTCGATGCACTGCCGGAGCGGCGGGGCATCGTCGTGGAGATTGACCCAGGCACACCCTCCCCACACCTCGCAGCGCACCGGCGTGAGGTCGAGGTCCTGGGGTGCAAGGTTGTGCTCGGCGAAGGTCTTCTTCCGTGGGACGAAGGTGTTCTGGCCGTCGGGTCCGTAACACCACCCATGGAAGGGGCAGATGAAGCCGCTCTCGCACGTCCCTCGTCCCTCGGCGACCTTGACGCCACGATGGCGGCAGGCGTTCTGGAATGCCGCCACTCCCCCATCGTCGGAGCGCACCACGATGATGGACTGGTCGAGAATCTCGTACTCGACGAAATCGCGAGGTTGTGGGATCTCCTCGAGCCGGCAGGCCATCTGCCACACCCGTCGCCACAACAGCTCGGCCTCCAACCGGTAGAAGTCAGGATCGAAGTAGCGCTCTTTTCGAAGTCGGTCGGGCAGCTCCACGGCGTGAGGCACGGTCAATGCCGACGACCTGCGATCCACGACCGCCATTCGGCCCCCTTCCCTCTCGGACGAGTGTCTGGTGGAACTGTATAGTGTTCCGACCGGTACAATAACGTCTGCGCCTCGGCGATGCAGGATGTCCGTGCCGACGACATCGCGCTGAACGGTTCATCGCCTCGAAGTCTCATGACATCTCCAGAACCCGCACCCGACGAGCCCTCTGACGACGACGTCGTCGACGTGGACGTACTTGTGGTGGGTGCAGGCATCACCGGCCTCTATCAGCTCTATCGCGCTCGGGAAGCGGGCTTCTCCTCGCAGCTGCTCGAAGCCGGTGACGGCGTCGGTGGCACGTGGTACTGGAATCGCTACCCGGGGGCACGGTTCGACTCGGAGAGCTACACCTACGGGTACCTGTTCTCGAAGGATCTCTTCGAGGAATGGGAGTGGCGAGAGCATTTCGCAGAACAGCCCGAGATCGAGCGGTACCTGAACCACGTGGTGGATCGCTTCGACCTTCGGCGTCACATCCGGTTCGGCGCCAAGGTCACGTCTGCGGTGTACGACGCGGGGGCGTGGAGGGTCGTGGCCGGTGACGGCACCACGTACCGGGCTCAGTACTTCATTGCTGCGACCGGCGTCCTCTCGGTGCCCTATTACCCGGAGGTGCCGGGGCGCGAGAACTTCCGGGGCGAGTCGTACCACACGGGGCTGTGGCCGGCGGCACCGGTCGACTTCGCGGACAAGCGCGTTGCGGTCATCGGCACCGGGTCGAGCGGGGTGCAGATCATCCCCGCCATCGCGGGAACGGTTGCCTCCCTCACCGTCTACCAGCGCACGGCCAACTGGTGTACGCCGCTGAACAACGCACCGATCACGCCTGACGAGCAGGCTGAGCTCAGAGCCGGCTTCGAGGCAATGTGCGAGACGCTGAACACGTCACCCAGCGGATTTCTGCACCTCGCGCACGATCGAGCCACCTTCGAGGACACGAAGGAGGAAAGGTGGGCGTTCTACGACAAGATGTGGAGCAGCCCTGGCTTCTCGAAGCTCACCAGCAACTACAGCGATCTCTTGATGGATGAGGCTGCGAACGCAGAATGGTGCACGTTCGTCTCGGAGAAGATACGGAGCATCGTCGCGGATCCAAAGACGGCAGAGAAGCTGATCCCCGATGAGCACCGCTTCGGTGAGAAGCGACCTCCATTCGTGACGGGTTACTTCGAGGTGTACAACAACCCGAACGTGGATCTCGTCGATCTCAGGCGGACGCCCATTCTGCGCATGACCGACAATGGGATCGAGACTTCCGATGGTGTGCGAGAGTTCGACATCGTCGTGTGGGCGACGGGCTTCGACTTCGGTACCGGTGCGCTGGCGCGAATGGACATCCGAGGTCGGGACGGTGTTGCGCTCCGCGACCACTGGGCCGACGGCCCGAGAACGTTCCTCGGCATTCAGACTACGGGGTTCCCGAACTTCTTCTTTCCCGGTGGGCCACACGCGGCGGCCGGCAACAACCCGCGGTACAACGGCGACCAGGTGGACTTCGTCACCGACACACTCATCTATGTCCGGAGCCACGGCTTCGACGTCATTGAGGTTGGCGCGGCGGCAGAAGACAAGTGGACCGACATGATCGATCGGTGGGCCACGAGAGCGCCCTCTTTCGGGGAAAGCAGCTACTACTTCGGGAGCAACATCCCCGGGAAGCCACGCAAGTACCTGCTGAACTCGGCCGGTCGGCCGAAGCTCTTCACGGAGATCGCCAAGGTGATCGAGACCGACTACCAGGCGTTCAGGCTGTCACGTTCCTCCGACCCCGCACCCCTGGGGGCGTCAGGTTAGATCCGAATCCCGAACTCCTCAGACCGTGGCGACGGGCGTCAACGGGGAGCCGACCGCTCCGGGCAAGCGCAGCGGCGGCGCGGTGAGCAGGAATCGGCTCCGGCCGTGCTCGCGCAGCCACGACGCGAGCTCGTGCAAGTACCACATCTCCCCCAGTGGGACGCCGAGTCGGAACAGGCAGAGATGGTGGATCGGAAGGAACGAGTGCCGGCTCTCGTCGCGGTCCTTGCCGACCATTCCTTCGACGGCGTAGTTGTCCGCCACCAATGCCGAAATCTGGGAATCGCTGATCCACTGCAGAAGTGACTCGTCCCGGGCATCGAGGTAGGTGCACAGCGTGTGGATCTTCACCGGATCCGGGTCGCGGTTCCACTTCAGGATCTCCGTGGCGAAACCGGTGTGCAAAAGGAGCATGTCGCCCGGCTCGACGACGACGTTGTCGGCCGCCATGATCTCCTCGAGAGTCCTCAGGTCAACCCCGCGCCACTCGTGACCCAGGTGGTGGGCCAGGTCCACCAGGACGCCCCGCCCTTGGACGCCCTTGTACGCCATGTGCTCCAGGCCGAGGTGGCGAGCGAATGAGCGGTGCGCACCTCCGTCCCCCGCGGCGTCGGTCTTCGGCCCGACCAGGTCCTCACCGGCACGGTACCCGTTGTAGTAGACCGCCTCCTCAATCCCGTCGCCGTCCGCGTCGAACTCGGCACCGACGTGCGCCAGCGAGTCCCACTGTGTCGAGTACTGCAGCGAGAGGGTCACGACGTCGTCAGCCCAGACGTCCACGTATTTGGGATCGCCGAACTTCTTCATCGTGCTCATCGGAACGTTGAAGAACGTGCCCGGGTTGCCCTCCATGTCCTCGGTCGGCGCCAGGACCGGCGGGTGCCGCCGCTGGTTCAATGAAGTGCCTCCCGGGTAGTCCAGGGGCAGGCTCAGGCAAAAGCTGCGACCGGCCTCGACCTCCCTCACGCCCTCGAGGACCTTCTCGGGAGTGAGCAGGTTGATGCGGCCCAGCTCGTCGTCCTCGCCCCAGTCGCCCCATGTCGAACCGGGCGGCCTCTGCTTCCACCGCTTCGTCACGGTCTCGTCTCCTTCTGGCCGCAGGCATCCGCGACGGGCTGTCCGCGTTGCCTGTACCGACCGGTTGGTCTACACTCGGGCCGCAGGGTACCGCGTGCGTGCACGCCTGGTCAGCCCGCGATAGAAGATCTTGCGTCCGCGCGCAGGAAGGTCACGACCATGACAGAGACGCAACTCGTCGTTTCCGCCGACGGGCACATCCTGGAGCCCACCGATCTCTTCATCACCCGCCTGCCCAAGCACCTGCGGGACCGGGGGGTGTGGGAGGACGACTTCGAGATCGAGCCGCTCGTCGAGGGCGGAGCCCGGATATTCCGGCGGCTGCACACGCCCGGGTTCGAGGGCTGGACGATCTCCCGCTACCGCCAGACGAGCGGGCGGATGCCCGAGGGCGACCCCGAGCTGATCGTCGAAGACCTCGCTCTCGACGGGGTCGACGTCGGTGTGATGCACCCGAACCTTTCGCTCTTCGGCCTCTACTCCGACGACCACGAGCTGTCCCTGGCGCATGCACGCGTCTACAACGACTACATCATGGAACGGTTCACTCCGTACTTCTCGCGTCTTGCACCAACGGCCCCCGTTCCTCTGACCGACGTCGACGACGCGGTGGCTGAGATCGAACGAGTCGCGGCGGGCGGGTTCCGTGCGATCCTCCTGCCCGCGACGCCGCCCAAGCCGTACTACTCACGGGACTTCGACCCCGTGTGGGCGGCGGCCCAGGCGTGCGGCGTGCACGTGTTCATCCACACCCAGACGGGCGGCGTGAAGATCAACGACCCCGAGTCCACCACGCTCAAGGTCGTCATGGAGAACGCAGCACAGGTCAACCAACCGATGACCGAGAAGGCGGCAGCCAAGCGGATGGTCACGCAGGCGATTTACAGCACGATCGTCCCCCAGCAGGTCATATGCCAGCTCGTCGGCGGTGGCGTGCCCGAGCGCTACCCGGACCTGCACTTCGCCTTGATCGAGTTCAACGCCCACTGGCTCGCGTCGCTGGTGGGCAGCATGGACAAGTGCTGGGTGACCGGGATCGGACAAGACCCGGACTGGTGGCTGGGTGTCTGGGACGACACCCGCCCCCCCGAGGAACAGAGTGGCATGGCGCAGCTGTTCCGCCTCAACGACAAATGGCCGTATCCGCTCATGCCCAGCGAGTACGTCCGACGCCAGTTCCACGTCTCGTTCCAGGACGATCCCGTGGCGGTCGCCTGCCGTCACATCACGGGGTTGTCCACGATCGTGTGGGGCAACGACTACCCGCACGCCGAGGGCACGTTCCGGGGCAGCCAGGAGCTCATGGCCCGGCTCTTCGCGGGCGTGCCGGAAGACGAGCGTGCCGCCATGGTCGGTGGCACACTCGGCCGGATCCTCGGGTACAACGCTCCGGTGGCCGCAGCGGCGCCCGGGAACTAGGGCACCCCTCCCGAGTCAGCTGCACCGAAGGGGCGGATGCGCAATGAGCACGTACGGCTTCGAGGGGCGCGTCGCGATCGTCACGGGCGCGGGTCGCGGGATCGGCCGAGCCCATGCACTCTTGCTGGCCGACCGAGGAGCGAACGTCGTCGTCAACGACCTGGGCGGCACCATGGATGGCCTCGGAGCCGACGCAGGGGTGGCGTCCGCAGTCGCGGCAGAGATCGTGGCGACAGGCGGCACCGCGACCGCGGATGGCAACGACGTGGCCACAGCCGAGGGCGCACAGGCGCTCATCGACTCGGCGGTGGAACGGTTCGGACGCCTCGACATCCTTGTGAACAACGCCGGCATCATCCGGTGGGCAGGGTTTCCGGGCGCCGACTCGGACAACCTCGCCAGCCACCTTGCGGTGCACACGGTCGGGTCGTTCAACACCACCCGCGCCGCCTGGCCGCACATGCTCGAACAGGGCTACGGCCGCATCGTCATGACCACCTCGTCGGGAATCTTCGGCCTGCCCAACAACATCTCCTATGCGACGGCCAAGGCGGCCGTCATCGGACTCACCCGCAGCCTGACAACCGCCGGAGCTGCCCATGGGATCAAGGTCAACCTCGTTGCGCCGGCGGCCTTCACCCGGATGGCGGGCCAACCAACCGCCGACGCTGGCTCGCCCGGCCAGGAGACAGGGTCGTCGCCGATGTCGGCGGACCTCGTCGCACCGATGGTGGCCTTCCTCGCCCACGAATCCTGCCCGGTCAGCGGCGAGATCTACGCTGCCGGAGCTGGTCGGTTCGCCCGCATCTTCATCGCCTCCACCCCCGGGTACGTCCACCCGACCAACGAGCCGACGGTCGAGGACATCGCGAAGCACTGGGAAACGATCAACGACGAGACCGGCTACTTCATCCCCGCCGATCTGATGGCCTGGTCGGCCGCCTTCATGGAACACCTGTCCCCAGCGGGACCGGGATCTGCTACCTCCTAGACGTGGACCTCTCCCTCACCGAAACCGAACGCGACCTCGTCGAGCTCTGCCGCGACTTCGCGCAACGCGAGATCGCACACCGTGCGCCGCCGGCATGGGACGAGGCGCGGTGCCCGACCGACCTGCTCCGAGAGATGGGTGGGCTCGGACTCCTGGGCATCCTCGTCCCAGAAGAGTGGGGCGGAATCGGCATGTCGACGATCGGCTTCGTCGCCGCGATGGAGCAGATCGGGCGCGCGGACCAGTCCGTGGCAGCAGCATGGCAGGCGCACGCGACCATCGGCTCGTTGCCGTTGTACCTCTTCGGAAACGACCTGCAACGGGAACGTTGGCTCCGACCGCTCGCCGAGGGACGCGTGCTCGGCGCATTCGGCCTGACGGAGCCCGACGCGGGTTCCGATGCCCGTGGGATCCGTACCCGTGCCGAGCGGCGCGATGGCGGCTGGCTGATCAACGGTCGGAAGACGTTCATCTCAAATGCGGGGACCGACATGTCCTTCGGCGTGACGCTGCTGGCGCGTACGGAGTCCGATGCGGACCAGGCGCCGGCCTATGCCAGCCTTGTCGTCGAGAAGGGCACGCCGGGTTTCTCCATGGGGCCGAAGATGCGCGGCATCGGGTGGCGCGGTCTCGACACGCGCGAGCTGTACCTCGACGACGTCTGGGTCCCCGACGACCACCTCGTCGGTGATCCCAACATGGGACTCGGGCAGTTCCTGCGGACGCTCGAAGTCGGGCGCATCTCAATCGCCGCATTGTCGCTCAGCTTGACCCAAGCGGTGCTCGACATGGCAACGGAGTACGCCACCCAGCGGGTTCAATTCGGTCAGCCGATCTCGAAATTCCAGGCCGTGCAGTTCAAACTGGCGGACATTGCCACAGAGTTGGAGGCGGCGCGCTGGCTGACGTACCGTGCGGCGTACCTGCGGGACTCGGGTCAGGGATTCCAAAAAGAAGCGGCCATGGCCAAGTTGAAGGCCAGCCGAGTGGCGGCGTGGGCTGCATCGGAAGCGGTGCAGATCCACGGGGGCCTGGGTTACATGCTCGAGACGCCGGTGGCGCGCTTCTACTGCGACTCAAAGGTGCTCGAGATCGGTGAGGGCACCAACGAGATCCAGCACTTGGTGATCGCGCGCCTGTTGGGCTGCTGACCTAGACGGCAACGAGGCGTCGGATGGCCTCGGCGATGTCGTCGCGGTCGGGAAGCCAGGCTCGTTCGAGATCGGGTGCATACGGCGGCGGTGTTGCCGCGGCGCCGATCCGCTCGATCGGGGCGTCGAGATCCCAGAAGCCCTCGCGAGCGACGGTGGCCGCAATTTCCGCGCCGATGCCAAACGGGACGACCGCCTCATGCGCAATGAGCAGGCGGCTTGTCTTGTGCACCGACTCCAGAATCGGAGCGACGTCGAGCGGAGCGACGGTTCTCAGGTCGATCACCTCCACCGAGATCCCCTCGTCCGCCACGCGTTCGGCTGCGGCCACGGCCTCGTGCACCATCCGGGACACCGACACAACGGTGACGTGCGTCCCTCGCCGGACGACCGCGGCCTTGCCGATCGGGAGGACGTAGTCGGGCGGCGGCTGCGGCCCCTTCATGCCGTACAGAAGCCGGTTCTCGATGAAGACCACCGGGTTGGGGTCCTGGATTGAGGCGCGCAGGAGACCGTACGTGTCAGCCGGCGTCGACGGCATGACGACGGTGAGGCCGGGAATGTGCGCCAGAAGCGCCTCGAGGCTCTGTGAGTGCTGGCTCCCCGAGGAGCGCCCTGCGCCAAACTGCGTCCGCACGGTCAGCGCCATTTCGGCGGCCCCGCCGGTCATGAAGGGCAGCTTTGCCGCCTGGTTGAGCAGCTGGTCGAAGCAGACCCCGAGGAAGTCGAGGTACATCAGCTCGACGACGGGGCGCATCCCGGCCATCGCGGCACCCACGCCGAGGCCGATGATCGCCGTCTCGGAAATCGGGGTGTCACGCACCCGCGCGCCGAACCGATCGGCGAGTCCGCGGGTGAGCCCAAAGACGTTGCCTCCCGCGCCGACGTCGATACCGGCGACGAACACACGGTCGTCCTCCTCCAGCTCGGCCTCGAGCGCCATGCGGACTGCGTCCATGGTGCGGAACACCGGTGCCTCTGCACGAGGCGGCGGCGGCTCCGATCGGACCGGCCTCGTACGGACGACGAAGTCGGACAACGTGGCCACGGCCGGACTCGACAGCCGGCGGGCACTCTCGACGGCCCCGTCGAGTTCCTCGGCAATCGATGCCTCGAGCGCCTTGATCTCGTCGTCCTCGACACCGGCCTCCCGAAGTCGGCGCTCGTGAGCGAGGAGCGGGTCATGCGCCTTCCAGGCCTGGACCTCGTCGGGGGTTCGGTAGCGCTCTGGATCGCCCTCGTAGTGGCCGTGCCAGCGGTAGGTAGCCGCCTCGAGGACGGCAGGACCGCCCCCGGAACGTGCAGCCTGCACCACCCGCTCCATGGCGGCTGCAGTGGCGGCCACATCATTGCCGTCAACCGAGTGGAAGGGGATCCCGTAGCCCCCAGCTCGCAGCTCGAGTGAGGCCGCGTGCTGGGAGGAGGCCGGGGAGAACTCCGCGTAGCCGTTGTTCTCGCAGAAGAAGACCACCGGCAGACGCCAGACGGCGGCCAGGTTCAGCGCTTCGTGGAACGCTCCCTGCGCGACCGCGCCGTCGCCGAAGAACGCGACTGCGACGCGGCCGTCGTCCCGGAGCTGTGCCGCGTGCGCAGCCCCCACCGCGATCGGGAGCCCCGCCGCCACGATCCCGTTCGCACCGAAGATTCCAACGGTGGGATCGGCGATGTGCATGGAGCCCCCCCGGCCACGATTCGTACCCTGCTCCCTGCCCATCAGCTCCGCGAACATGCCGGCGGGATCAAGCCCCTTGGCCAGACAGTGGCCGTGCCCGCGGTGTGTCGAGGTGATGACGTCGGCGGCCTGGAGCGGCCAGCATGCGCCGACCGCCGTCGCCTCCTGCCCGATGGACAGGTGCACGAAGCCGGGAACCTCCCCGTCGCGGTAGAGCGCAGCCACCCGCTCCTCGAAGCCGCGGATGCGCACCATCCTGCGATGCATCTCGGTGAGGTCAACCAGCGAAAAGTCGGAGCTCGAGGACGGGTCGATGGGCACGAAGTGTGTATTGTACTGGTCGGTACAACCAAGGAAAAGCGATGATCAGTCGGATCGAGATCCCCGGGTCGTTCCCCGACGCCGGCGCGGTCTCAGGGAAGCGCGTGGTGATCACCGGCGCCAGCCGCGGGCTGGGTGCCCTGCTGGCGCACGCCTTCTCCGATGCCGGTGCATCTGTCGCGCTCGTCGCTCGGACGGAACGGGACCTCAAGACCGTCGCCGAGGCAATTCCCGGGCCCTCCATGGTGCTCAGCGGTGACGTCACGGACGAAGACTTCAACGAGGCCGTGGCCGACGCCACGGTGGCTGAATGGGGCGGCGTCGACGTGTGGATCTGCAATGCCGGGATCTCTCCGATCGTGGCCGGCCCCCGGCGGACGGACGTCTCGGTCTGGCGGCAGGTCCTCGAGGTCAACCTCACAGGCGCGTTCCTCGGGGCCCGCGCCGCGGCACGGGTGATGCGCGTGGGTGGCCGGTTGATCTTCACGGGGTCGGTCCTCGGGGAGAGGCCGCGCAAAGGGTTGAGTGCCTACAGCGCGTCGAAGGCAGGGCTGGTCGGCATGGCCAAGGGTCTCGCACTCGACCTGGCTCCCGTCGAGATCACCGTCAACGTCGTCGCCCCCGGGTGGTTCGATTCGCCGTTGGCCGACGGGTGGATGAAGGATCCCGAGCTCTCGGCCTCCATCACCGGGCACACTGCGCTCCGCCGCTGGGGGGCGCCCACCGACCTGGCCGGCGCCTATCAATTCCTCGCCTCCGACGCATCCGCATTCATCACCGGCACCGTCCTCAACGTCGACGGCGGATACCTACTCGTATGACGCCACAACGACGGGTCGTGGCGATCACGGGAGCGGGAGGCGCGCTCGGGACGGCGATTGCGCAGCAGCTCGCGAGCGAACCCGCGACCGACCTCGTGTTGAGTGATGTCAGCGCCCCATCGCTCGAGGCGGCCGGAGCCGGACTCCCAGCGACGGGGGGTGAGATCGAGACGATCCTCGCCGACGTGAGCGACTTCTCCCAGGTCGAGTCCGTGATCGCGCTGGCGGTCAAGCGGTTCGGCCATCTCGACGTCGTGATCGGCAATGCCGGCGTGCTCTCCGCGAACGGTCGCATCCACAACCTGGACACCGAGGAGTGGGAGCGGGCGTTCCGGGTCAACGTCCTGGGTGCGGTCAACAACATCCGTGCCGCGGTCGCGGTGATGCGTCCACAGGGGTCGGGGTCCATCGTGTTGACGGCGTCGGTCTCCGGGTTGACGGCGTGGTCTCATGCTGCTCCCTACTGCGCGACGAAGGCCGCGGTGATTCAGCTCGCGAAGGTCGCCGCTGTCGAGTATGCGCGCGACGGAATCCGTGTCAACTGCGTGTGCCCAGGGACGTTCCGCTCGGCGATCCATGCGGATCTTCCCCCAGATGCGCTCGAGACGATCGCCGGGAGGCACCCCTTGGGGCTCGGAACGGCGGCCGACCTCGTGGGTGCGTACTCGTATCTGGCGGGCGATGCATCGCGTTGGACGACCGGATCCGCGATCGTCGTCGACGGGGGTTACTCGGCGCCATGACGGCGGCAGACCACATGCCTAGGGAGAGTTGGCAATGCCTTGCATGAAGATCTCCGCGAACGGCTGTGCCACGTCTCGAGCCGAGAGTGGCCCGCCCGCCTTCAGCCACAGGTACGTGTAGTTGTGCATCCCGAGCCAGGCCAGGGCGGTCAGCCTCGGCTGCAGTTCACGAAACTCGCCCGAATCGATGCCAGCCTGGAGAACGTCCTCGACTCGTCGCTCGTACTGACGGCGCCGCTGGCGGAACTGCTCGGCTCTCTCACCGGTGAGCGCAGGGAACTCGTGGAGGAAGACCCAGACGTGATCCGGGTAGCGGTGGATCACGTCGAGAAGCTCGTGGCCGAGCATTGCCAGCTGCTCCGGCGGCGAGCCCCCCGCCTCCGCCACACGATCTGCCCCGAGCATCACCTCGTCCATCACCCGGTCGTGGATGGCTGCGAGCAACTCCTCCTTGGAGCCGATGTAGTGGTAGAGCGCGCCCTTCCCGAGATCGTTCGCAACACAGAGTTCCGTGATACCCGTCGCGTGATACCCACCCCGGGCGAAGACGCGTGCGGACGTGTCCACGATGGCTTCACGGCGCGCCTGCCAGTTGGCTCTGCGCCGGGTGTCACCGGTCCCTTCCGCCCGTGTCATCAGTAGCGAGGTTAGCGGCCTATGGAGGACGCGCCACGTGACCGAGCCGGAACGCTCCGTGAGATCCCTGCCGTGAAGGAGCGCTGATGACTGCCACGCTGACGACTGCGGCGGATATGAACTGGTTCGCCGTGCTGGCCTACCACGCCTCCCGTTCACCGGACAAGGCGATCACGGTGTTCGAAGGTCAGACCACGACGTACGGGGAGATGGCCGAGCGCGTGATTGCGCTCGCGGGCGGTCTGTCCGAAGGCGGCATCGGCCGTGGTGATGTCGTGGCCCTCCTCTCGTACAACTGCCCCGAGTTTCTCGAGACGATCTTCGCCGCCAATTACCTCGGCGCCATCGCGATGCCCATCAACTGGCGGCTCGCCGCTCCCGAGGTGCGGTACATCCTGGAACACTCCGGCGCTCGGGCCCTCGCGTGCGACGAGTCGCTGGTGGAGCTCGCAAACGACGCCACGCAGGGAATGGAGACCGCTCTCGTCCGCGCCTGCGTGTCGGCACCTCCTCCGGCCGGATGGACGACGCTCGCTGACCTCCGCGCCTGTCCCAACAGAGCGGTGCGCGTCCCAGCGGCGGCTGACGACGTCCATCGCCTGATGTACACCTCGGGCACGACCGGCCGACCCAAGGGCGTCATGATCACACACGCCAACCTCACGTGGAAGAACCTGGCGCATCTCGTCGAGTTCGGCTTCACCAGCTCCGACCTCGGCCTCGCGTGCGGCCCCCTGTACCACGTCGGTGCACTCGACCTGACAACCACGTCCTTGATCGCCGCGGGAGCGACCATCATCATCCATCGTTCCTTCGATGCGCCCCGCGTCGTCGACGAGCTCGAACGATCTCAGGTCACGACGGTGTGGCTGGCGCCTGCCATGGTCAACG
>Ga0181526_10000643_pt1 | contig 36201 bp, 29 predicted proteins | sample PEATcosm2014_Bin_35_FD_119750 | JGI IMG/M metagenome (GOLD analysis project Ga0181526, IMG submission 119750) | Peatland microbial communities from MTU Mesocosm Facility, Houghton, MI, USA - PEATcosm2014_Bin06_30_metaG | ecosystem: Environmental > Terrestrial > Soil > Wetlands > Peat | place...
CGCGGGAACAGGTCGTCCTGGGCGATGGCCCGTGACGTCTCGGTGACGATGAGGGTCCAACCATTGAGCGCGCCGATGCCCGAGATCACCGCAATCGCGGCAATGAACTTTCCGGCCCAGGCGTTGTGCGGGAACATCGTGTCGAAGGCGTTGACGAACGGCGACCCGGTCCCGACGAGGGTGTGGTGCGAGACCAGTCCCATCACGACCGCCGTCACGAGCACGTAGAGGAGGGCGCTGAGCGCCGTGCCGACCACCGAGGCGCGCATCACGTTGCGGCGAGGATCCTTGACTCGCTTCGCGGTGATGGCCGCAGCCTCGACGCCGATGAAGGAGAAGAGCGCCACGCCGGCGGCGATGCCGATGCCGCTGTAGAGGCTGCCGCCCGTGGCGTTGAACGGGCCGAAGTTGGCCGAGGTCACGAAGAACCATCCGATGACGCCGACGAAGAGGAGAGGGAGGAACTTCAAGACGACGGTGACGTTCTGGAACCAGGCCATCTGGCGAACGCCCACCAGATTGATGATCGCCGGCACCCACAGCCCGACCATGGCGATGAACCAGTTCTCCATACCGGTGTTGTGGCCCCAGCCGAAGAGGGCGTCGACGTAGAACACCCACGACGACACGATGGCCGCGTTGCCGGCCCACGACTGGACCCAGTAGCACCAGCCGACGAGGTACCCGGCAAAGTCGCCGAATTCGTGGCGGGAGTAGGCGTAGAGACCGCCATCACTGTTGGGCACCCGCTTGGTGAGCTGCCCGAAGAGGACGGCCAGGAGCATGGCGCCCACGGCGATGACGGCCAGCACCGCGATGCCCATGGTGCCGGCGCCCGCCAGGACCGCAGGCATGGTGAACACCCCGGTCCCCACGATGCTGCCGATCACGAGGCCGGTGGCCGACGTCAGACCCAAGGCGTGGGCCTTCTCCTTGTTCCGCCCCGACATGGGGGGCCCGGTCGGGGTGGATCCCGCAGCTTCGGACTCGGTGCTCATGATCGTCATCGGGCTCTCCATTCCAATGAGTCGCCGGACCTAACCGATCCCGACTCTGACCAGGCTGCAGGGCCAGGCCCGACTCAGCCAGGGTCAAAAGTCCCCAACCACCGGGGATCGCCCACGTCAGCCGTGAGCGAAGGGATGCCGAGAGTCCTTTCGGTGACGAGCGTGTGAACTGCGTGTCCGCTACCTGCCCGCGGCAGGCTTCGAGGGCGGCACCACCCCGGACTCTCCTGGACGCGCACCCGGATTGACGAAGTGCACGAACCGCGAGACGCGACGCCGGATCCGGCGCTCCAGCCGCTCGGTATGGGTGGAGGCGATGCGCGGTGTCCGGGCGTGCGGGCTTCGATAGAAGCGGGTCTTCGCCACCTCGACCAGCAGCAGGTAGACCACGACCATCCCGAACAGCAGGAGGAAGAACGTCGTCGGCAGCGGGGTGAACCCCAGTAGGTGTGCCAGCCCGGTGTACGGCAGCACGGCTCCGATGAGGGCTGCTCCGGTCGGCACGACGAGCATCGGCCAGCTAGGACGGCTCTTGAAGAAGGGGACCCGCCTGGTGCGGATGACATAGATCACCAATGTCTGCGTGGCGATGGACTCGACGAACCAGCCAGTCCGGAACTCGACGTGACCGGCGTGGAGCAGCGAGAGCATGACCCAGAAGGTCAGGAAGTCGAAGATGGAGCTCACGGGACCGAAGACGGACATGAAGCGACGGATGAATTTCATGTCCCAGGCCGCCGGGCGAGCCAACGCCTCGGGGTCGACCCGGTCGGTCGGGATCACCAGCTGTCCCGTGTTGTACAGCAGGTTGTTGAGGAGGATCTGCGAGGGCAGCATCGGGAGGAAGGTCAAGAAGACGGAGGCGCCCGCCGCACTGAACATGTTGCCGAAGTTCGACGAGGTGGCCATGAGGACGTACTTCATGGTGTTGTTGAAGATGCGGCGACCTTCCATGACGCCTTCGGCGAGCACGCCGAGGTCCTTGTCGAGCAGCACCACGTCAGCGGCGTCCTTGGCCACGTCGGTTCCCGAGTCGACCGAGATGCCGACATCGGCATGATGCAGGGCCACCGCGTCATTGACCCCGTCACCGAGGAACGCGACGTCCTTCCCGGTGCGACGGGCCACCTTGATGATCCGGGACTTCTGATCGGGGCCGATCCGGGCGAAGACCGTCGTGGTCAGGATCGCCGCCTCCAGCTGGTCGTCGGTGAGCGCCTCGACCTCTACGCCGCTGAGCACCCCGCCGCAGTCGACCCCGATTTCCGAGCACACCCTGGCGGCGACCAGCCCGTTGTCCCCGGTGATGATCTTGACGTCCACCCCGAGCCGCTCGAGTTGCGCGATGGAGGCACCGGCGTCCACCTTCGGCCGATCGGCGAACGTCAAGAACCCGGCCAACTCCAACTGCTGCTCGTCCGCCGCCGTCGGCGCACGCACGCCCTCGGCGGGACGACTGGCGACCGCCACCACCCGCGCCCCTTCGGAGAACAGCGCGTCCAGGGCCGAGCGCGCGCTGTCGGGGACGTCGAGGCACCGGTCCAGGACGATTTCCGGGGCCCCTTTGGTGACGAGGAGCGCACTGCCGTCCGGCCCATCGACCAGCACCGACGCCAACTGCCGCTCATGGTCGAACGGCAGGATGCCCTTGCGCACGTACCGGGAGACGTCGACGGCGACGTCCCCTCCCGCAGCGGCTCCGGGGGCAGCCCACAGGGCCTGGTCCAGCGCGTTCCCTCCGACCGGGCCATGTGCTGTCACCGCTGCCTCGTTGCAGAGGAGTCCGAGCAACAAGGGGGCTTCACTCTCCTGGCCAGACGGATCGATGCCCCGTTCGTAGGTGATCAGGCCCTCGGTGAGGGTGCCCGTCTTGTCGGTGAAGAGGATCTCGATGTTGCCGAGGTCCTCAATGGCCACCAACCGCTTCACCAGAACCTTCTTGGCGGCCAGTGCCTTCGATCCCGACGAGAGGCTGACCGTGACGATGGCCGGCATCATTTCGGGCGCGATGCCGACGGCGATCGCCAGCGAGAAGAGAAGTGCCTCGATCAGTGGGCGCGAGAGCGCCACGTTGACGATGAAGATGAAGGCTGTCAGGGCCGCGGCGACGCCGAACAGGAACCGCGAGAAGCGCGACAGGCCTGCTTCGAAGGCCGTCTGACCCTGACGTTCGGACATGCCGGCCGCGATCTGCCCGAAAGCGGTGCGCGCGCCCGTCTGGACGACCACACCGAGTGCCGACCCCTCGTGCACGATCGTCCCCATGAAGGCACATCCCGGCTGGTCCTGCGCGGCACGTCCGGTGACGGGTGACACGGACTTGACCACGGGCATCGACTCCCCCGTGAGGATGCCCTCGTCACACTCGCACTGGTCCACGGTGAGCAGGCGCAGGTCGGCCGGCACGAGCGCCCCGATGCGGAGCGCAACCACGTCGCCGGGGACGAGATCCGTCACGGGTACCCGAAGGGTTTCGCCGTTCCTGTGGACCTCGGCCTCCTGCCGGATCTGGGCCCGGAGCGACTCCATCGCGATCGCCGCCCGGTACTCGTTGAAGAAGCCGAGGCCGACGCTGAGGAAGACGATGACGGCGATGATCACGGCGTTGGTGCCGCCACCGGTGAGCCCGGACACGAGCGCCGCCCCGAGCAGAAGGACCAGGATGGGGTTCCGGATCTGGCGAAAGAGGACCGCCGTGGCACGCACCCGGTGCACGGCGAGCGCATTCGACCCGAACCGACGCAGTCGCTCCTCCGCCTCGTCGGGCGTGAGACCTTCGGGCCGGCTCCCGAGCTCGGAGAGTACCTCGTCCGGTGTGAGCGCAGCGGCCTCGACGAGATTGAACTCAGGTGATGGGGCGCGTGTGGCCAGAGCCATGCCGTCAGCCTTGTGCGCGAGAGCCGCCGGCACTAGGGCCATGGGTCCGAAAGAGCCTTTCACCGCCGTGGCCCGACGGGGGACGTCGCCTGGTGGATTTTGGGGGAAGGCAGAATGGCTCAACCGACACACTGCACGCAGCAGCGCGGCGGCGGTCTCGATGGCGTTGGATCTCGTCGGTGGACTTCTTGCCGAGCGCGATCCGACCACAGGCGTGCGTCCGACATCGACATGGGACCATCACCGCTCGCCCCGGGGTCGAAGGCCCACCCGGCGCGAAAGGTCCGGGCGTGGCTGGACCGGGCTCCGGTGACGGGCTCCCCGGGAGTCACGATCGCCCACACCGGCTCCCCCCCTCGCCGCATCTCCGGTTGCGAACCGTCTACCCTGGCACGACAGGGCGGAACCGGAGGAGGAGAGTCTTGGCGGTCACCGAGACCATCACGGTGCTGTTCACCGACTTGGTCGGCTCGACCGAGATCAGTTACGCAATCAGCCCGGAGGCGTCGGACCAGCTGCTCCAGGCTCACTTCTCGCTGCTGCGTCGAGCCATCGCCGGCTCCGGAGGGGCTGAGGTGAAGGGCCTCGGCGACGGGGTGATGGCCGTGTTCCGCAGCACGTCCGCCGCCCTGTCGTGCGCCGTGGCGATGCAGCAGGCCGTCCACCGTGACAACGTCGGCGCCAGCCATCAGCTGGGACTGCGCATAGGACTCAGCGGCGGAGAGGCGACGTTCGAGTCGAACGACTACTACGGCGACCCGGTGATAGAGGCGGCCCGGCTCTGCGCCCACGCCGACGCCGGCCAGATCCTGGCCACGGAGGCCGTCCGGGTGATGGGCGGACGGCGCAACCCTTTCCTCTTCGAGCGGGTCGGTGCGCTGGAACTGAAGGGCCTGCCCGAACCCGTGGAGGTTCTCGATGTCCGTTGGGAGCCGCTCGATGAGACTGCCGCTGAGGGCGGCGTGCCGCTCCCGGCGCGCCTGAGGCACGTGCCCCTCACCGGAGTCGTTGCCCGCGAGACCGAGGCGGCACTGCTCACCGACGCCTACAAGCGAGCGGCGGCCGGAGAAGGTCGTGCGGTGGTCCTCGTGTCGGGTGACGCCGGCGTGGGGAAGACGACGCTGGTCGCCGAGGCCGCCCGCCGCGCCGCCAAGGAGGGTGCCTGCGTGCTCCTGGGGCGTTGCCACGAAGACGTCAGCGCGTCATACTCGCCCTTCGCCGAGGCGCTGAACCACTACGTGGCACATGCGCCCGAGCACGTGCTCCGAGCCCACGTCGACGTCCACGGGGGCGACATCACATCGATGGTCCCCGCGCTCGGTCGACGGCTGGGGGCAGTTCCGGCACCGACGAGGACGGATCCCGACACCGAGCGCTACCTTCTCTACGGGGCGGTGGCTGGCCTTCTGACGGCCGCCTCCGTGCTCCAGCCGACCATCCTCGTGCTCGACGACATGCAATGGTCGGACAGTCAGAGCCTGCGGCTCCTGCATCATGTCGTGACCACCGTCGAGTCGGAACGGTTGTTCGTGCTCGGGACGTTTCGGGACACGGAACTGTCGCCCTCCAACCCGCTCCTCGACTTCCTCGGTGCGCTGCAACGCGAACCGGGTGTCAGCCGGATCGAATTGAAGGGCTTCGACGACACCGGGGTCCTCGCATTCATGGAGGCTGCGGCGGGGCAACCCCTCGAGGAGGCGGCAACGGATCTCGCCCACGCGCTCTGTCTGGAGACCGAAGGCAATCCCTTCTTCCTCGGAGAAGTGCTGCGGAGCCTCATGGAGTCCGGCGCCATCTACCAGGACGACCGTGGCCGTTGGACGGCTGCGGGGGAAATGTCCGAGATGACGCTGCCCAACAGTGTGCGAGAAGTGATCACGGCCCGTGTCGGCCGGCTCGGCGCACACGCCGGTCGGGTCCTGTCCATGGCATCGGTCATCGGGCGGGACTTCGAGTTCGACTTGCTGGACACCGTGACCGACCTCAGCCAGGAGGAGCTGCTCGACATCCTCGACGCTGCGTCCGGTGCCGCCCTCGTGCGTGAGGTCCCCGAGGTACCGGGGCGCTACAGCTTCTCGCACGCTTTGACGCAGCACACGTTGTACCAGGGCCTGCCGAGGGTCCGGCGGACCCGGGCCCATCAGCAGGTGGCCGAGGCCATTGAGTCGGCCGTCGGGCACACACCGGGAGCACGGGTGGGCGAGCTGGCCCACCACTGGCTGAGCGCCAGCCAACCAGCCAACGCCACCAAGGCCATCGGCTACGCCCGGCAGGCAGGCGAGGCCGCCCTGGCCGCCTTGGCCCCCGACGATGCGGTCCGTTACTTCTCCCAGGCGCTCCACCTCGCGGCCACGGTGCCGGAGGACGACCCCCTGGTCGGCTGCGACGTGCGTTTGGCCCTGGGCGAGGCACAACGCCAGGCCGGGTTGCCGGGCTTCCGGGAGACGTTCCTCGACGCCGCACACCGAGCCCAAGAGCTCGGTGCAACCGACCGCCTGGTGGCCGCCGCGCTGGGAAACAGCCGCGGTTTCTTCAGTTCGATCGGCGTCATCGACGCCGACAAAGTCGCCGTGCTGGAGTCGGCGCTCCATGCCCTGGGCAATGACGACACGCGCGAACGGGCGCTCCTCCTGGCGACGCTGTGCAGCGAGCTCGCCCTCGGCACGACGCTGGAACGGCGCCAGGAGCTGGCCGACGCCGCCAGAGCGATGGCGCGGCGGTTGGGGGACCCGGACACCATCATCCGCACCGTCAACTTGGTCTGTGACCCGCTCCAGGTCCCTTCCACCCTGAACGAACGGATGGTCGACGCGAGGGAAGCCCTGGAGCTGTCGGAGCTCCTGGGGGACCCCGATCTGCTCTTCTGGACCGGCGCCTACAGCCGGCTGGCCGCAGTGCAAGCCGGTGACTTCGAGATGGCGCGTCGGTGCCTGGACACCATGCGCGCCGTGATCAGGGGACTCCCCCAGCCGACGATGAGGTGGGTCACCCTGTTCAACGACGCCGCCGACGCGCTCCTGTCCGGGGACCCCGACAGAGCCGAACAGCTCGCCACGGCTGCGTTGGAGATCGGGACGGAGAGCGGACAGCCCGATGCCTTCGGCTTCTACGGGGCCGAGTTGATCGGCGTCCGCCGCCAACAGGGGCGCTGCGGCGAACTCGTCCCGTTGATTGAGCAGATCGCTGCCGAGAACCCGGCGCTCCCGGTGTTCCGTGCGACGCTGGCCGAAGGACACATGGAGGCCGGCAACTTCGACACGGCTCGCCAGATGCTCGACGCAGCGGCCGCGGACCTGACCTCATTGCCCTACGACGTCCTCTGGATCTTCGCGGTGGCCTCCTACGCCGACGTTGCCACCGAACTGCGCGCCGAGGCACCGGCTCGGCTTCTCCTAGATCTGCTTGCGCCTTTCGACGAACAGGTTCTCTTCATCGGGGCGACGGCCGGAAGCCCAGTGGCGTACTACTGCGGCGGCCTGGAGTCGGTGCTCGGCCTCTACGATCAGGCCGAGACGCACTTCGCCAAGGCAGCCGAGCTCAATGCCAGGGGTCAGATGGAGTTCGCTGCCGCGGTCACCCACCTGCGGTGGGGCTGCATGCACTCAGCCCGCGGCGACCCCGGCGATCTCGAGCGAGCGCGCGACCTTCTCACGCAAGCCCACGTCGCAGCCATGGGACGGGGGTACGCCAGCATTGAGCGGCGAGCCACAGTGGCATTGTCGGAACTGGGCTGACCAGTCTGGGTTGTGAAGGGTACGCCGCTGAACATCCCTCGTACGTCGCACGCCCGAGCAGCACGCACCGCGGCAGGACCGCTTCGCCATCTGGGCTCATCGGAAGCCCTGCCAGGTCGTCTGGCTGAAGCGATCGCCCTTGCGGAACCCCAGGCCTCGCACCGGGCGCACCCGGAACACGATCACGCGTCCACCGGCACCCCGGTCGCTGAACGCCCCATCGCGCACAACGAAGTTCCACGGACCGGTCGGGTACTTGATCGCGAACGCGGTCGCGACTGGTTGGAGCTCGGCGTCGTCGGTCACCTGCTCGGCCTGGCCCTCGAGCACGACGTCACACGCTCCCTCGACGAGGTCGCTGCGCCCGGTCGTCAGCACGCACGACGGGTTCTCGGCCAGATTCCTCGCCTTGCGCTCCTCAGGCCCGGTGGCAAACCAGAGCGCCTCCGCGTGCCAGACAGCGATCAGAGGCGTCACGTGCGGTCGGCCGTCGGGACGGACGGTGGAGAGCCAGTAGGTGTCCGCGGCACGCACGTGCTCAAGTCCCGCCGCCCACGGCGTCGGCGTCGAGTCCGGCTCGCTGAACCCATGGATCTCCGCTGTCACGTGCTCCGCTGCCATCCCATTCCCTCCCTCTCCGGATCGACGCAACCGGTCGCGATCGACAAGCGACATCGCCGACCTTACCGAGACGACTCGCCGGATAGGTGAGCCGATCGGGGACTCCGGCGCTTGCGAGTCGAGCAGCGCAGTGAGCTTCTCCGGTGCGAGGACCCGGTAGCTCTCGGTCACAAGCTGCCGGATCTCCTCCCAGTCCGTGTCGTCGGTGAGCCACACTCCGATGAGATCCCGGCCAGCTCTTCGAGGGACGAAGAACCGGTGGCCAACGGAGAGCAACGCCTCGCGCTCGTCAGGGTCGGCGCGCAACACGAGCAGCGGGACGGACTTGCCAGTCGATGACTCCATTGCCACGAGCAAGCAGAACGACCCTCGGCGGATGTCGAACGACTGCGCGGTCGATCTCGATCTCGCCAGTGAATGGTCGATACGCACCGTTACCTCGGGCAGCGCCAGGCACAGAGCGCGAACCCGCATGACGATGTTCTCTGGGACTTCGAGTGCCCTCATGCGAGACGTCTGGCGACGAAGTCCCGGAACTTGGTCCGGCCACACAGGATGCGCCTATCTGAGTCCGTGGCGGGCGGGGACACGCTTCCAGTATGGATGAACGTCGGCGACGACCAAGGGTGTCCATCGACGGGATTCGGGGACTGCCGTCGCGAGGGCGCCGCCAGGATCGGGGGCATGGTCCAAGTGGTCGCCGCCCCATCGAACGTAGGGTGGCCCGATGCGAATCGCCATCTTGGGAATGGGCAACATGGGTCGGGCTTTCGCCGCCAGGGGGATCGAAACTGGTCACCAGACGGCCGTTTGGAATCGCACCCCGGGTCGGGTCGCCGCCCTCGTGGCCAACGGAGCTCACGAAGCCAACACACCCAGGGCGGCGGCGGCAGGTGCCGACGCCGTTCTCGTCGTGCTCGCCGACGACGCAGCCGTCCTCGACGTGTGCCTGGGCGACGATGGCGTGTTGGCATCGCTCGAACCCGATGCCGTGTTGGCCAACGTCAGCACCGTCTCCCCGGAGACTGCTCGACGCCTTGCCGAGCTGGGACCTGACGGTCGGGTCCTTGACGCTCCGGTGATGGGATCGCCGGCGATGATCGCTGGCGGTCTCGGGAGGTTCCTCATCGGCGGCCCCGCCTCAGGGATTGCTGCCATCGAACCCCTGTGGAATGTCCTTGGATCCGGCTATACGCACTGTGGACCGGTCGGAACCGGTGCCACTATGAAGATCTTGGCCAACTCGTTGTTGATTACGGGAGTGGCGGCGCTTGCCGAGGCCATCGCCACGGCCAGACAGCAGGCAGTCCCCGACGAGTTCCTAAGGACCCTCCTTGCCGACAGTCCGTTGTTGAGTCTTGCCAGCAATCTCCGGTTGGACAGTCTGCTCGATCCGACGCATCCAGGTTGGTTCTCTCCGACATTGGCCCGTAAAGACCTTCGCCTCGCCATCGATCTGGCCGAGGAGACCGGAGTTGGTGTGCGCATCGGACCCGCAGCCGAAGCCCTCTTGACCACGGTGATTGATGCTGGCACGGAATGGCCAGACTTCACCGCTGTGATCGAAGCACTCTCCTGAAGGTCATCGGAGACGACGATCCCCGCTATCTGCGGATACCGGTCGGACGCCGGGTGCCCAAGTTCGCCAGTTGTGGGGCCCGCCATTCTTCCCCGCCCAAGTGCGATGGCGTCACGGTGCAGGCGAGCCTCTGTTGAAGATCGGCCACATGGAAGTTCACGCGGGCCTCAAGGTCTGATCTGACAGTCTGACCACGGGACGACCTGCATTCTCAAGGTGACGCGCATCTGTAACAGGGGATTCGCAGAATGGCAATGAGAGAGACGCGGACTGCGATAGGAGATGGCAATGCCGACCAACAAGCAGATCATTCAGGGCGCATACCAAACCTTCGCCGAGGGAAACGTACCGAAGGTGCTGGCGTTGATGGACGACAAGATCGAGTGGACTGAGGCGGAGGGCTTCCCGCTCCACGGCACGTACATAGGGCCACAGGCGGTTGTCTCGATGGTGTATTCATGCGGCTCGGTGAGATCGGCGACGATTTCACGGTTACCCCGACCCGATTCGTAGCCGAAGGCGACACCGTGGTCGCGACCGGTACCTACTCGTGGAAGCATCGCTCGACGGGCAAGCCGGCAGAGGTGCAGATGGCACACGTCTGGACGTTTCGCGATGGCAAGGTCATCTCGATGCAGCAGCACGTCGATACGCTCAAAGTGCAGGAGCTGTCCGCCTGAGCGGTCTTTCCCATCCCTGAGTCTTTGCCCCGGCCTGGTGTCGGCTGGCCGCCGCGTCCGCCGGGTCGGGGAGGCATCCAGTCCACACGTTTCAGTAGCAACTCAGTGGCAGGATTTCATCCGATTGGACCCCAAGGACTAGCCCCAGAAGATGCACGTGGGATCTATGTCGATCTCGCCGAGGAGCTCCTCAACCGATCCCGGATCGATGAGGTCGTAAAGATGCCAGCGGCTGTTGCGGTCCGCCCAAAACAGGGTCCACCCGGCGGTTGCAAGGTCGTAGCGGAGTTGGCCGATGGGAAGTCGAGACCACTCCGTTTCTTGCCTGTCCCACGGCGGACGGCATTCAAAGATGGTGACCGATTTGCCGCGCACCCCGACCTCGACCCGCATCTCGCTCCGGAACTCCTGCGGTGTCTTCTCCTCGCAGTACTTCCGGATCTTGAGCAGATCAAGGTCAGGTATGGCACCCATCGCGCCACCGTAGATCGTTCAATAGGCTGGTCAGGGCGAGGACGACGTTCCGGGTTATTTGGCTTCGGCGGCGTCGTCGCTTGCCGTAGCTATAGCATATATGTACTATACTGGCCGACATGGTGAGTGGAGAGCTGATCCGAGAAGCGAGGCTCCGAGCCGGCCTGACGCAGACCGAGCTGGGCGAGAGGATCGGCCAGCCTCAGTCGGTCGTCGCCCGTTGGGAGCGAGGTGCTGTGATCCCCAGCTTCGAGACACTTCGGCGGGCCATTCGAGGCTGCGACCTCGAGCTCTCATTCCATCTCTCCAGACTGGACGAGTCAACTCCATTGATCATCGACGAACACCTCAGGATGACGTCGGCGGAGCGATTTGCCGACCTACTGGAGAGGGTTCGTTTCCACGATCAGTTGCAAAACGGCAAGTCGGAATCTGCAGGTGTCTGAAACTGTTCCCTTTCGACCGGATGACCTCCTCGAGGTCCTCGAGAGGCACGGCGTCCGTTACATCGTCATTGGAGGACTGGCAGCGGAGCTGCGCGGTTCGCCGTACATCACCCGAGATGTCGATGTCACACCATCACGAGACCGGGCGAATCTGCGCCGGCTCGCGGCCGCACTGCGAGAACTCAACGCGACGCTGCGAATTCCCGGAGTCGATGGCCCCGTCGAATTTCCACTTGACGAGCACTCTTTTGCGTGGGGAACGACATGGACCTTTGTCACAGACCATGGCTATTTGGACATCGCGTTGCTCCCAGACGGGACTCGGGGATACGACGATCTGCGGCGCAGCGCGACGAGGGAGCGCCTGACCGATGACCTTCAGGTGGATGTGGCGAGCCTGGCCGACGTCATCCGATCAAAAGAGGCGGCTGGTCGCGAGAAGGACCGGGCCGTACTGCCCATACTTCGCCAGGTGCTGGAACGTTCTCGATCCATCGAACGCCCGGGACCGGAAATCGGAATCTGAAGCACGTCGCTCCGAATGGTGGGCCGCCCGGGTCTCGATCCCGGCACCTTGGGATTCGCTGATTGGGACATATAGCGGTTCACGGAAGTGCGTTGCTCCTGCTCAGTGGTAGTGCTCTGTGCAGGCTGGTCTGTAGAAGTACGCCAAAGTGGATTCCCTGGGCTGCAAGTTTGGCTGCAATTCCCGCCGCCCCATTGCCCACCCGCACAGCGGTCACCGTCACCCTTTGCGGTGCAAACGTCAAGCACATTTCCCGATCGGCGCGGATGCCCCCGTACGAATCAGGCACTTCGGGGGCAGTGGGGTTCGTTCGTTCTGGAACCCGAAAGTCACGTTGTGAGCGGCTACTTTCCTATGGGTGGGGGCAACAGTCATCCTGTATCGAGAGATACTCTCCCGTTCGTCAGTGAAATCCCGGGGGCTAGGCCGCCTGTTTCGTTCCCTGCGCGTGAGCTTTGCGGAGTTGAGCTGCAGAGTCGGGCCACTAGACCAACCCGTTCGACTCCGCGCCCTCCGGCCACATTCGATTGCCTTGGAGGCCGGAAGTCACGAGATCCGTGTCACTGGCCGGGGCTTCTTGCCCGACACGAAGACCATCGACGTTGGCGAAGGCGGATCCGTCATTGTCGCCGTGACACCCGAGCGACCCAGTGGTGCGGACCCAGATTGGCCGAACGGCAAGCTTCACCTGCGTGTCGTCGACGATCCAACCGATCTTGAACCCAACCGGTTTTACAATTCGTTGCCCTCGATGTCAGCTACTACAACTCCGGCACTAGTCGGGTCTTTGGCGGCCTCAGGCGCCTTTCTGCTTCTGTCACTAGCGATGGTTGGAGCAGTGTGCTTTGGGTTTATCGCTCGTAGCCCTGGAGTTGGCGTGATCTTGCTGCTCTTTTCGTGCATGGTGATCCCGATTGCCCTTCCAGCCGGAATCGTGGGAGTGACGGCAGGAGTGCGCTACATGAGACTTCCAAGGAACTGGAGAAGGCGTCCTACCATCATCACGGATCACGGCTAGGGGCTGGCGGCAGGACTGCCCCCTAACAGGGTCGGGGTGCCACCCTGCGGCACGACTGGGCACCCTCGTACGGCCTGAGCAGCCCCCTTCTCTGCGAGCCTCGCCGGCGTAGGCTCAATCATGGCCCCACGGTTCGGTCGTCGAGTCCTGTTCGTGAACCCGAAAGCTGGCGGGGGAAAGTCCGAGCGCTTCGACTTGGTGGCCGAATGCTGCTCGAGGGGGATCGTCCCGGTGGTCCTGGCGCCCGGCGATGATGTACGGGCGCTGGCCCTGGCGGAGGTGACTGTCGGCGCCGAGGTGATCGGCATGGCGGGAGGTGACGGATCCCAGGCCGCGGTGGCGACCGCCGCATCGGCACACGACGTGCCCTTTGTGTGCGTGCCCGCAGGCACCCGCAACCACTTCGCCGCTGACATCGGCATCGACCGGAGCGACGTCGTGGGTGCGCTCGACGCATTTGACCATGCAGAGGAGCGACGCATCGACATGGCAAGTGTCAACGGACGCGTCTACCTCAACACTGCATCGTTGGGACTGTACGCCCGAATCGTCTCATCACCCCAGTACCGGGACGCGAAGGCCAAGACGGTGGCGCAGATGCTGCCCGACTTGCTGGGCCCTGGCTCCGAGCCGTTCGATCTTCGATTCACGGGGCCTGATGGTGTTACGTGGGCAGGAGCGCACGTGCTGTTGGTTTCGAACAACCGGTACGAGCCGGTGAACCTGGGGGGCCAAGGAGCCCGCGGTCGGATGGACAGCGGGATCCTCGGTGTGATCGCCGCCGTTGTGCGGGGGCCCGAGGAGATCGCGGACCTGGTCGCCGCCGAGAGGGCTGGCGCCATCCAACGCTTCCCTCCGGTATCGGCGTGGACCACGCCGACGTTGCACGTCGACTCCGGCGGTCCAGTCGAGATTGGGCTCGACGGCGAAGCCATCGTGATGGATCCTCCGTTGTTGTTCGAATCGCGGCCTGGCGCTCTGCGGATCCGACTGCCCGTACGGCGTTGACGCTAAGACTTGTACACGTTGGGTTCGTCGTCCGTGACGAGCGCTTAGCTCTCTAGCCAAGTAGACATCAACTCGCAGACGCAGCCCATGAAAGATGCGTCCGAGGGTGCCCCCGTACATTGCCGGGACGGTGGATGGCCATTCCGCCGCGCTCCTCGCCTCGTTGAACGACCTTGGCCCTGGCACCGGGCCGCTCAGTACCGGCCACTGAGACGGCGATGCCGTAGACCCGGTCGAACCCGGTCCATCCGTTGATTCCGCCCCGGTTGTTGCCGATCTGAACCCGTCGCTTGGCGGGCTCAATGGCCTTGACCAGATGGATGTAGACGTTGCCAGCGACCTTCGTGAGGACGATATCGCCTACCTGTACCCGAGTGGGGTCCACGGGAGATACGACTACTTCGTCCCGACTGTGGATCAGCGGCACCATCGAGTTCCCGGTCGACCGAAAGGTGACGGTCTCCCCGTCAGCGACCCGCTGTGCGATCTGCTTCAGCACCTCTCCGAAGCTATCGGACCCGGTCGCGGACAGACTGCCCCAGTTTCGCTGCCGGGTAAGGGTGCCACCCTGCGGCATTCTCGAGGTCGTCTCCAACACGCTCGGGCACGCGTCAATCGGCGTGACCATGGACGTCTACGGTCACCTGCTGGCGCCGACGAAGATGCAAGCGGCAGATGCGATGCGGCGAGCGTTGTGGCTCGACGAGCTGCCAGACTTCGATCCCTTGGCTACAAGTTTGGCTGTAGGCGATGGGACCACAACACGAAACAGCGCCGTGACCTCGGATTCAGTGGGCCGCCCGGGTCTCGATCCCGGCACCTTGGGATTAAAAGTCCCCTGCTCTTCCGGATGAGCTAGCGGCCCGGGACTGCAAGATAACTTACGAGAGATCTGGCGAGGACAGGCTTGGAACCAGCCGGCTTCGAAGAGCGTCCGGTATGGCTGCCGGGGCAATCAGGTGAAGGTCCCCCATTCGGGACCTGGAGAATCACGGAGCTCCGGTCGAGGTCGGCGATCCGGCTCGGACTCACCGGCCGGACCCGACCCGTCACCGTTCCGGGGCCGTAGCCGCCCGTGGGGTGCGTCCGGATGTATCCACAGCGGTCCCGTCGCGCTCGTCCCCTCATGGGCCCTTTCAGGGAGGAGCTCGTACAGGAATCGCGGCCGTCACGTTCTCGCCATTCCGTGTTCGAGGCTACGAGTCGATGAACGCTCTCGCAAAGGAACACGTGACGGCCGGAGATCACTCGGAGAGCGGCTTGAATCCGAACACAGGCTCGGATGATGAATCTCTGTCCCAGGGCCCCCCGAGGTCCCCCCACCGTTGGCGTCGGCGACTGCTTTGGAGTCTCGGCGCCGCGGTCGTGGTCTTCGTGGCAGCCACGTTCGCCCTCTTCATTTATCCGCCAACAGACCAACCAAGACCCGTCGACGGCATCTTGAGCCTGAACGGCAATGATGAACCAGCACGCGAGGCGGAGGCCGCGTCTCTCGCCAAGCAGGGCTACGCCCCGGTGCTCCTCTTCTCTGAGGGATCACGTGCGAACGACACGCCGTGCCCCAAGGTGCCCCGGGTTTCGGTCGTGTGCTTCTTCGACGTCACCAACAACACGAGGGGCGAAGCGCGATGGGCGGGGCAATATGCCGTGCGCCACCACTGGCACAGTCTGATGATCGTGCCGGGCCGAACCCAGGCCATGCGCGCCCGCTTGCTCACGGAACGGTGTTTCCCAGGACAGGTGGTCGTGGTTCCCGCTACGGAGCCAGTCTGGGATATCCCAGACGAAGCTCTTCATGAGTGGGGTGGCCTGTTGGCTGCGCTGTTCATCTACCGAGGCTGTTGACACGAAGAGCTGCAATTCGCGGAGCGGGCCGCCAGACAAGGGCTCCTTGATCGGACCCGACGGATGCAGCGCGACGCTCATCCCTGTGGAGAGCTACACCAAATGCCGAGGCGGGACGCCCGCCTGCGAGAAGTCTCAAGCAGGCCCATTGGGGACGGACGGGGGACTCGGATCGCCGCCCTCAGCCGATCTATCGATTCCAGACAGGGGCGTCGCCCGCGTTCGTCCCAGGAGAGTCCTGTGGATTCGACGGTACGGTGGCGGCCATGAGTCCAGGAAGGTTGCACGCGCTCATCGATGGGGTCTTTGCCATTGCCCTGACCCTTCTCGTGTTGGATCTGCCAAAGCCAGCGCTCTCGACGCACCTCGTGCACGTGCTGCTGCATCAATGGCCCTCCTACGTTGCCTACCTCGTGTCGTTCACGACCATCGGAATACTCTGGATCGAACATCACGGCATGATGAGCGCGGTCCGCGGTATTGACCGGAGGTTCCTGGAGCGAACCCTGGTGTTCCTGCTCTTCATTTCGGTCATCCCCTGGCCGACGGCGCTTGCGGCGAACTATGCCGATCGTGGGTTCTCGGAAGCCAGGGCGGTCGCGGTTCTGTATGCGGCAACCATGTTGATGATGGGCGTCACATTCGCGTGGGGGTGGCGCTATCTGACGACCCACCCAGAGCTGGTCGCCGAGCCTGCTCGTCCGGCCTTTCCCGCCGGAACGCGACGGGCCCTCCTCGGCGGGCTCGTGTACCTCGTGGCAATCGCCGTCGCGTTCCTCAGCCCGCTCGCCTCCTTCGCCATCGATGCTGTCGTCGCCGTCTACTTCGCAGTGTCGAGGAGCGAGGTACCGGGGCTGATCGTCGGCTCCGCTGCGGTCCTAGACGACCCGTAGCGGGCCAAAAGGTCGCGCATCGAATCGGCGCACGCACCTCGCGGGTGAAGCAAGATTCGACCCGGCACGATTGGGATGTGACAGCCCTGAGCGGGTCTCACCCCACCGACGCCCGCTAGGGTCTTACCGGGCAGAGGAGTGTGAAGTGGTCCAACGCAGACGAATCGGTGGTGGAGTCATCGCCTCGCTTATTGGAGCCGCCGCGCTGATCATCTTCATGATCCAGAACACCGAGAAGATCAGGGTCCACTTCTTGTTCTGGTACTTCACTTGGTCGGTGTGGCTTCTGACCCTCGTCACCGCCCTCATCGGCGGGTTGGCATGGTTCGGGGTCGGGGTCGTACGCCGCTATCAGCGCGGCCGGTAGACGCAGACAAAGGCGCACAGTGCCGCCAGGGCCCGATCCCACTGATCCGCACGGGGTGATCCTGGTTCTGTAGCCGGGTGGCGGCTCTCTGCGCATCACACGTCGATCGAATCGCCGACTCGACGCTCGGCCGCGCTAGCTTGAAGCGCCTGGTTCCAGATGAACTTGAAGTCTGTGAACGATCTGTACTTGCACGACGTCTTGGGGGAATCGGAATGGCCAAGTCTTCATGGGTATCAGCCGTACCTCGAGTGGAGAAACCGTGGGGACACGAAGAACATTTCGCGCTCGTCGACGGTCGCTACTGCGGAAAGGCACTGCACGTCAATGCTGGTCACGCCCTCTCGCTTCAATATCACGAGCAGAAAGAGGAGACGGTCGCGGTCCAGTCGGGCCGACTTCTGTTCGAGGTAGGTGATCCCGACACCCCGTTGGAGTCGTTCGAGCTGCTCCCCGGTGAGGCGGTCCACCTTCGCCCTGGTACTCGGCACCGCATGACAGCTCTGGAGGACACGGTCATCCTTGAGGCAAGCACCACTGAACTCCACGACGTTGTGCGTCTCGACGATCGTTACGGCCGCACCTGAAGCGGCGGGTTCGTGAGCTGTTAGCGCCCTGGAGGTCGGATCTCCGGCGTGTCCTGGTTCGTCCCGCTCACTTCGACACCCTTCCAGAACGCCACGAAGCCTTGAATGTCCTTCGCTGGCTCATAAGGTTCGGGGTAGTACCAGGCTGCGTCGACATTGCGGCTGCCATCCACGATGACGCTGTAGTAACTGGCGTCTCCCTTCCAAGGGCAGTGGGTTGAGGTCTCGCTCTTCTCGAGCAGATCCGTGCGCACGTCATCTGCCGGAAAGTACTGGTTGCCCTCGACGAGAATGGTGCGATCGCTCTCGGCCAGTTCCACGTTGTTCCAGGTTGCCTTTACCGTCATAGTTCGTTCAACCGCAACCGGCGCAATGTATTCCGTGAAGACCCAATGGGTCGCTGCATCAGCCGGCGAGCTCTCGCTCGAAGAACGCAGTGATCATTGAGGAGACCGTCGTGGTCGACGGAACTTCACCGGGTGTCCCGAGGCCATGGCGACCCCGGTCCACGAGCACGAGCTCGGCGGGAACTCCCACCGATCGCAGCCGAACGGCGAAATGCTCCGACTGGCTGACCGGGACCACCTGGTCCGCCGTACCCTGAACGATCAGGAACGGTGGGTCGCCCGCCGAGGCGTGGGTCAACGGACTGGCTGTCGTGAGGACCGGATCGGCTGTGTCCGGTGCTGCACCGAAGACTTGGCGGATGATGCCTGCCGTGTAGGAAGGCCAGTCGGTTGCGGTGAGATCGCTCGGACCGAACTCGTCGACCACCGCTGCCACCCGGCTCGACACGTCCACGTAGGGGCCCACGTCCCACTGTGGAGAGGTCCCGGTGGTGCCGAGCAGGCCGACCAGCTGACCGCCGGCGCTCGACCCCATGGCGCCAATGCGGTCCGCGTCTATCCCCAGAGAGGCCGCATGCGACCGCAGATAGCGGACGGCGCACTTCACATCGATGATCTGGTCGGGCCAGGGGTTCTCCGGCGCCAGGCGATAGTCGATGGATGCCACCACGAAGCCTGCCCGGACCAGGTCGTCGGCCGTGCCCGATTGAGAGAGATCCAGCAGTCGAGAGCCCTTCTCCCAGCCGCCGCCGTGGACCTCGAGAATGGCAGGAAGCGGGTGCGTGGCAGCGCTCGGAGCGAAGAGGGTCATTGCCAGCGACTGGCCGCCTTCGACGCAGTAGTCGGCCGTGCGGGCGCCTTGCCAGTCGGGACCGTCGGCCGCGGGATCGGCGGTCTCCGCCGGCCGCTGGGTGACCGAGGCTCCCCCCGTCCCCGGGGTCGCGCCGACGAGAAGCACCCAGCTCGTCATCGTGCTGATGGCGAGAGTTGCCGCCAGCACCAAGTGCCGCCCATGTCTCGACCGGTTGCCCACCTCCCGCACCCGCCCATACAAGCACGGCGGGGTCGCCCACCAACATCACGAGCCAATGACCGACGTAGTCTCTCCGAGCCGTGTCACGGCGAGAAAGGTAGAGCGCACTGGAAAATCGGGCGGCATGAAGACGGTGTCGACTTCAACAACCGTGGTGTGTCGCAGCTCTACGATATGAGCTTCTCCGGCGGGTGACGACGGACCTCATCCCGAGGGCGAGGCGGGTCTCTCCCGACCGCCGGCTGGTTCAGCCGACGCCGGCGAGGGCCGGGACGACGGGGCCCCACGTCTCCTCGAGCCACTTCGACGGCTCGGGACCCGTCGACCGCACCACGATGGCCTGCGTACCGACCGCGGCGAGCGCCTCGACCTCGCGTAGGATGGTGTCGCGATCGGCGTCCTCGGCCACGCCGATGAGTGCCGTGACTTCGATCTCACCTGGGTCGCGGCCCACGTCGTCACAGTGGCGACGGAGCACCTCCACCTTCCGGGCGACCGTGGCGACGTCGCCGATGATGTTGCAGGCATCCGCGTACTGAGCGACGAGTCGGAGCGTCTTGCGCTCCCCACCCCCGCCGATCAGCACCCGCTGGCGCGGTGTGCTGACCGGTCGAGGCGAGCACAGGGTCTCGGCCAGCTGGTAGTGCCTGCCTTGGTACGGGCCGTTGTCGTCGCCCCACATCTGGAAGCAGATCTGGAGCGTCTCCTCCAGCCTCTCGTACCGCTCGCTCAGCGGTGGGAAGGGGACTCCGAGGCCCCGGTGCTCGCGCTCGTACCACGCGGCACCGAGCCCGAGCTCGGCCCGCCCGCCCGAGAGCACGTCCAAGGTGGTGATCGTCTTGGCGAGCAGGCCGGGATGGCGATAGGTGACCCCACCCACGAGCAGCCGGAAGCGCAGGCGCTCCGTCTTGGCCGCGGCGAACGAGAGGGCGGTGTAGCCCTCCAGCATCGGCTCCTCGGCCGGCCACATCATGTCCATCTGGAACCAGTGGTCCATCACCGAGAGCGTGCGGACTCCGACAGCCTCCGCCGTCTGGGCCAGTGACGCGAACGTGGGACCGATGGCCTCGGGCCCACCCGGCCAGGTGAAGCGCGGCACATGGATGTCGAGTTGCATGTCGTCCTCCGGATCTCTCTGAGCGAGGGTACCGCGCCGGGCGTGCTGCTCGACCGGGCCAGCGGCGGTGAGACAGGGGATACTGTCGACGGCGCATGAGCCTCGTCATGAACGCGCTCGACGCACCCGGAGCGTCCCGGGCACGCGTCCACTGCCTGTCCGACGGATCTCGTCCGCTGACGCTGGCGGAGCTCGGACGTCACTCCCGGCAGGCCGGCGCCTGGCTGCATGGCCTGGCCGGACGGGCCGGCACGGTGGCGGCGCTCCTGACAGCGTCGCATGACTGCCTCGCCATGCTCTTCGGCGCCCTCCGCTCCGGCGTCACGCTGGTGTCGCTGCCGCACCCGGCCCGCGGGATGGAGGCTGACGAGTACCTGGCCCAGATCGGCACGATGTGCGCCCTCACCGGGGCCACCCACATTCTGTGCGATCCGTCGCTCACCGCGCTGCTGTCCGCCGCACCCCTGCCGGCGCACGGCTTCGACGAGTGGGGCTCTGGGTTGCTGGCGGACACACCCGAGGTGCCCGGCAGCTTCGTGCAGTTCACGTCGGGCAGCACCGGGTCACCGCGTGGCATCGCCCTCACCCTCGACGCTCTGGACGCCAACCTGACCTCCATGTACGGATGGCTGGAACCCCGCGACGGCGCCGTCGTGTGCAGCTGGCTGCCGCTGTCGCACGACATGGGTCTCATCGGCCTGGCTCTCTACGCGATCTGCTCGGTGAATCCACCGTGGTCGACCCCTACCGACCTCGTGCTCATGTCCCCCGAGTCGTTCCTGGCCGACCCCGCCAGCTGGATGCGGGCATGCAGCGACTACCGGGCCACCTCGACCACCTCACCACCGTTCGCGCTGCGACTCGCCGCACGAGCTCTGCGATCGCCCGGCGCGTTCGACCTGTCCTCGCTCCGCAGCTTCGTGGTCGGGAGCGAACCGGTGCCGGCCGAAGGCCTCCGCCAATTCGAGACCGTCGCGAGGGAACACGGCCTGTCGCCGCTCGCCCTGTGCCCGGGGTACGGCATGGCGGAGGCGGCGCTCGCCGTCGCCATCGACCCGACCACTTCCCCGTGGTCCTCGGTGCGCGTGGATCCCGAGGCGCTGGCGGCGAGTAAGTGGAAGGAGGTCGCCGAGGGCGGGACCGAGCTCGTCTCGTGCGGGCCGCCGGTGCTGCACACCGAGGTGCGGACGACCGGTGACCTCCCCGTCGGGGAGCTCGAGGTCCGCAGCCCGTCGCTGCTCAGTGGGTACGTGGGCGCACCGTCGCCGCTGACGGACGACGGCTGGCTCCACACCGCGGACCTCGGCTACGTGCGCCACGGCGAGGTCTTCATTGCCGGGCGGACGGACGACGTCCTGATCGTCGCCGGCCGCAACATCGATGCCCGGGCGCTCGACGAGGTGGTCGCCGCCCATCCGGCCTGCCGGGCCGGGAACGCCGCCTGTGTCCCCGACGGGTCGGGGCGTTACGTCGTCGTGGCCGAGCCCCGTACGGCGGACATGACGCCGGTGCAGCTGCGCTCCGGAGCACGCGAGATCCGTGTCGCGCTGGCCAGCCGGTTCGCAGCCGCCCCGTCGGCCGTGGTCTTCATCGAACGCGGCACGCTTCCCAAGACACCGAGCGGCAAGGTGCGGCGGAACCACCTGCGGGCGTTGTGGGCCGAGGGCAAGCTGCAGGAAGTCGCCTCGGGCTGAGGCCCACACGGGGCCACGCGCCGGGGGACGGGCTCCGAACCACGGCCGATGGTCCCCTGATACTGTCGGCCGTATCCGGGGGCAAGAGTCGGCGGAGGGTGAATGCGGGGAGAGATGGCGACGGGGAACGCTCGTACGGACGTGATGTCGCTCGACGAGTTCAAGGCGTGGTTCGTCGCCGAGATCGAATGGAGCCCCTCCGAGATCTCGGAGGACAACGACCTCGTCGAGGACCTGGGGATGGATTCGGTGGGCGCGGTCGACCTCATGGCGGCGATCGAGGACGCGGTCGGCGGCGACGTGATCATGCCGATTGAGCTGCTCCTCCGGATCACCACCGTGCGCGATGCCTACCTGCAGTACTGCGCGCTGGCCCACTTGCCCTACGAGAGCGAGGTTGCCCGGTGAGTGGCCCGATCACCGGCGAGGACCAGCCTCGGCTCTCGCCCAGCCTCCAGACCCGTCGGCTGCAATTGCGGATGCTGACCAACGAGGACCATGCACCGCTGTACCGGCTCTCGAGTGATCCCGACGTGACGTTCCAGTGGCGGTTCCGGGGCACGACGCCGAGCTACGACGAGTTCCTCAAGCAGCTCTACCCGGGCGTGCTCTGCCAGTTCGTGGTCAGCCCGCTCGGCTCACAGGAGGTCCTTGGGCTCGTCGTCGCCTACAACGCCGACTTCCGGCACCGCTTCTGCCATGCCGCGGTTGTCATGCACCCGCGCCTGCACCGCCGCGGTCTCGGCATCGAGGCGTTCATGGGGCTGGCCCGCTACGTGTACTACGGCTGGGACTTCCGCATGATCATCATGGAGACCGTGGGCATCGCGTTCGAGAACTTCTCCAGGGGCGAGGAGGCGGGCTACTTCACCGTGGAGGGACGCATCCGCGACCAGTTCTATTACGGCGGGCGGTACTGGGACGGCATCTCGGTCACGCACCGGAGGGACCAATTCGAGAAGGTCATGCAGGGACCGGTCGGTCAGCTGCTGTCCCCGGGCCGCCGCGTGAAGGTGCCCCCGTCCAAGTAGCTCCCCGGCACATGCGGGGGCCGGTGCTGCAACCTACGATTCACCGGATGGACATGTCGGTGCAGGAGATCGCGGAGATGTCGGATCCCGTGCTCCGGAACCTCCTGATCACGCAGCGTTACCACGAGTTCGCCCTGCAGCTCAGGGACGCCGGCGCCGGGGAGGACGCCACTTGGTGCGCGTTCGCCGTGTGGGCCTCGAAGACGGCCGGTGCCAGCATCCGCGGCGAGGTCCTTCCCGCCAAGGCCAAGCAGCTCATGACCGAGAACGGCCCCGCCCAGGAGGTGCTGCACCGCTTCAACCACGGCGTGACGGGTTGGGCCTGGAAGCACCTCACGCACGACCACATCGGGCAGGTGGTCGACGACGTCACCGCCGATGTCTCCAAGCAGATCGCCGAGGGCAACGTGCTGGTGTTCGCCGAGCTGGCACCGCTCTTCACTGCGCTGATCGACGCCTGCCGCTCCTCGCCGCGCACGTCACAGGAGCTCGCGGCTGCCTTCGCCCCGTCCCTGGCTCCTCTCACCTCCGACCCTGACGGGGTCGCCGTGGTTGCCGCCTTCGAGGCATACGAGCGGGCGCTGTTCGACCCGTCTGCCCGGCCCGCGCTGATGCTGCGGGCCAACACGCTGGCGGTTGCGCACGAGCAACGGCGCCTGCAGCCGGCGATCGCGGCGGCGCTGGACGCCGCCATCAGCGACACGCTGAGGAAGGTGATCGAGCAGGACATCGTCAAGCACTTGCCGACGGCCGAGGTCCGCCACGTGCTCGGCACCCTGACGGGCGACGTCTGCGCCGTCCTCGACGAGGCCTGGGACACGGCCCTCACCGAGGCGATCATGCAGCTGGTCACGCCGAGCGAGACACTCGACCTCCGCCGGGACGTGCCCCCGCTCTCGGGCGGCATGTTCCCCCCGGAGCTACGGGATCTCGCCGGGACGGAGGCCGAGTCGGCGGTCGCGCAATGGGACCGGACTCACGGGAAGGGGATTCCCTCGGGCGCCCACGACTGGGCGAGGCTGGAGGATCGGATGAACTTCATCGTCAACCTCTTCCGCTCGCGGCAGCGCGACCCCAACTTGTTCAATCCCCCGTTCACCGACGGCCAGCTGGCCGCCCTGGCTCAGGGACGGCTGCCGCCGGGGCCGCTGTAGGGAGGGATGTTCCAGCGCGCCGCCAGCGAGGTGGGCACCTCGAAGGCCGGCCGGCCGCCGTACCGTTCCGCCCTGACCGCCAGCGACAGCATCCCGAACCCGATCCGGTCCGAGAGGCCCCTCAGGAGGTGGCGGTGCAGCTCCTCCAGGGACAGCCGCCGGCTCACGTCCGCCAATGGTTCGAAGAGCAGACGAGTCCAGTCCGCCTTCGGGACGCCGAGGATGTCGGCGGCTTCGTCGCCGACGTAGTAGCGCACGGTGGACGCGGGCAGCCCCCGGAGCCCCGGCGGGGTCAGTCGGGCCACCTGCCCCAGGAGGGCAGCCATGAGATCGCGTCCGGCCTCGCTCGGGCCGAACTGCCGGCGGCGGACGATCGGCATCAGCACCGACGTCTGGGCTCGCGTCAGCGGGAGCAGGTCCGGCCGCACGCCCAGGTGGTAACCGATGAACGACCACGTGTGCAGGTACGCGTCGGCATCCTCGTGGGTGTAGACGACACCGGTGCGGTCGAACACCTCGAAGACGATCTCGGTGAACGTGAGGAGGGTCTCGAGCAGGTCCTCCTGGTTGATCGGCGTACCCCACGCGGGGTCCCAGTGGACGCGCGGGTCGTTCTGAATCAGCCACCGGACCGCGGCGTGCATGAGGCGGACGTGACGCACGTCCGAATAGCCGCGGGCCCCGAACTCCAGGCCACCGGGGTCCATGACGTCGAGATGGAACTGGGCCGTCTCGTTCAGCCGGCGCTTGGCGTCGGTCTCGAGCCGGGCCGTCAGGCCGAGGACCTGGACGCCCCGCCAGCAGGCGTACGCGGAGGGCAGCGCCGCCGCGTACAGCGCCGTGAACACGTGCGAACCCCAGCGTGCGAACCGCTCCTGACCCGCGGCCACGAGCTCGGGGTCCATCCACGGGGGTGGTTCGTCCCTGGCGTCGAGGAAGGCGGCGAGCGCGGGATCGGACATCTTGTGCTGCTCGACGACGAGCGCCCGAAAGGCTGAGGTGGCGTCGGCCGTCCCGGCAAAGAGGTTCGCGACGACTTCGTCCGCCGCCGGGTCGGCCTGGGTGCGCAGGCTGTCGAGGAAGTCGTCGCTCCAATCGGTCCGGCTCACGTCGATCCCATCACCCTTCGGGCTTCGCTGAGACTCCGGCTGGGGCCCCCGGCCGCGACGTCCGCCGCGCATACGCCGAGCTCCGCGCGCACATGCGCGGGTGCTCCCTCCTGGCGCGCCCATTCGGTCAACGCGCGCAACTCCAGCATCTTGGCCCCCTGCCGTCTCGCGATCGCCACCGCCTCGTCGAAGTCGCGTTCCGCCTCTTCCACACGACCGACGCGGACATGCCGGCCGGCTCTCACCCGCAGGATCTCGGCTTCGCAGAACCGCTCACCGGTGGCGCGGCACGTCTCGAGCGCCTCCGTCAAGAGGGCGACTGCCCGCTCCGTCTCCACGCGCGGGTCGTCGGCGAGGAGCATCTGGAAGTAGGGCTGCAGGAGCGGCCCGGGGAGCTCGGGCTCCTCGATCCCCTCCCCCGCCCACCATTGGAGCGAACGGGCCCACTGCCGCCACTGCCTGGTGCTCACCTCGTCCGCCACCTGCAATGCCTCGCCGGCCAATTTGAGCACCACCTCATGCTCGCCGTCGAGCTGCGCCATGATGGCCGACGTCACCGCAGCCACGGCTTGTGCCTGTGGCACCTGCCGCTCGGTGGTGTTGCGGAGCACGTCGTCGGCGATCCGGCGCGCTTCGTCGGCCTGCCCACACAGCCAGCACGCGAGAGCGCTGGCGACGCGCGGTGCCGCCAGCGCCATCAGCTCGACCGACCGCATCGGCGGCAGATCGCTCAGGCTGGCGTCGAGCGGAAGGCCGCTCACCTCGTACGAGGCGCGGATCTGCGCGAGTCCCAGCTCGAGCATGCCCTGCCAGATCCGCGTCGTGGCCTCGTAGGTCGTGATCAGCTGAAGGGTCCATTCGTCGCCCAGAGCCTCCGCCTCGCTTCTGGCCTCGACCAGGATCCGGTTGATGGTCGAGTACTCCGCGCTGGCCTGCCACCAGGGGACCAGCACCATGTAGTTGCGCAGCAGGATCTCGCGATGATTCAGCCGGCGGGCCAGCTCCTCCACCCGGCGCGACTCCTCGAGGGCCTCCGGCGCGCTCTGGTCGACCGCGGTCAGGCACATCACCAGGCGGCTACGGGACTTCAGTTCCGTGGGCTCTCGTTCCTCCTCGGGGAGTCGCGGCAACAGTGCGAGCACCTCCCGCTCGTGGCCGGCGGCCTCCCGGAAGCGGGCGTTCTGACGTGCCGTGTGGGCCGCCTGCTTCCAGAGGGGCACCGCCTCAATCGCCCTTCCGGCCGCTCCGAGGTGGTAGGCCGCGATCTCGGGCTGGCCCTCGGCCCGGCCCGATGCGACCAGCATCTCGCCCACGGCACCGTGCACACGGATCCGGTCGGGCCTCAGCACCGATCGATAGGAGGCCTCGTGGAAGAGGGCGTGGCGGAACTGCATCTCATCCGCCCTCGTCGCCGGCTCAATGATGGCGTGCTCCTGCAACCGGCGCAGTTCGGCATCGAGACCCTCGCCCTCCAGTCCCGTCGCCGCCATCAAGACGGATCGGTCGAATGATCGTCCGATGACCGCGGCGGCCTGCGCCACCCGCTTCGCCTCACCCACTCGGTCCAGCCGCGCCGTGATGACCTCGGAGAGCGTCGTCGGCATCGCCGGGCCGACGACCTCCGATCCGTCGGTCAGTCCCCGCGCCAGCTCCTCCAGGAACAGTGGGACACCGCCCGCGCGCTGCACCAGTGCCTCGCGGAGCTCCGGCTTCAACTGCGCTGCGGCGGGGAGCTGCTCGAGCAGGCCGCGCGCTTCGTCGCTGCTCAACTTGTCCAACGTCAACTCCACGTCCGATTGGACCTGCGGGTCGTCGGCGATCTCCGGCCTGGCGCTCATCACCACCAGGATGCGTGCGCTGCCGCGTGCGATCACGTGCACGGCCTCCAAGGTGCTGGGGTCCGCCCAGTGCGCGTCCTCCACGACGAGGAGGAGCGGCCCCGAGCCGGCCTCGTCCTGGACCCACGCCGCCGCCTCCTGTGGCGTCGCGGGCACCTCACCCATGACCTCGCCAAACGGCTGCAACGGGCTCAGCGAGCCGCGCCGGCTGCAGTAGATGGTTGCGACGCTGTGCCCGTCCGCGGCCAGTTCGGAGCTGAACTCGAGAAGGAAGCGCGACTTCCCGATGCCGGGCTCACCCAGGACCAGGGCGAGCCGGCCAGCGCCGCCTTCCACCTCGCACCAATGCTGCCGGATCCACGCCGAGGCCTCTGTCCTCGGTATGTACGCCGTCAGGGGCCGGGCCTCGAGCCGATGGCGTGCCGCGCTCCGCTGCACCACACGGAAGGCCGGTACGGGATGCCCGATACCCTTCAGGGTCAGGCGGCCGAGGGACTCCAGCTCGAAGAACCCGGCGACCAGGTCGGCGGTGTCGCCGCTCACGACGATCTGGCCCGGCTCGCCCGCCGCCTGCAGGCGCGCCGCCATGTTCGGGACCTGGCCCCAGACGTCGGGAAGGCGCTCCTGCCCGCCGGCCGTGACGGCCGCCACCAACACCTCACCGGTGTGGACACCGGCACGCGCCTGCAGATCGCTGATCCCCAGTTCGGGCGGGAGCTCACGGCCGAGCCGCACGATGGCCTCGACGATGGCGATCCCGGCGGAGAGCGCGTCACGGCTCGCCGACTCCTGCGCCTCGGGGTAGCCGAAGTAGGCGATGGCGCCGTCACCCTGGAACTGCGCGATCACACCGCCGTGGGCCGTCACGATGTCGGCCACGAGGTGTTGGTAGCCGTTGAGCACCTCGTGCCAGTCTTCGGGGTCGAGCGTGGACGCCAGGTCGGTCGAGCCGACGAGGTCCGTGAACATGACCGTCAGCTGGCGCAGCTCGGGCCCGTCGGACGACGCGGTCACGGAGCGGTCCCCCTCATCGGGCGCGGCACTCCGCCACTTCGCCCCAACCCGAGTTGTCGCACCCCGCAAATCTACGTCCGCCCTGGCCCGGAGCGGTAGTGCCGAACAGGGGTTCCCCCACCCCGAGTCCCCTCCATCCGGCGTGCGACCGGAGATCCGGAGGCTCAGGGTCCACGGTCCCCGTCCCGGCCAAAGGGTGTCCCTAGGCTGCCCCCATGCATCCGAAGGCTCACAGGCTTGCCACGGTACTCCTGGTCGCCGTCGCTGCGGCGCCGATCATGTGCGGCGTCGTGGCGACCGCCGCGTCGGCGCAGGACACCACGACGACCTCTGCACCCGCCACGACCACCACCACGGCCCCGGTCACGACCACCACGGCGGCTCCGACGACCACGACCACCGTCCCGGCCACGACCACGACCACGACGGTCCCGGCCACCACGACCACCACCCGGGCGCGCCCCTCCACCACGACCACCACGCACCCGACGACGACCACCACGGCGGCCAAGTCGTCGTCGAGCTCGACGGCGTGGGGCTGGGTCCTCCTCGCCGTGGTCATCGTGCTGGCGGCGATCCTCGTGGCCCTGCTCATCGCCCGCACCCGGCGGCAGGGGCGTGAGGTCGACTGGCAGCGCTCGGTCGGGCCCGCGGTGGCGGCGGCCGAGCTCGCCCGTGACCTCGTCCTGGGCCAGACCGACGCGGACGACCAGCAACGTCGAGCCAGTGTCGGGGTACAGGTCGACGAAGCCGTGACGGGCCTCGAGCGGGCCGCCGCGACAGCCCCGGACGAGGCCGGCCGCGCGCTCACCGCTCGTGCCGCCGAGAGCCTGCGCGGCCTCGCGTTCGCGGTCGAAGCCGACCATCTCATGCGCTCGGGCGGCCAACATCCGACGGGCGAGCAACTGGCGTCAGCCGACGCGGCCCGCCGGAACAGGGCCACCGAACTCGCCGCCGCGTTGCAGCAGCTGAAGACGGCCATCACCCTGCCGCCCCGGTAGCACCGTCCCTCCGGCCGCAGATCCTCGGCCGCCACGGTTCGACGCATGGGGGCACCATGCATGGTTGACTCTCCGCCATGGTGATGCAGGCGCGGATCCGCGGCGCCGGCCTGTCCCTGTCGGTCACTGAGCGCGGCGAGCGCGGGAGCCCGACGGTCGTGCTCGTCCACGGCTTCCCCGACACGAGCAGCGTCTGGCGCCCAGTGGCCGAACGCCTCGCCGCCGAGCTGCACGTCGTCTCGTACGACGTCAGGGGCGCCGGCCGGTCCGACGCCCCGACGGACCGGGCCGGCTACGCGCTGCCCCTCCTCGTCGAGGACCTGGCCGCCGTGGTCGACGGGACCAGCCCGGACGCGCCGGTGCACCTGGTCGCCCACGACTGGGGCTCAATCCAGGGATGGGAGGCCGTCACCACCAGAGGCTTGGCCGACCGCTTCGCCAGCTTCACCTCCATATCGGGGCCGCCGCTGGACCATGCCGCCCTGTGGGCCCGGCGTCACCGGACCCTCAATCCCGGAGACCTCCGGCAGATGCTGACGCAGGCGCTGCACTCCTGGTACATCGCGTACTTCGGGATTCCGCTGCTCCCCGAGCTGATGACCCGCAGCCCGCGGGTCGCCACGCTGTGGGCCGCCGCGTTGCACCGGGTGGAGCACGCCCAGACCGACGGGAACTGGCCGGCACCGACATTCGGCGTGGACTTCTCGCACGGCGTCGAGCTGTACCGGGCCAACGTCTTCGGCCGGATGCGCCGGCCGGTGGCCCGACGCACCGAGGTGCCGGTGCAACTCATCGTCCCGGGGCACGACCGCTACGTCACGCCGGCGCTGCTCGACGGGCTCGAGGAGTGGACGTCACTCATGTGGCGCCGGCCCGTGGACGCCGGGCACTGGGTCATCCGGAGCAACCCCGACGGTGTCGCCGCGTGGGTCCGTGAGGTCGTCTCCTACGTCGAGGATGGAGTCGAGTCCGACGCTCTTCGCCGGCACCGGATCCGGTCTATTCCGCCCGCAGCATGAAAGCGGTCGGCGTACGCGCCGCCGTGCGGGCCGGCACGGCTGCGACGAGGTTGGCCAGCACCAAGGTGCCCACCGCGACCAGGAGAACCGACGGCACGGAGACCGTCGGGTACGGCACGGCGTAGATCTGGCGAGCGAAGAGATCCCACAACCACCGGCCGGCAATGATGCCGAGCGGGATCCCCACTGCAATTCCGACGACCGCGGCCACGCTGGCCTGCCAGGCCACGGCGGTGGCCAGCTGCCAGCGAACGAACCCGACCGTCTTCAGCAGGGCGAGGTCGCGACGGCGCTGGCGAACCGAGGCGAGCAGCGTCAGCGCGAGCGCGACGACGGCGCCGAGAGCAAGCCCCGACACCAGGAGGGTCGGTGTGAGCCCGATCGTCCGGTAATTGACGATTTCGGCGGGCCGCTGCACACCCTGCACCGCGAGCTCGTTGCCCCCCGACCCACCCTCCGCGGTGGCATAGACCTTGTTTGCCGCGGCGGCGATGCGGTCCAGGCTGGCCAGTGCTGCCGCAGGGGGAGCTCCCGGCCGCACTCGAACGAGGGCCAGGTTGGGACCGTCCAATGCAGGTTCGGGGCCGCTGTTGACGGCTGCATTGAACGCCTTGGGGAACATCTGGAAGGCGAACAGCACGCCGGTCCCCATGGAGGTGTGGTCGGAGACCGTGCTGGCGAAGCCGATCGCGGGGAAGGTCGCCGTGCCGACGATGCGCAGTCGGGTGGGCGGGAGATAGATCGGTGCGTCCGCCCGCGATCCGTACGAAACAGTCACATACTGGCCGAGGTGTTTGTGCAGGAGGGCCATCGTGGCGGCGCCGAGGACCACTTGACGCGGTGCCTGGACATCATGGCCACTGAGAATGGGGGGCATCACGGAGGCGTGGACGTCCTCGACGAGGAATGGCAGGTCCTGGCCGTCGACTTCGAGGTTGTTGAACGAGGCCCCGCTGTACGCGGCGACGTAGCGGTCGTGTTTCAGCAGCGAGAAGGCGACGTGCGGCACGTTCCCGCTGCCCGACCCGGTGGGGTTGAGGATGTACGTCCAGTTCCATCCGTAGAGCGCCGGCCGGGAGATCAGGGTCTGCAGGCTGTTCCCGAAGGTCAAGGCCGTCACGATCAGTGCGACGGCGAGCACCGCCCCGACCAGAGCCGAGCGCACGGGGACGGCGCTACGGCCCTCGCCTGGTTCGAGAGCCATGCGCACCCCCACGACGCCCGGGGCCGAGAGTCCCGCCCTCGCGGTGACCGCCACCACGCGTGCGCCGGCCGTCGACCGCATGCGGGGACGCAGCGCAGTGCGGTGCGGCGCGGTGGAATACGCCAGGAGGACGGCGACCGCACTCAGCAGCACGAACAGAGCCACGACCCCGAGCCCCAGCACGGTCCAGTCCAGGGAGATTCCTCGCGACGGGTCGACCGCGCGGACGGGTCCGAGTGGCGCGAGCGGTGACAGGAGGACCGCGGTCACCGCCGCCAACAGCGAGCCGGCGAAGATCGACGCCTCGAGACCGAGGATGGAGTCGAGCACGGTCTCCGCGGGGCTGGCGCCGAGAGCCCGCAGGATTCGGAGGTCACCACCATCCGCCCGGCACCGCCGCGCCATCAACTGTGCCGCGATGAGGAGTGCTGCCAGGAGGGACACACCACCGAAGACCCCGAGCGCTATGGAGATGGGCTTGAGGGAGCGATCCGCCTTGGCGACGACCGGGGTCAACGCATGGTCCGTCGATATGACCCCGGGCGGGATGAGTGCGGTGACCTCGCGCTCGACGGCCGGCACCGTGGCGGGGCCACCCTTCGTCTGGATCCCGAAGATCAGGGCGCCGGCAAACTGCTCACCCTTCAACGCAAGGACCTTTCGAGTGAACGCGGGCGTGAGGGGAACGAGCGTCGGAAGCGTGTCGACGTCGTCCTCCACGATCTCGGAGTTGAGTGACGCCAGCCCGACGAGCTTCAAGTTGACGCGCAACGCGGGCGCCACCGCGCGTGTCCCGAAGCCGGGCAGGCTCTGCTGAGCGTCCGAGTAGAAGCCGTACGGGATGACCTGGCCGATCCGGAAGCCGAACTGTCGTGCCACCAGAGGTGCCATGACGATCTGGTCGGGCCGGTCCGGCGACGGCATCCGGCCCTGGGTGACCGCGACGCGGTCCTGGGTGAAGAGCAGGCCACTGACGCTGGCCACCGGATACGCCTCGCCGGTGACTCCGAGCCTCGGTGACCCGTCAGGGGTCAGCGGCGCGCCGGTGAGGTCGATGGCCGGCGCCACGTGGCGTACGCCGGGGAGCCGGGCGATCGCCGCCGCCAGGGCGGGGTCGTAGTCGGGGTTGGACGAGCCCCCTCCGCCGCCGTACACCGACACGGTCAGATCCGACGGGTTCGTGGCGGCGATGAACGTGGAGAAGGAGGACTGCGTGCGACGGGCTGCGGCCAGGCTGCCCAGGCCGAGCCCGCCGATGAGGCCGACCAGGATGACCAGCGAGAGGTAGCTGGCCCAGCGGTGCCGCATCGTGACCCTGACGCGGTAACCCGCCAAGCCGAGGGCCCCTGTGCTCATCGACCATCGTCCCCCGGCATCACGCCTCCTGCCCCTTCACCGTTCCCAGTGTGGGGAATGGGCCCGGGTGCACCAAGGGTGCCACCCTGACCGGCTTTCTGGGGTGCCACCACCACGGACACCCAGGTCACCAGTCACGCGCGCGCTACCGTACGCTTGGCATGGCGACCATCCGGGTGGTACTGGCGGAGGACAACGCGCTCCTGAGGGAGGGCATCTCGCGCATCATCGATGGGGAGCCCGACTTCGAGCTGGTCGGCCGGGCCGCCGACCTTCCGCAGTTGCTGGAACTCATTGAGGACGCGTCGCCGAACGTGGTCGTCACCGACATCCGCATGCCGCCCACGGGGACCGACGAGGGGATCCAGGCCGCGTCATGGCTGCGGGAACACAAACCTGAAGTGGGCGTCGTGGTCCTCAGCCAGTACAAGACACCCTCGTACGCGCTGGCGCTGCTCGAGACAGGTTCCGCCGGGCGGGGTTACCTGCTGAAGGAGCAGGTCGCCGGTGTCGACGAGCTGGCGCAGGCCATCCGCACCGTGGCCCAGGGCGGTTCCATGATCGACCCGCAGATCGTCGACGAGCTCATTGAGGCCAAGTCCTCACGCCGCAAGTCCGACCTGTCCTGGTTGACCCCGAGAGAGTCCGAGATCCTGGGCGAGATGGCGAAAGGCAAGAGCAACGCCGCCATCGCGGCTTCCCTCCAGGTGTCCGAGCGGGCCGTGGAGAAGCACACCAATTCGATCTTTTCCAAATTGGGCCTCACCGAGGAGCGTGAGGTCAACCGGCGTGTCAAGGCTGTGCTCGTCTATCTGAGCGACCCCGGTGGAGGGTGACACCACCACCTGGGCCTACGTACCAGCACCACGGTCTCCGAGACCGTCCCCGTGAGAGAATGGTCAGGTGAGCGACAGGCTCCCCGTGCTCATCGTCGACGATCAGGCACCGTTCCGCGCCGCCATGAAGGCCGTCCTCAAGCGGGCCGCGGAGTTCGAGCTGGTCGGCGAGGCGGCGAACGGCAACGAGGCGATCTCGCTCGAAGAGGCGCTCAGCCCGGCCCTGGTGCTCATGGACATCAACATGCCCGAGATGAACGGGATCGAGGCCACGCGCACCATGGTGGCCCGCCACCCCGATGTCGTGGTGATCCTGTGCTCCACCTACGACGCCGGTGATCTGCCTCCCGAGGTGGCCACGAGCGGAGCCCGGGCGTACCTCAACAAGGAGAACCTGGGCGCGGAGACCCTCCGCCGGTTGTGGGACGAACGCGACGCGCACGACTTCATCTCGGCCTGATTCGAAGCCCTCTACACGAGTGGGACCGAGCCGCGCACCTGCGATCCCTTCCCGATCTCCGAATCCCACCGCACCGTTCCACCGATCGCTCCCAGCCGGTCGGCCATGTTGACGTACCCGTGCCCGCGCTGGGCCTTCTCCGGATCGAATCCGGGTCCGTCGTCGGCGACGGTGAACAGCAGGCCGCCGGACTCCTCCCAGAGCCGGACTTCGACGCGGGAGTCGGGCGCGTGCTTTGCTGCGTTCTGCAGAGCCTCGAGGCAGCAGAAGTAGACGGCTGCCTCGGTTTCGGAGCCGTACCGGCCGATCCCGTCGGCCAGAATGTCGACCGGGAGGGGGTTCCGGTTGGCCGCGGCACGCAGTGCTTCGACCAGTCCGCTGTCGACCAGCAGGGGCGGATAGATCCCGTGCGCGAGCTCCCTGAGCTCCTGGATCGCCTCCTGCACCTCGCCCGCGAGCTGTTCGAGCATCTCCAGGCCGGCTTCCTGGTCATCGACGATGATGTCCCTGGCCAGGCGAAGGTTCACCGCCAACGCGACGAGGTGTTGCTGCGCGCCGTCATGGAGGTTGCGCTCGACGCGCCGACGCTCCGCGTCCCCGCTGGCCACGATCCTCGCCCGTGACTCACGAAGGGCGTCGGCCTGCTTGCGCACCTCGTCGAGCGTCGTCTGCAGTGCGGTGTCGAGTTGCGAGTTGTGCAGGGCCAGCCCGACCTGACGGGCCAGATCGGTGAGCACACGGTCGTCGTCGTCGGAGAAGGTGCTCGCCATGGCCGTCCGCTCCACCACGATGAGGCCAAGCAATTCCCCGGCATGACTGACGGGGGCGACCCGGACCTGCTCGTTCTCACGTCCCTGGAGCAGGGCCGGCAGCCACACGGAGGCCCAGGCGGTCCCCGACACCCCCGCCCGCGTGACGACCGGGCGCTCTCTCGGTGACACGACGAGCGACGCCGGGCCCAGATCCGGCACGGAAGCCGTGCGCTCGAGCACCTCACCTGTCCCGGTGTAGACCTCCGCGCTGGTCAGGCCCATCGTCTTGCGGAGCGACTCGGCCAGCTGCAGGAGCAGCTCGTCCATCGGAATGGCCCGGGTGAGCCTGCTCCCGAAGGTCCGGAGGACCTCGTCGGGAGCCTCCCGGGATCCATAGACGAAGCGCGTCGCAGAATCGACGAACCGGGCCCGCACGGGTACGAAGATCAGGGCGCCCACGCCGGAGGCGAGAATGGCGAGAGCCAGGGCCTCCTTGTCGCCGGCCGTCTTGGGTGCGTGCCCGAGACCCAGCACCACCACGAGATAGATCGCCGACACGACGACGACGAATCCGAAGACCGCCAGGACCTGGACCAGCATCCGGCTCCCGTGCGGCCCCAGCCGCCGGCTCTCGCCGGCCAGCAACCCGAGGGGCACGAGCGCCGTTGCGCCGGCCGTGACGGCGCCGAGCGGACCGGGCCAACCCACCAGCAGGTGCAACACCGTGGCGACCAACGCCACCGTCGCGGCGAGACTCACCCCGATCCCGAACCACTCCATCCGGTCCCGGTGGTAGCCGATGGACGTGATGTAGCGGGCCCGCAGAGGGGCGATCGCCAGGACAGCGGCGATGCTCCAACTGATGGCGCTGTCGGCCACGGTGAAGGGTTGGTGGTTGACGGCCAGCCCGATTCCGACACCGAGCGCCGCGACGTAGCCGATGACCACGGCGGTGCGGCGGGACGGCTGGCGCAAGCGGCCGTCGGGCAGCGCGAGCAGGAAGTGGAACGAGATGGCGGTGACCACGACCGCGGCGAGCGTCGCCAGGTCACGCGCGCTACCGGGCGCGTGCAACACGGCCGCCTTGCGGCCAGCCGTGAGGGCGATCATCGCCACCAGGGCGTCGACGGCGGCAATGAGATGGAAGGGCGACACCTTCGAACCGATGCGATCGCGCGCGTGGGTGTCGACAACGCCGACCAGGGCCCAGATGACGGTCAGGCCGAACGCCACCGATTCGACGGGTGCGATCCCGCCCGGTGCCGTCACCCGCAGGCCGACGACGACCCCGGCGATGGTCAGCCCCAGGATGAGGAGCTGCAGCAGTCTGAAGGAGTTGAACGTGGCCGGGTCCGGTGTCGATGCAGCCACGACCGGACGGTCGGGCACCTCGAGCTTCATCTCACCTCTCACCGTCACCCGGATGCGTCCCGTCAGGACTGGACGGTGACAGGGATCTCGGAGTCCTCGTCCGCGGCGATCCTCCCGTCGCGCATGCGGACGATCCGGTCCGCCGCTGAGGCGACCCCGGAATCGTGCGTCACGAGCACGATCGTCTGTCCCCCGTGATGGAG
>Ga0181526_10000647_pt1 | contig 36032 bp, 33 predicted proteins | sample PEATcosm2014_Bin_35_FD_119750 | JGI IMG/M metagenome (GOLD analysis project Ga0181526, IMG submission 119750) | Peatland microbial communities from MTU Mesocosm Facility, Houghton, MI, USA - PEATcosm2014_Bin06_30_metaG | ecosystem: Environmental > Terrestrial > Soil > Wetlands > Peat | place...
CGGGCGCCCGGAGAAGCAGGCGGCCAGGAGCGCTGCAAAGCATCGCTGGCGTTCCATTGAACCGCTCCTGTGCCCTCAAGTGGCGTGTATGAGACAAAGGCCTGATCCGATTGCCGGGTATCGCCCAATGGATCTCAGGGCTCAATCTCCCGTTCCTTCTCGTTTTTTTTCTCTATTGAAGGTGCCTTAGCGAATTTCGCCTGCCATTTCTCGCCAATCGACCGGGAGTTTGATTCGGATGGGCTCACGTCTTCCCGACTGGGACATATTTCAGGCGCAATCTCGCGGACGACCGGCTGCATTCCGATGAAGATCTTCTGCAACTCCAGTGATTCAAGTGGCTTCGCGTCGGCGAACGCCCGCTCTAGCTGGGGTCGAGTGATATTGCCCTGACTGATTATGAATCGGATGTCCTCCAAATCTTCTCGGTCATTTCGCATCATCTTCGTCAGGATCAAATCAGGCGAAGACGGCCGAAATAGCTTAAGGAATCTGAAATCGTCAGGCGGTATCGCCACGATCTTGTCAAGCCAGCCAGCCGTTAGAGCAATCTGCCGGTCGGCAAAAAGGTGGGACAAATAAAGCCCCGAGGGTTCCAGACTCTTGTTGGTGAGTTCGATGGCCTTCCAGAATTGGGCGTCGGCCTCTATTCGCGCCATCTCGACCGTTGGCAGGATGGCGTCGACGTCCTGCGTCTTGCCGAACCGAGCGCCAGGATCCCCGAAGCCAAGTGCCAGAGCGGCCCTTCCAAACAAGACTATTCTGGTCTCCCTCTCCAAGTACGAATCCAGAGTCTCCAGGATCCGCCGCGGATTATTTACTGGCAATGCAGCCATTGCACTTCTCCGCCGCCATACCTCGTAACGCCGGATTGCGATACGAAGCGGCTCCAATGCGGCAAAACGCCTTCCCTGACGGGCGGTTGCTCTCCCAATCCAGCCAACAGCGTCTTCCAGAATTCCTCGTTAGACGGGTCATGGACAATTCCAGCTCTTGCTATGTATGCCAAGGGCCGACCGACGCGCTCGCGTATTGCCACGCGCGCCAGCCTCTCCGCATCACATTCGCACGCAAGCTGAGCGGCGCACCGAATCGCGATAGGTTCAAAATCGTTGGATCCCAAGAGCAATAGAGAAACCAACTCCTCGTTTGGGACCGCCGAGGTGCCGGGGTCGTCTCCCTGCGGCGGGAACGCTGGCGCGTAATGCCGGCATCCTCTGGATACCGCCAGTTGGATGAAATTCTTGGCTGAGTTCAGCCCAAAGTTGCGCACGCTCCTAAGCAATACGGAGCAATGACTTATATCCTCAAGTTCTTGGGCCAAAGTAGCCATTGGGTCGTTTTCCTACGTTTCCCGGCCAATCTACGAACGAGGCTTGATACTGCAAGAGGTTCTGAGGCCGGCGCGCAGCCTATGATTGTCATGATCCGCGCCAGCGGCGGGTGCGACCCCAGGCTTGCATGAGATCAGGCGAGTCTCGGCGCTGGATCCGGATAGCTAGTCATTCTCTCGTAGCAAGAATCTTGTAGCCCGCTAGGGACTCAAACTCGACCACGCCGCCCTCCGGAAGCTCGCCCGGGTAGAGAAACGAGACGGTGTCACCGGCCTGGCCGTAGACCCCAGGGGCGTAAAGGTCCAACACCGGCACCCGGAGCAAAGGAGCCCGGCGTCTTCCGGTTGAATCGTCCACCCGCAAATAAAGGCAATGAAGCGGCTTATACCCCTTGAAGGGCGAAAGGTACTCGTAGACCTCCTTGCGCTCGCCCACCCGCTCAACCGTGGCGCTGTAGCTCCTGGGGACCGGCGCCGGCAGCGTGCAGCACGCACAGACGATCCCGGCGAGGGCGGCTGCGAGAATCAGGTTGCATCGCATCATTCGTTTGCGACGGCGTAGACGTCACCAAGCCAGCGCAAGGGACAAACCCCATGACAACCGACCGGCGGAAACCCCCTACTCCGCAAAAACGGGACCTGTCAGCAGCCGGCGCCCGCGCACCGTCCGACCCGTGGGCGCCGTGGCACGACCAGCCGCCCGATCCGGCGGATGCTCCTGCCCCGTCCGGGTAGCGTGCGAACGAGAAAGAGCATCGAGTAGAGCCTGCCGCGGACAAGGAGAGCGTCCTCCTCCCTCGCGTAGACCCTGAATCCGGCGCTCTCGTAAAGGCCCAGCGCGGGCCGGTTTGACTCGACCACCGCGATCCGGACGCGCCTCAGGCCGGCAAGCGTGTGCGCCGTCTCAACGGCGCGCCTGAGAAGGGCGCGGCCGATGCCCTTCCTGCGCACGGCCGGGTCCACGTACATGCCGACAATCTCTGCCTTGTGCCGCTCCTTTCGCCTCTCAGCCCGTATCAGGCTCAGGACTCCGACAAGCCGCCGGCCCTCGAAGGCGCCGAACGTCCACGTGGCGCGCGTGCGCTCCAGGCGCCGTGCAAACGCCTTGACCGGCCGTTTGGCCTCCTCGCCGTAGGAGCTCCCGAATGCCTCGGGATTCGAGCGTAGCCCGCGCAGGCGGAGCCGGCGGTAGGCGGCCGCGTCAGCCGGTGACAGGCGCCGAATGATCATGGCGTCAGCCGGCCTCCCGATGGCGGCGCCGGTTCAGGCTTGCCGGGGCGCATCAGCGCTTCTCTAGGGCGGCCACGGACTGACCGAGATGTACGCACGACCACCGGTCGGCGGGCAAAGGCTCACTCCGCCGCAAAATCGAAGTACTCGAGCCCATAGAGGACGATTTTGAAATCCGAGGTGTCCTTCACGTAGAAGTGGACGTTGTAGGGCCCCGGGCGAAGCAGCAGGGCGACCCGCGCGCGGTAGCTGCCCCGGGCGTCGGTCGTGAGCGTGTAGAAGTCGTAGTACTTCTCGGACTCGTGGCCCGGCACCGCCTCGGGCAGGAGCTCGTTGCCCGGGTGCTGCGGCCGGCCGTTGATGCACAGGACGTAGGGATGGCCGGGCTGCAGATGCTCCATCTCGATCTGGAAGACGAAGCCGTGGGCGAAAGAGCGGCGTATCCGGAGGCTCCCCGTGGTCTGCGCGCTCACCACGCGGCCCCACGCGGGCGGGTTGATCAGCGGGAAAACCGCGTCGTAGGGCGCCTGGCGCTGGAAGTCGCCCCGCGCCGCGGCGAGAAACGCGGCGTCCGCGGAATCACGGGGCGCCTCCGGGGCTACGGATCCCACGATCCGGAATTCCCCCTTGGCGAAGACGACGACGTCCTCGGCGGCCAGCCTCCCGGAGAGGGCCAGGCAGGCGCACATGAGGAGCCTGGCTGCGTTCACGGCGCCTTGGGTGGGGGCTGATCCTGCCTGGAGGGGCCCTCGGTCATGGACAGGCGGTACTCGACCGCCTCCCGCAGCGCCTCCCAGGAGGCGTCGATGATGTTGTCGCTGACGCCGACCGTCCCCCACACCGCGTGGCCGTCTCCGCTCTCGGCGAGGACGCGCGTCTTCGAGCCGGCCCCCTCGTTCCCCTCGACGATGCGCACCTTGTAGTCGCGCAGCTTCATGTCGCGCAGCTGCGGGTAGATCTTCTCCAGGCCCAGGCGCAGCGCCTTGTCCAGGGCCCCGACCGGGCCGGAGGACTCGGCGACCGTGTGGATCGACTCGCCCGCCACCTTCACGCGCACCGTGGCCTCGGACCATAACTCGCCGCCGTGGCGCTCGACGCTCACGCGGTAGCCGTCGACCGTGAAGAACTCCTTCTTGTGCCCGAGCTTCTTCGCCACGAGCAGCTTGAAGGACGCGTCCGCCGCCTCGTACTCGTAGCCGCGGAACTCGCGGTCCTTGAGCTCCTCGACCAGGTCCTTCAGCTCCGGGCTCCTCTCGTCGAGCTCGATCCCGAACTCCCGAGCCTTGAGCACCAGGCTGCTCCGGCCGGCCATGTCGGAGACGAGCACCCGGGTCGTGTTTCCCACGAGGCCCGGGTCGATGTGCTCGTAGCTTCGCGCCACCTTCTGGGCCGCGTTCGCGTGCAGCCCCCCCTTGTGGGCGAACGCCGAGCGCCCGACGAAGGCCGCCTTGGGGTCCGGGCGCAGGTTCGCCAGCTCGTCGAAGAAGAGCGACAGGTCACGCAGCTGCGCCAGGTTCGGGGCGCAGTGGAGGCGGCGGCGCATCTTGAGGGCGAGGTTGGGGATGATGGTCACGAGGTTCGCGTTGCCCACGCGCTCGCCGTACCCGTTCATCGTGCCCTGCACCAGGGTCGCCCCGGCGTCGACGCCGGCGAGGGAGACCGCGGCGCCGACGCCGCTGTCGTTGTGGCAGTGGATGCCGACCAGGGCGCCGCCGAACCGCTTGACGACGGCCGCCGTGATCTGGGCCACCTCGGGGACGAGCTTTCCCCCGTTGGTCTCGCAGAGGGTGAGGTTCGACGCGCCGCCGCGTGCCGCCGCCTCGAGCGTGCGCATCGCGTAGTCGGGATTGTCGCTGTAGCCGTCGAAGAAATGCTCGGCGTCGTAGACCACCTCGCGGCCCTGGACGACCACGTAGCGGATGGAGTCCTCGATCATCGCGAGGTTCTCGTCGGGCGTCGTCCTCAGGATCTCCTTGACGTGCAGGAGCCAGGTCTTTCCCACCAGGGTGATGACGGGCATCCCGCTCTCGATGAGCGTCCGCAGCTGCGGGTCCGAGGCGGCCTTACCTCCGGCCCGGCGGGTCGAGCCGAAGGCGGCGAGCCTGGCGTGCCTGAGCTTCAGGTTCCGGGCCTCCGCGAAGAAGGCTATGTCGCGGGGGTTGGACCCCGGGTAGCCCCCCTCGATGTAGTCCACGCCGAACTGGTCCAGGCGCTCGGCGATCAGGACCTTGTCCGCCACCGAAAAGCTGATCCCCTCCCCCTGCGTTCCGTCGCGCAGGGTGGTGTCATAGACTCTCACGAGTGAGTTGGGCATGGGCGGGGCGCCGGTCAGACGGCGTGGCTCTCGATGAAGCCACGTATCGCCCGCGCGTCAGCCACAATCTTGTGGCGCTCGAGGGGGCGGGACTTGAGCGCCTCGAGCGAGGGGTGCGTGGGCTCGATCCCGATCGCGGAGCGGATCGTGTCGGGGAACTTGGCGGGGTTCGCCGTCGCCAGGACCACGTTCGGGCGCGAGGTGTCGATGTCCTTGAAGGCGCAGGCCGTGTGGGGGTCGACGACGTAGCCGTACGCCAGGTGGACCTGCCGGATGATCCCCGGGATCTCCAGGTCGGTGCACCGCGACGCCGAGATGGAGCCCCGGTCGAAGTCCGCGAACCGGTGGACGCCGTTCGCCCGTATGTCGTCCATGACGGCCCTCACGCGGCCCGCGTCGCGCCCCGAGCCGTAGTAGAGGAAGCGCTCGAGGTTGGAGGCGACCTGTATGTCCATCGAGGGGGCGAGGCTCGGCCTGACCTTCTCGACCGCGTAGACGCCCGTCGTGAAGAGCCGGTACAGGATGTCGTTCTGGTTCGTCGCGACGCGGAAGCCCGCAAGGGGCACCCCCATCCCGCGCAGCATCCAGCCCGCGAGCACGTTGCCGAAGTTGCCCGTGGGCACCACGAACTCGGCGCCCGCGCGGTGCTCCCTAGGCAGCCGGAGCCAGGCGTAGAGGTAGTAGACGCACTGCGCGAGCACCCGCGCGATGTTTATCGAGTTTACCGCCGCCAGCCGGTGGCGCTCCCGGAACTCCCGGTCCCCGAGGATCTCCTTGAGGACCGCCTGGGCCGCGTCGAACGAGCCCCCGACGGCCAGCGCGTGGACGTTGCCGGCCCCCGTGCAGGCCATCTGCCTCTCCTGCAGCGGCGAGACCCGCCCGTCTGGGTACAGGATGAAGATCGCGACGCCGGGGCGCCCCATGAGGGCGGCGATCGCGGCGGCGCCCGTGTCCCCGGAGGTCGCGCCGAGGACGTTGATCGTGGCGCCCCGCGTAGAGCACTGCCGCGCGTAGAGGTTCCCCATCAGCTGGAGGGCGATGTCCTTGAAGGCGAGCGTCGGCCCGTGGAAGAGCTCCAGCACCCGCAGGCCGGCGTCGAGCTCGACGAGCGGCGTGATCTCGGGCCGCTCGAAGCGCCGGTAGGAGCGCGCGATGAGCTCCCGCAGCTCGGCCCCGGGTATGTCGTCCGCGAACCGGCGCAGGAACTGGAAGCAGAGCTCGGGGTACGCCAGCCCCCCGAGGCCGTCCAGCTCCGCCGAGAGATCCGGAAGCTCCTCGGGCACGAGGAGCCCCCCGTCGCCCGCTATCCCCTGCGCGACGGCGTCCGAGAACCCGAGCGGGGCGCCCCCGCCGCGTGTCGAGACGTAGCGCATGGGCCGGAGGGCGTGCCTAGGCCCTGCCGAGGCCGAACGCCGCGTGCGCCACGCGCGCGGCCTCGTCGGCGCGCTCCAGGTCGACCACCACGGAGATCTTGATCTCCGAGGTGCTGATGAGGTCGATGTTGATCCCCACGTCGGCCAGGGCCTGGAAGAGCGTCGCCGCGATCCCGGTGTGGGTCTTCATGCCGACGCCGACGACCGAGAGCTTCGCGATGCGCTCCTGGACGGCCACCTGGCCCCCCCCGACCTCGGCCAGGACGGGCTCGAGCGCCTTGACGGCGCGGGCCGTGTCGGCCTTCGGGACCGTGAAGGTGAGGTTGGCCACGCCGTGCCGGCCGACGTTCTGGACGATCATGTCCACGTTGATGTTCGCGCCGGCCAGGCTGCGGAACACCTTCGCCGCGGAGCCGGGCCTGTCGAGGATGTTGCTGACGATGACCTTGGCCTGGTCCTTGTCCACGGCGATGCCGCGGACGACGACCTGCTCCATGTAGGCGACTTCTTCTTTCACGACGGTTCCTGGATTGTGGTTGAACGATGAGCGGACCTCGAAAACGACCCCGTACTTCTTCGCGAACTCGACCGAGCGCGACTGCATCACCTTCGAGCCGGACGAGGCGAGCTCGAGCATCTCATCGTAGGAGATCTCGGGCAGCTTCCGCGCCTCCCTGACGACGCGCGGGTCGGCCGTGTAGACGCCGTCCACGTCGGTGTAGATCTCGCAGCGGTCGGCCTTGAGCGCGGCCGCCAGCGCCACCGCCGTGAGGTCCGAGCCCCCGCGGCCGAGGGTCGTGGTCTCGCCCTCGTCGTCGATGCCCTGGAAGCCCGCCACGATGACGACGCGGCCCTCGGCGAGGTCCCTCATGATGGGCTTGGGGTCGATCGTCTTGATCTTCGCCTTCGTGTGGACCTTGTCCGTGAAGATGCCGGCCTGGGCGCCCGTGTAGCTCACGGCGTCGACGGCGATCCCGTGGAGCGCCATCGCCATCAGGGCGATCGACTCCTGCTCGCCGATCGCGAGCAGCTGGTCGAGCTCCCGGTCGCTGGGGTTGGGGCAGAGGCCCTTGGCGCGGGCGATCAGCTCGTTGGTCAGGCCCGCGCGCGCCGAGAGGACGACGACGGTCTCGTTGCCGTCCTCGCGCGCGGCCTTGATCCGCTCCGCGACCTTCCGTATCCTCTCGACGTCGCCCACCGAGGTTCCGCCGTACTTCTGGACGATTCTGGGCATAGTGTCGGGTCCCCTCCGGGCTCAGCCGTCCAGATCCCCTATGCGCAGGTGCAGCGGCGCCTCGCGCACGCTGCCGAGCCTCGCCAGCGCCCGCAGCGCCGCGCCCATCGAGCGCTCGTCGCTCTCGTGGGTGGTGAGGACGAGCGAGGCGGCGCCCGGCCGCTCGGACGGGTTCTGGATGACGCTCGCTATGCTGATGCGGTTGCGCGCCATGACGGTGGCCACGCGCGCGAGCACACCCGGCCGGTCCGCCACCGTCAACCTGACGTAGTGCCGCCCGTGTATGCGCTCCGGCGGCGCCATCCGGGCCCCGCCGAGCGCCGGGGGCTCCTCCTCGCCCATGAAGTGGGCGCCCTTGCCATGGAGCAGCAGCGCCACCGCGTCGGCGATGTCGCTTATGACCGCGCTCGCCGTGGCGTCCTGGCCGGCGCCGCGGCCGATGTAGAGAGTCGTGCCGACGACGTCCCCGGTGACGGAGATCGCGTTGAAGACCCCGCTCACCCGCGCGAGGACGCCGCCCTCGGGCAGGAGCGTCGGGTGGACGCGGACGCTGATCTCGTTGGTGGCGAAGTCGCGCGTGATGATCCCCAGGAGCTTGATCCCGAAGCCGAGCGCCGCGGCGTTCTTGAAGTCGGCGGGCGTGATCCGCTCGATCCCCTCGACTATCATGTCCCGCGGCCGCACCCAGACCCCGTGCGCCAGCCAGGCGAGGATGCACGCCTTGTGCGCGGTGTCCCATCCCTCGACGTCGAGCGACTCCTCCTTCTCGGCGTAGCCGAGCCTCTTCGCCTCCCTGAGGACGCTCGCGTACGGCGCGTCGAGCTCCTCCATCTTCGTCAGGATGTAGTTGCAGGTCCCGTTCAGGATCCCGTAGATGCGCGGAAACCGGTTTGCGACCAGCCCCTCGCGCACCGCCTTTATGAGCGGGATCCCGCCGGCCACGCTCGCCTCGAAGAGGAAGTGGCCGCCGCCGCGTCTGGCCGCCGCGAAGATCTCGGCGCCGTGCTCGCAGATCAGCGCCTTGTTCGCCGAGACGACGACCTTGCCCTGGGAGAGCGCGGCGAGCGTGACATCCCGGGCTATCCCCGTCCCGCCCATCAGCTCGCAGACGATGTGCACCGCGGGGTCGGTCGCGACGGCCATCGCGTCGCCGGTCAGCCTGGAGGCCGGCACGCGAACGGCCCGCTCCTTCGAGCGGCTCCTGACGGCGGCCCGGTAGAGCACGATCCTCGCACCCAGGCGCGACTCGAGCGCGGAGCGCATGCGGCCGAAGTGCTTCCAGACGCCCTGGCCGACCGTTCCAAGGCCGCACAGGCCGATGTTAAGCGTGCGCGCGGGGCTCATGGCTTCGCGCCCGGCGGGGGCCCGTCCGGCTTCTTGCGCTCGAACTTCTTCTCGGTGCCGGTGAGAAGGCGCTTCACGTTGGCGCGGTGGCGGACGACGACAAAGAGCGCCACGACCGCCGTCACCCAGGTCGCGATAGCGCCGCTCCCTAGGATAATCGCAAACAGGGGCAGGCACAGCGCCGCGAGTATCGAGGCCAGCGACACGTAGCGCGTCGGGTAGAAGACCAGCACCCACACGGCCGACGAGATGAGGGCCACGCAGGGAAGCAGGACGAGGAAGCCACCGGCGGCCGTCGAGACGCCCTTGCCCCCCCTGAACCCCGTGAAGCACGAGAAGGAGTGGCCGACCAGCGCGAACCCCAGGCCCACGTAACCCATGACGAGCGCGAGCTGGTGGGTGGCCGGCACCACCATCGAGGCCACGGGCGGCCCACCGGCGCCAGCGGACTGGCGGACGCCGGAGGACCACAGCGCCGCCAGTAGCAGGGGCCAGCCCGCGGCGACCGCGCCCTTTAGAGTGTCCAGGGCGAACACCGCTCTGCCCGGGCCCGCGCCGAGGACACGGCGGACGTTGGTCGCCCCGCTGCTCCTGCTGCCGACCTCGAAGATGTTGACCCCTCTCGACCGGGCCACCAGGAAGCCGAACGGGAGCGACCCGAGCAGATAGCCCGAGGCGGCCGCGACCGAGAGCGGCAGCACGTCACCGAGATCGGCGGGGCTTGGCATGGCGCGTTAAAGCTGGACGAACTTCGCGAGCCTGATGGCCTTGTGGCCCTTCAGCTCGCGGCGGGCGGCCTCGCTCGGCTCGCTGTCCAGGTTGATCACCATGAGCGCGGTCTGGCCCGGCTCCTGGCGGCTGAGGGACATGTTGGCGATGTTGACCCCGTCCCTGCCGAGGAGCGTCCCCACGTATCCGATCATGCCGGGCTCGTCGCTGTTCTCGATGACCAGGAGCTTGCCCGTCGCCGCGACCTCGACCTCGCGCCCGTTGATGGAGACCACCCGTGGGCTGCTCGCCTTGCCTATGAGCGTGCCGGCCACGTTGCGGGCGACCCCGTCCGCCCCGAGGGCCTCGACCTGGATCAGCTCGTTGTAGTCGGCCTCGCCCGTGGACTTGACGACCTCGCTGCGCACGCCGAGGCGCTCCAGGAGGACCGGGGCGTTCACGAAGTTGACGTTCTCGCCGCTTATGCGCCGCAGCCACCCGCGCAGGATGGCCCGGGTGATCGCGTTCGCGTCCAGGTCGACCACCTTGCCCCAGTAGGTTATCTTGAGGGAGGCGACATGGTCCGGCGAGACCTGCTGCAGGAGCGTCCCCAGCTTGGCCCCGAGGTCGAGGTAGGGCCCGATGACCTTGAGCGTCGCGGCGTCGAGGGTGGGCATGTTGACGGCGTTGCGGATGACGCCCCCCTTGAGCACGTCGACGATCTGCTCGGCCACCTCGACGCCGACCGCGTCCTGGGCCTCCACCGTCGAGGCGCCGAGATGCGGCGTCAGGGTCACGTTGGGCAGCTTGCGCAGCTCGCTGGCCGCCGCGAGGGGCTCGTCCTCGTACACGTCGAGGCCGGCCGCCGCGACCTGCCCGCTCTTGAGCGCCGCGATGAGCGCCGATTCCTTGATGATCCCGCCGCGCGCGCAGTTGAAGATCCGCACGCCGCGCCTGCATTTCGCGAGGGCCGCCTCGTCGAGCATGTAGCGGGTGTCGTCGGTGAGCGGCATGTGCACCGTGATGTAGTCGGCCTGCGCGAGGAGCTCGTCGAAGGGCACCGAGTCTATCTGCATCCCCTTGGCGCGGCTCGGCGCCAGGTAGGGGTCGAACGCCACCACGCGCATCCCGAAGGCCTGCGCCCGGCGGGCGACCTCGCCGCCTATGCGACCCAGCCCGACCACCCCGAGGGTCTTCCTGAAGAGCTCGATGCCAGAGAACGCCTTGCGGTCCCACTTGCCCTCGCGCATGGACGCCGCGGCCTGCGGCACCGGGCGGGCGCCGCAGAGCAGGTGCGTGAAGGTGAGCTCGGCCGTGGCGATCGTGTTCCCCGACGGCGTGTTCATGACGATCACGCCGCGCTCCGTCGCGGCGTCCACGTCGACGTTGTCGATGCCGACCCCCGCCCTGCCCACGACCTTCAGAAGTGGCGCTGAATTAATGATTTCAGCCGTGATCTTCGTCTCCGAGCGCACCGCGATCGCATGGACGTCCTTGACGAGCTCCTTCAGGGCGGCCGGCGAGGCCCCGTATGCCTCAACGACCTCGAGGCCCGACTGCGTGCGAAGCCAGGCTACCCCCTTCGTGGATATCTTGTCGGCGACGAGTACTTTCATGGCGCAAAATGCACATGATCGAAATCCCCAAAGCGTGGCCAAGCAAGGAAAAGCGGCGGTGCCCCCCGGTATGACGCGGATTCCCCGGCATTGCCCGCGCCGGCGCGGAGTTCCCGCACGTCGCGCTCCCCCCCTAGCGCGTCGCCGGCAGCTCGAGCGAGCCGGAGGGAAGGTAGTGGGCGGCGAAGCCCAGCTTGTCCGCCCACTCGTCGATCGCCTTCGAGACCGGCAGCGTGCCGCTCGAGCCGCCGTGGCCCGCGTTCGAGTCGATCCGGATGAGGACGGGCCCCGAACCGGGGACGCCCGCAGCCGCGCGCTGCATCTCCGCCGCGTACTTGAAGGAATGCGCCGGGAACACCCGGTCGTCGTGGTCGCCGGTCGTTACGAGCACCGCCGGGTACCGCACCCCGGTCCTCACGTTGTGGAGCGGCGAATAGGCCCGCAGGTACCTGAAGCCGGCCGGATCGTCGCTCGAGCCGTAGTCGGCGGCCCACGGGGCCCCGACCGTGAACTTCTGGAAGCGCAGCATGTCCATCACGCCCACGCCCGGAAGCGCGACGGCGCAGAGGTCGGGCCTCTCGTTGAGCACGGCCCCGATGAGGAGCCCGCCGTTCGAGCGGCCCTCGATCAGGAGCCGGTCCCTGCCCGTGTAGCGCTGGCCGACGAGGTAGTCGGCCGCCGCGATGAAATCGTCGAAGACGTTCTGCTTCCTCTCCTTGGTGCCCGCCAGGTGCCAGGCCTCCCCGTACTCGGATCCCCCGCGAAGGGTCGCCTCGGCGTAGATCCCGCCCATCTCGATCCAGACGGCCGGCGGCACGGCGTATGAGGGCGTTATCGCTATGTTGAAGCCCCCGTATCCGTAGAGCCACGCGGGCGACGAGCCGTCCGTCCTGAGGCCCCGGCGGCCGGTGATGAACATCGGGATCCTCGTCCCGTCTCGCGATGCGACGAAGACCTCGCGGGTCTCATAGTGGGAGGGGTCGAACGGGGTCGCCGGCCGCTCGAAGACGCCCTGCGCCCCCGAGACGACGTTGATGTTCAGGATCGTCGGCGGCGCGAGGAAGGACGAGAAGCCGAGGAATGCCTCGGGATCGGAGGCATTGGCGCTGATGCCCGAGACGGCGCCGATCCCCGGGAGCTCGACGCTCCTGAGGGGAGCGCCGTCGAGCCCGAAGACCGCAATCCGGCTCTGCACGTCGTGGAGCGTAGCGACGACCAGGCGGCCCCCCGCATCGGCGGCCCACTCGATGCTGTCGGGGCCCTCGGGGACGGGAACCGACCAGCCGGTGGCGGAAGGGTCCGCAAGGTCGATCGCCACCACCCTGCCCCGGGGCGCCGCGAGGCTGGTGAGGACGAAGAATCGCGGCCCGGAGTTGCCAACGAAGCGGTAGGTCGCGTCCATGCGGTCGAGAAGCTTCTCCACCGGCGCGCCGACATTCGGCTCGAGTGGGTTGGAAAGGTCGATGTAGTAGAGCGCATTCTGCGGGCGGTCGCTCTGCTCGACGGTGATCGCGAGGTAGCGGCCGTCGTCCGACATTCTCGCGTTGAAGACCCACTCCGGGTGCTCCCGGATCTCGAAGACGAGCTGGTCGGCGGACTGCTCCGCGCCCAGCCGGTGGTAGCGGAGCTGCCGGCCCGAGAGCTTGCCGAAGAGCTTGGCGCCGGCGGCCACCTCGGGGTACCGGCAGTAGAAGAAGCCGGCGCCGTCCCGGGTCCATGCAGGCTTTGAGAACTTGACCCACCGGACGACGTCCCCGAGGTCCGCGCCCGTGGTGACATCGCGCACGTGCAACTCGGTCCAGTCCGAGCCCGCCACCGCGAGCCCGTAGGCGAGGCGCGTTCCCCCGTCGCTCGGGGACAGGCCCGTGACGGCGACCGTCCCGTCCGTCGAAAGGAGGTTGGGGTCGAGGAGCACCCGCGGCGCCTTCCCCGGTGCGTCGATGACCCAGACGACGCCCTGGTTCTGCAGGCCGTCATTCTTCGTGTAGAACAGCCGCCCGCCCCGCTTCACCGGCAGGCCGAACCGCGGGAAGTTCCACAGTTCGCCGAGCCGGGCGCGGATTGCGGCCCGCTCGGGCATCGCGGCGAATGCGGCCGCGGTGTACGCCCGCTCCGCCTGGACCCAGGCGGCCGTTTCCGGCGAATCGAGGTCCTCCAGCCACCGGTAGGGATCGGGCACCTTCTCGCCGAAGTAGTCGTCAACCTGGGGCCCTCGCCTGGCCGCGGGATAGTCGGCGCCGCGTGCGATTCCGTGCCAAATCAGTGCGAGCGTGCATATTCCAAAGATTCTCCCCAGGTTGGAACGATTCATGGTACTTACTGTCGGCGATCCCTTGTGAAGGCCAAGCCCGAATCAATCCGATCCGCGCGCGACCCGCGCTACGACACGTTGCGGGGCCTGTTCCTCATCTGCATGACGGTCAACCACCTGCCGACGGAGCTCCGCTGGGTCACCGACCAGTCGCTCGGCTTTTTCACTGCGGCCGAGGGCTTTGTGTTCTTGTCGGGCCTCATGGCGGGCATGGTCTACACGCGGAAGCTCAGGGCGGGCGGGCCGGGCTCCCTGTGGGACGCGGTCCTCGGCCGCACGAAGACCATATACGCCTGGCACGTGGCCTCGTTTGTCGGCGCCCTCGCGTGCGTCGTCCTGGCCGAATACGCGTGTGGCTACTGCTCGCCGACCGCCCCGAGGCTCTTCTTCGAGCACCCGCTGGCGGCGCTCGGCCTCGGCGCCGCGCTTCTCTACCAGCCCGGGCTCCTCGACCTCCTGCCGATGTACTGCGTCTTCGTGCTCTTCCTGCCGGTCGTGATCCGGGGGATCGAGTCCGGCCGCCGATGGCTTGTCCTGTCCGCGAGCGTGCTCCTCTGGCTCGTCGCGCAGTGGGCTCCAGCCGCCGGGTCCCTGCGGACGTATCCGATTAACACCGGCTCCTTCAGCCTCCTCGCGTGGCAGCTCATCTTCGTGGCCGGGGTGGCGATCGGCCACGCCGGCATCAGCGGCCGCCCGCAGGTCGCCCGGCCGAGCCGCCTGGCGGTCCTCTGCGCCGCCTCGGTCGCAATCTACGGGTTCGGCGTGCAACAGGCGCACTGGCCCGCCCTGTGGCCCGGCGCCGTGTTCGGCGTGCTCCTCAACAAGCCGGCGCTGGGGCTCCTGCGCCTGGCGGACTTTGGCTGCGTCGCCTACCTCGTGGCGATCGTCGGCGCGCGCTTCCCGTCCCTCCTGGCATCGCGGCCGCTTGAGCTCCTCGGCAGGAACTCGCTGGCCGTCGTCGCGACCCAGAGCGTCGCCATAACGGCGCTCCTTCAGTTCCCGGCGCTCTTTGCGACCCCGGCCGACCGGACGCTCGTGGCGATGGGGACCGTGGCCCTGCTCTTCTGCGTCGCCGCGGCGAGGCAGGGCCTCGTCCAGGCCCTCCGCCAGCCCGCCCCCGTCAGTCCGCTCTCGCCAGAGGGCTCGCGCCGCCTTAATCCGGCCGCATGACCAACGAGCGGCTGAGGGCGCAGGTGCGATTCATCCTCGAGGTCGACAAGCTGAAGGAGGTCTTCCGGCAGACGGTCTGCACGCAGAGCCGCCGGCCCGAGAACGACGCCGAGCACTCCTGGCACCTTTGTCTCGCGGCCATCGTCCTGGCCGAGCACGCCAACGACCCCAGGGTCGACATCCTGCGCGTGCTGAAGATGGTCATCGTCCACGACCTCGTGGAGATCGATGCCGGCGACACGTTCGCCTACGACTCGGCGCGGATGGCCGGCCAGCACGACCGCGAGGCGCTCGCCGCGGACCGGATCTTCGGGATGCTGCCCGGCGACCAGGCCGTCGAGTTCCGGGCTCTCTGGGACGAGTTCGAGGGGCGGGCCACGCCCGAGGCGCGCTTCGCCGCGGCGCTCGACCGCTTCCAGCCGGTGCTCCTCAACTGCAGCACCGAAGGGGCCGCGTGGCGGCGCCACGGCGTAACGGAGGACCGCGTCGTCGCCCGCAACTCCCACATCGCCGAGGGCTCGGCCGCCCTCTGGGAGGAGGCCGCCCGCCTGATCGGGGACGCCGTCAGGTCGGGTCACCTCGCCCCGCGGCCCTGATGCCGCGCAGCCGGATCATTCCACCTCGTAGACCTCCACGAGGGCGATCCCGCCGTCGCCGCTCGCGCCCGACACCTGCGCGGTGTAGGCCCCCGGGGGAAGCGTCACTAGGATCGCGGCGTCCGGAGTCGACGCGCTTCCCCATGAAAACGCGCCCACCCAGGCCGCGGCCGTTTCTATCTCCTGGTTGGCGCCCCAGCCGGTGTTCGTCACCAGCGGGGTGCTGCCCGGCGCGGAGCCGTAGACCGCAAGCTTGGGGTCGACAAGGGTGCCGGAGAGTCCAAACGGGACGAGCGCCGGGCCCGACGCCCGGACGAGGACCGTCTTCGGCGTCGATCCGCCGATCACAAATCCGGCGATCAGGATGCTTCCCCCCGAGCCGACCTGCGAGCGCGCCGAGAGGTTGATCAGCCGCGGCGACGAGGGACCGACCGTCCCTGCGGGGGTCACGTCGTAAACCTCCGTCAAAGCCACGCCCGTGTCCCCGGCCTCCCCGAAAAGGTTGGCGGTGTAGGGTCCGGATCCCAAATTGGCAATGAGAGCCGCGTCGTGGCTTGAGGGACTTGGCCAGGGGAAGGCTCCCACCGCGGCCGCCTCGCCCGAAATCGCGGAAGCACCGCCCCAGCCCGTGTTGGCCGCGAGCAGGCCGCCGCCCGGGGCCGTGCTGTTGAGCTGGAGTTCCGGGTCCGGCAGCGTTCCGGAGACGCCGAAGGGGACGAGCGCCGGGCCCGAGCCCCGGATCAGCAGCGGCTCGGTCCCCGCCGCGCCCTGGCCTCCGACGACAAATCCGGTGATCAGCGCGTTCGCTCCCGTCCCCACCTGCGCGCGGCACGAAAGGTTGACCAGGCGGCTGTCGTAGGGCGCCGCGAGCTCGAGAATGGTCTCGTTGTCGCCGACGAAGAAGACGGAGTCGCCGATCGCCGCGGCGCCGACCAGGTCCACGGCCGTGCCCGATGCGAGCTGCTCCCAGGGCCCAAATCCGAGGGAGCCATTGGTGGAGGCCGAGGCGGCCTCGATCGACCCGGATTCCCCCGTCGCGAAGACCGCGTTGGAGCCGAGGACAAGGCCGCGGAAGTCGAGCGGAAGAGGAATCGCATAGCCCTCCAGGTACTCCACGGGGGGATACAGCCCCCCCAAGTGACCGAGGGCCGACCCCCAGGAGGTCGTGAAACTGGTCCCGTCGGCTCCAACGGCGGTGAAATTCACGGATTGGGTCGTGATCAGCGCCTCCAGGTCCTCGCCACTGCCCCAGGACCCCGACCCGCTTCCATATGAGGAGGCTTCGCTGGCCCAGGTGACTCCGTCCGTCGAGCTGATGATGGCGCCCGCCTGGCCCGACGCGACAAACCGCGCGGGCACGAACCCGCCGCTGATCGACGTGCCCAAACCGTACGTGTAGTTGTACCGGCCGACGTAGGTCAGCCCGCGAAGCCATCCCGTCACGCCCGAGGTCCGCGCCGTCCACTGGCGCCCGTCCGGCGAGGTGATGATGGTTCCCCCTTCGCCCACGGCGACGTATTCGCTCACCGCAAAGATCACGTTGTTGAGGCGCTCCGTCGTGGCCGACTGCGCCACGCTGGTCCAGGAGGCCGCGTCGGCCGAGAGGAGCACGCAGCCGTTGTCCCCCACGGCGATGTATTGGCCGCCTCCGTAGGCGACCGCGGTGAGCCAGTTGGCCGTCCCGGAGCTGCGCTGGGTCCAGGTCGCGCCGTCCCTTGAGCCGAGGATCGTGCCGCCGGTTCCCACGGCCACAAGGCCTGAGGGACCGGACGCGATGCCCCAAAGGAAGCTGCCCCCCGCCTGCGTGTTGCGGACGGTCATCGACGAATCCGGGGGCAGCGAGGGTGCGATGGTGAAGGTCGCGTAGGAGGAGCCGGTGTAGGCGGGGTCCACGATCGTGGCAAAGACGGGATAGCCGCCGGTGTTGGAAGGCGGGCTCGTGGACGGGCTGGGGCTGTATTCGTAGACGACGATCGTCGCCAGGCCGGCGGGGTTCGTCGTGACCGTCGGGCTCTTCGGGGTCCCGTCGTAACCCTGGACCAGGCTGCCAAGGGTCACCGTGGCCGCCGCCTGGACGGCCGCGGATCCGGCCCGGATGCTGAAGTTGTACAGGTCCGACACGTACACGTTGCCGTGCCCGTCGACCGCCACGGCGACGGGGGATTCGAACTGGGCGGCCGGGCCCGTGCCGTCGCCGCCCCCCCAAAGGCGCGGGATTCCCGCCAGGGTCGTCACCGTGCCCGCCGCGTCGATCCTCCGGATCGTGCTGTTGTACGTGTCCGCGACGTAGACGTTGCCGGCGCTGTCCACCGCGACTCCGTAGGGGACGAGGAACTGGGCCTCGCTTCCGGGACCGTCCTCGCTGCCCGCGACCCCGGCGGCACCCGCCAGGGTCGTCACGGCGCCCGCGGCGGTGATCCTCCGGATCGTGCTGTTGTTCGTGTCCGCGACGTAGACGTTGCCGCCCCCGTCGACCGCGATGCCGTCGGGGCTGGAGAACTGGGCGGCGGGGCCCGCGCCGTCGGCGCTTCCCCTTGTTCCCGGGTTCCCGGCCAGAGTCGTCACGACGCCCCCCGCCGCGATCTTGCGGACCGTGTTGTTGCCCGTGTCGCAGACATAGACGTTGCCGCTGCCGTCCACCGCCACGCCGGAGGGGCCGTCGAACTGGGCGGCCGGGCCCGTCCCGTCCGCGCTGCCCTTCACGCCCGGGGTTCCGGCGAGGATCGTCATCGCGCCCCCTGGCGCGATCTCGTCGATCGTGTTGCTGCCCGCGTCAGCGACATAGAGGTTGCCGCCCGCGTCCACGGCCACGCCCATCGGGTCGGAGAACCGCGCCGACACTCCCGCGGACCCGGGTGTGACGGCCAGGGTCGTCACCACGCCGCCGGCCGCGATCTTGCGGATCGCCTGGTTGCCGCTGTCCGCGACATAGACGTCGCCGCCCCCGTCCACCGCCACCCCGTAGGCATAGTCGAAGCGCGCCGCGCTTCCCGTGCCGTCAGCATAGCCCGGGAAGCCCCCGGCCACCGTGGTGAATTTATAGGACGTGTAGGTCGTCTGGGCGGCAAGGGGAGGCCCAAGACCAAGGAAAAGGGCCCCGAGGAATGCAACGGAGCCATTTCCCATCGGGGTCAAGTCACGAAGGGTCATCTCCACACGTATGACAATCGGCGGGGAGATTTCCACCACTGTATTCCCGGGCGGGGCCGAAGCCTGCGCCCTCCCGCGGAACTCCGCCACGTCGCAAGCCCGGGACTCGCCGATCGGCGGATGCCGCCCCGGCGCTAGCTGAGGTCCTTCATGAGGCCGAAGTCCGGGTCGAACAGCCGCCGGTAGGTGCGCATGACCATCCCGTCGGTCAGGCCGGCAAGCCAGTCGCAGATCCGCCTCGCCTTGGCCCTCTTGCCCCTGGCGGCGTCTACAAGCGCCCCGACCGAGTGCGGGAGTATCCGCACCACCCGCGGCCCGGGCTCGACGTAGTTGCGCCAGCACGAGGCCCAGAGGTCGAAGAGGACGGCGCGGGCCTTGTGCTCCATCTGCTGGAGCTGCGGGCTCTCGAAGATGATGTCGTTGGCCAGCCTCTTGTAGAAGAGGGCCTGGCGCAGCGCCTCGGGCCCGACGACAAGATCGAAGCGGTACCGGTTGGTCCGCCCCGCCATGAAGTTGTCGCGCTCCCTGAGGCGGCACGCGGTGATGAAGACGCCGATCCTGTCCGAGACGATCCCCGCGAGCCTGTCGTTGCGGATGGCGTCCAGGAGCTCGTCGAGGAGGCGCAGCCCGGAGGCGTCCCCGACCGCCCCGTCCGCCCAGGCCTCGATCCTCTCGATCGTCAGGAAGCCCGCCTTCACCCCGTCCATGATGTCGTTCAGCGAATACGCCGCGTCGTCGGCCCAGTCCATGATCTGGCACTCGATGCTCTTGAAGGCGTTGAGCTTCTCGCCGGGGCCGAGCGCCCTCGGGGCCGCGGCCCCGCCGAAGACGAACCGGCGCACGTCGCGCTGCGTGTCGTAGAGGAAGTGGTTCCTGGGGGGCCGGCGGAACTCGCCGAAGAGCGTCTTGTACTTGAGGACGCCGTCCAGGAGGGCCCGGGTCGGGCGCATACCGCGCACGCCCGAGCTGTCCTCGTACATGGTCGCGTTCAGCAGGTGCACGGTCTGGGCGTTGCCCTCGAACCCGCCCCAGCGCAGCATCAGCTCCTGGAGCGTCCGCTCGCCCGAGTGCCCGAACGGCGGGTGGCCCAGGTCGTGCGCTAGGCACACCGCCTCGACGAGGTCCGAGTCGATGTGGAAGTCGTCCCGCATCGGCCCCCTGAGGGTCCTCAGGTAGTGGCAGATCGAGCGGCCGACCTGCGCCACCTCCATCGTGTGGGTGAGCCTCGTGCGGTAGAAGTCGTACTCGCCGGAGAGGAAGACCTGCGTCTTCGACTGGAGCTTGCGGAACGCCTGCGCGTGGATGATCCGGTCGCGGTCGATCTGGAAGGCGTTGCGGTAGTCGGTTTTTCGGGCGCCCCCGAAGGTCTCGCTGTCGAAGTCCCGGTAGAATCGGTTGGTCATGGCCCGTGCGCATAAAGAGCACAGCGGCGGGCCCGCCGACGCAACACCCGAGCGGCGCCGCGCCCGGGCGCCGGTTCGGGATTGTTTTGCGCGCCCCCAGGCCCAACAATGGCGCGCACCAGAATGAGCGCCAAGACGATGCGAGCCCTGTCGAAGCTTAAGCCTGGCCCCGGCCTCGAGCTCACCGAGGTCCCCGTGCCCTCCCCCGGCCCGAACGACGTGCTCATCAGGATCAGGAAGACCTCCATCTGCGGCACCGACGTGCACATCTACAACTGGGACGAATGGGCGCAGAAGACGATCAAGACGCCGATGGTGATCGGGCACGAGTTCGTCGGCGTGGTCGACGAGGTCGGCGCCTCCGTGCAGAGGTTCCACAAGGGCGACCTGGTCGACGGCGAGGGCCACATCGTCTGCGGCGTCTGCCGCAACTGCCTGGCCGGGCGCCGGCACCTGTGCAAGGACACGAAGGGGGTCGGCGTGAACCGCGCCGGGGCCTTCGCCGAGTACCTGTGCCTGCCCGCGTCGAACGTCGTGCCGGTCGACCCCTCGATCCCGCTCGACGTCCTCTCCTGCTTCGACCCCCTCGGCAACGCGACGCACACCGCCCTCCAGTTCGACCTCGTGGGCGAGGACGTGCTCGTGACGGGCGCCGGGCCCATCGGGTGCATGGCGGTGGCGATCGCGCGCCACTGCGGGGCGCGCAAGGTGGTCGTGAGCGACGTCAACCCGGCGCGCCTCGCGCTCGGGATGAAGATGGGCGCGACGCGGGCGGTCGACGTCTCCCGCGAGAAGCTGCCCGACATCCAGGCGGAGCTCGGGATGAGGGAGGGCTTCGACGTCGGCCTCGAGATGTCCGGCAATCCGCGCGCCCTGAACGACATGATCGACAACATGGCACACGGCGGGCGCATCGCGCTCCTCGGCATCATGCCCGGCGCGGCGGCGGTCGACTGGAACAAGGTCGTCTTCAACATGCTCACCATCCGCGGGATCTACGGGCGCGAGATGTACGAGACCTGGTACAAGATGACCGCCATGATCCAGAGCGGCCTGGACATCTCCCCGGTGATCACGCACCGCCTGCCCTACGGCGAGTTCCGCGAGGGCTTCGAGCTCATGCGCTCCGGAAAGAGCGGCAAGATCGTCCTCAACTGGGACGCGTGACCCGGCGCGAGCCCTCCCCAAGACCATCGCCCCGGATGCCCCCGACCTTCAAGACCCACATCCTGGAGACCCTCGCCGAGATCTCCGCGGCGGGCCTGACAAAGCGCGAGCGCGTGATCGAGACGCCCCAGGGGGCGTCGATCCAGGTCCCCGTCGGCGTGCGCGTCCTCAACTTCTGCGCGAACAACTACCTCGGCCTCGCCAACCACCCGGAGGTGGTGGCGGCGGCGAGGGCCGCGCTCGACCGCTGGGGCTACGGCCTGGCCTCCGTCCGGTTCATCTGCGGCACCCAGCAGATCCACAAGGAGCTCGAGGCCACCCTGAGCGCGTTCCTCGGCACCGAGGACACGATCCTGTACTCGTCCTGCTTCGACGCCAACGGCGGGGTCTTCGAGACGCTGCTCGGCGAGGAGGACGCCGTCATCAGCGACGAGCTCAACCACGCGTCGATCATCGACGGGATCCGCCTGTGCAAGGCGAAGAGGTACCGCTACCGCAACCGCGACGTCGCCGACCTTGAGGCCAGGCTGCGCGAGGCCGAGGCGGCGGGCGCCCGCTTCAAGCTCGTCGTCACCGACGGCGTCTTCTCGATGGACGGGTTCGTGGCCCCGCTCCGGGACATCTGCTACGCGGCCGCCGACCACGACGCCATCGTCATGGTGGACGACAGCCACGGCGTCGGCGTCCTCGGCCCCGCCGGGCGCGGGACGCCGGAGCAGTTCGAGGTCGTCGACCGCGTGGACATCCTCACGGGCACCCTCGGCAAGGCCCTCGGCGGGGCGACCGGCGGCTACGTCAGCGGCCGCGGGGAGATCATCGAGCTCCTGCGCCAGCGCTCCCGCCCGTACCTCTTCTCGAACAGCGTGCCGCCCGCCGTCGTCGCCGCCTCGATGGCCGCCGTCGGCCTCGTCACCCGAAACCCGCAGCTGCGCGAGCGCCTGCACGCGAACACCCGGCTCTTCCGCGAGGGACTGGCGCGCGCCGGGCTCTCGATCGCGCCGGGCAGCCACCCGATCGTCCCGGTCATGCTGGGCGACGCCGCCCTCGCCCAGCGCTTCGCCGCCAGGATGCTCGAGAAGGGCGTCTACGTCATCGGCTTCTTCCACCCCGTCGTCCCGAAGGGGGCCGCGCGGATCCGGGCGCAGGTGAGCGCGGCGCACAGCGAGGCGGACCTGGAGCGGGCGATCCAAGCCTTCGCCGAGACGAAGAGGGAGCTCGCCGGCTAGCGGGCCCGCCATGCAGAAGATCTCGCAATCCGCCTTCCGGCGCCTGGAAAAGGCCGCGCGCTCCGCGGCCGCCAGCGCCTATGCGCCGTACTCGAAGTTCCCGGTCGGGGCGGCCGTCCTTTGCGGCTCGGGGCGGATCTACCCGGGGTGCAACGTCGAGAACGCCTCCTACGGGCTGTGCAACTGCGCGGAGCGCACGGCCGTCTTCCGCGCCGTGGCCGCGGGCGAGAAGGCGATCAGGGCGGTCGCCGTGTACACGCCGACCCGGCTGCCGACGACCCCGTGCGGCGCCTGCCGCCAGGTGATAAACGAGTTCGGGCCGGACGCGCTCGTCATGTGCGTCTGCGACGCGGACGCCCGGATAGACACGAAGCTGTCCGCGCTCCTGCCGGGGGCCTTCGGGCCCGCCAGCCTGCCCTAGCGACCCTCGAAGAAGGCCCGCACGGCCGCGCCGACCTCGGAGGCGGGGAACTCGCGCTCGGTGCGCCCGCCCAGGTCGCGCATCTTGACGACGCCCCTGGCGAGCTCGTCGCCGCCGTAGATGAGCGCGATCCTCGCGCCCGAGTCCGCGGCCGCCTTGAACTGCTTTCCGAAGGCCAGCTCCTTCATGGGATAGTCGACGCGGTAGCCGGCCTCCCGCAGCCGGCCGATGTCGGCGAACGCCGCCTTGCGCTCCGTCTCGCCGCCGAGGACGCAGTAGACGTCGGGCGCGTGGAAGGCCGCGGAAAGGAGCCCCTTCTCCTCGAGCAGGAGCGAGAACGTCATCTCGCCGATCGCGAAGCCCACGGCCGGCAGGTCCGGGCCCCCCAGCTTGGCCACGAGGTCGTTGTAGCGCCCGCCGCCCGCGAGCGCCCTCAGCTCGCCCCTCAGGTCGGTCGCCTCGAAGACGAACCCCGTGTAGTAGGCGAGCCCCCTGACGACCCCCAGGTCGACCTGCACGTAGTCGGCCAGGCCCATCGCCCCCAGGCCGCCGAGCAGCCGGTCCCACTCCGCCAGCCGGCCGGCCATGCCGGCCGATCCGCCGGCGGAGCCGAGCGCGCTCTCGAGCGCCGCGAAGGAGCGGATGGCGAGGAAGTCGAGGACGCTCTTCATGAGGCCGGGGGGGATCGGCCCGAAGCCCTCCTCGTAGGCCTTGAAGGCGTCGCGGCCGCTGCGCTCGTACTTGTCGACGGCCGCGAGCAGCGAGCGGATCCTCGCCTCGTCGAGCCCCAGCCCGGACAGGTAGAGGACCCAGAGGTTGCGGTCGCTCAGCCTCACGCAGAAGTCCTTCTCCGTGAGGCCGAACGCCCTCATGCTCTGGATCAGGAGGGCGATCAGCTCGATCTCCGCCTCGGGGCCGGCCTCGCCGAACACGTCGGCGTTCAGCTGGTGGAAGCAGCGGCCGCGGCCCCTCTGCATCCTCTCGTAGCGGTAGAATTCGCCGATGCTGAACCACTTGATCGGGCGCTTGAGCGCGTTCGCCCGGGCGCCGACCAGCCGGCAGACGGACGGCGTCATCTCGGGGCGAAGGGCGACCTCGCGGCCGCCCTTGTCCGTGAACGCAAAGATCTGCCCCTCAATCTCCTCGCCGGATTTCGCCCGGTACAGGTCGAGCGGCTCGAGCACGGGCGTGTCGTACTCCACGAACCCGAACGTGGCCGCGGCCTGCCGCCAGAGGCGGAAGACGTGCGTGCGCTTGGCTAGGTCCTCGGGGTAAAAGTCCCGGAACCCGGGCAGGGTCTGAAACGTGGCCATCAGCGACGGCGGCTTTGGGCGGCGTCCGTCACAGGGCGAACCTAAAATGCTCCGGCACCGGGTGCCGTCAGGTGAGGGTCGTCAGATCGAGCTTCTTGAGCTGCTGCTTGAGGATCTTACCGGCCTTGAACTTGACCACGGCACGCTGCGGAATAATGACTTCCGCTTCGGGCTTGTTTGGATTCCGCCCTACCCTCTGTTTGCGCACCTGGACTTCCAGAACGCCAAAGTTACGCAACTCGACATTGCGGCCCTCCGACAGCGCCTTCTGGACTATGTCGAGCGTCTGCTGGACCGTATCGACAATCTGTTTCTGCGGGAATCCGGCCTTCCGGTATATCTCTAGCACGATCTCGCGTTTGGTGAGGTTCGTGGACATGAATTGTTCCTTTTGGTGTATACTTTAGCGATTCGTCTTAAATTATTCGTCTGACATGAATTGCGTCAATACTTATTGTCTTTGAGATATGGCTGACCCCGTGGCCGTGAATTCGATGTTCGGCCGCATCGCCCACCGCTACGACCTGGCCAACCGGGTGCTGAGCGGCGGAATCGACATCCACTGGCGATCCCGCCTGGTGGCCGCCGTCAAGCGCTCCCGCCCGCGGAACGTGCTCGATCTTGCGACGGGGAGCGGGGACGTGGCTTTCGCCCTGGCGCGCGCGCTGCGCCCCGACGTCGGCGTCTTCGGAATGGACTTCTGCGAGCCGATGCTCGAGAGGGCGGAGACGAAGAAGGCGCGCCGGCCCGGCCGCTACTCCCGCGTCGAGTTCCTCTTCGGGGACGCGCTCAACATCCCCGTCGAGGAGGCGAGCCTCGACGCCGTCACGATCGCATTCGGGCTGCGCAACATAAGCAACCGCGCGCGCTGCCTGTCCGAGATCCGGCGCATACTCAGGCCCGAGGGGCGCCTCTTCGTCCTCGAGTTCTCGCAGCCCTGGCGCCTCTTGCGCCCCGCCTACCGCCTCTACCTGCACCGCGTCGTGCCGCCGCTCGCCGGGCTTCTCACCGGCAACCGGCAGGCCTACAAGTACCTCGGCGACACGATAGCGGAATTCCCCGGGCGCGCCGCCCTCTCGGCCGAGCTGGCCGACGCCGGATTCTCCGGCGTCGAGGCCAGGTCGATGACGATGGGTGTCGTGGCGCTCCACTCGGCCCTGCGCCAGCCCCACTTCAGTTGAAGGACTTCCCGCACCCGCAGGTCGAGTGCGCGTTCGGATTGCGGATCTCGAAGCCCTTGCCGTGGAGGCCGTCGTCGAAGTCGACAGTCGTGCCGTCGAGGTGCGGGAGGCTCCTGGGATCCACGACGATCCCGACGCCCTCGCTCTCGAACGAGGCGTCGTCCGCCTTCGCCTCGTCGAACGACATCCCGTACTGAAGCCCCGAGCAGCCCCCGCTCTCGACGAAGAGGCGCAGGCGCGCCGCGGGCGCGGCGGCGCCCGCGCGCATCGAGCGCACCTGGTCCGCGGCGCGGGGAGTCAGCAGGATCATGCGCGCACACTACCCGGCGTAAATCCGCTGTCAAACGGGTGCGGCCGGCGCCCCCGCGGGGTCGTGCAGCAGATTTCACGCCGAAGCCAAGAATGTTACCTTGCAAGGCGCGGATCCCGCAATTCAATGGAACACCGGTGCCCGCAATCTCGCATATCTTCAATGAGATCAGGTACGAAATGGTCCGCCAAATAGCGGAGGGCGGCATGGGCGTCGTGTACGAGGCCCACCAGCACGGCGCCGGGCAGTTCCGCAAGACGGTCGCCGTAAAACTGATCCGCGAGGAGTACTCCGCCATCCCGGAGTTCCAGAAGAACTTCATCGGCGAGGCGAGGCTCGTGGCGGACCTGATCCACACCAACATCGTCCAGACGTACCACCTCGGCCAGATCGGCGGGCAGTACTTCATGGTGATGGAGTTCGTCGGCGGCCAGAACGTCGAGCAGTTCATCGAGAGGCACCGCCTCCTCGGCCGCGCGGTGCCGGTCGACCTCGGCGCCTTCATCGTGTCGCGGGTCGCGCGCGGCCTCACGTACGCCCACCAGAAGCGCGACCGCGAGGGGCGCCACCTCAACATCGTCCACCGCGACATCGGCCCCAAGAACGTCATCATGAGCTACGAGGGCGACGTCAAGCTGACGGACTTCGGGATAGCGAAGGCCCTGAACCTCATGTACAACGAGGAGGGCAAGGTGATCGCGGGCAAGGACGAGTACCTGTCGCCCGAGCAGGCGAGCTACGCCGTCACCGACGCCCGGGCCGACCTCTTCCCCCTGGGGATCGTCCTCACGGAGATCCTCCTCGGGCGCAATATCTTCCGCCACGCCGACCGCGCCCAGTCGCGCCGCAACATCCTGACGATGCCGATCCCGCGCTTCTCGACGCTCAGGGCCGAGATCGACGAGAGGCTCGAGGCCATCATCCAGAAGTGCCTCCAGCGCGACCGCGACCTGCGGTACCAGTCGGCGGCCGAGGTCCTGAACGACCTCGAGCTTTACCTTTACAGCTACGGCTACGGACCGACGAACGAAAAGCTGGGAACGTACCTGCGCGACCTTTTCGGCGTCCGCGAACCCCAACCCCCCGTGGCCGCGACCTCGAACTCCCACCCGCCCGGTCCATGAGGCAAAACGCGCCTCAACGCACATGAGCGCAGGAGGATTCAGCCAGGAGCTTCGCCAGCGTCAGACGCAGTCCCTCGTCCTCGCGCCGCAGCTGCGCCAGTCGCTGAAGATCCTCCAGGTCGCGGCGCTCGACCTGCGCTCCGTGATCCAGGAGGAGCTGCAGGCGAACCCGACGCTCGAGGAGCTGCCGATGGAGGGCATGAGCCCGGAGAAGGCGAACGCCGAGAACGCGGAGGCGGACTCCCACGGGGACGAGCCGGTCGCGAGCCCCGAGGGCGCGCCGGAGCCCGTGACCGACAGCAAGCGCGAGGAGATGGACTTCTCAAAGGAGTTCGAGATCCTCGGCAAGATCGACGACGACTGGCGCGACTACATGGCGAGCGCCGGGGGCACGCAGAGCTACTCCGCCGCGGACGCCGAGAGGCGCCAGCACTTCTTCGACTCGGTGGCGACCGAGCCCTCGCTCCAGGAGCACCTGATGCGCCAGGCCGAGATGGCGGACCTCTCGCCGAAGGCGATCGAGGCGATGCAGCACCTGCTGGGGAGCCTCGACGACCGCGGCTTCCTGACGGTCACTCCGGCCGACGTGGCCCTCCAGACGGGCCTGCCCCTCGAGGCCGTCCAGGAGGCCGTGACCGCGCTGAAGGCGTTTGAGCCCCCGGGGATCGGGGCGCAGAACCTCCCGGAGTGCCTCCTCGCCCAGCTCGCCGCGAAGGGCCGGCGCGACTCCCTGGCCGCGCGGATCATCAGGGACCACTTCGAGCTCCTGGCTCGCCGCCGGATCCCCGAGCTCGCGCGCAAGCTCGGGGCCGCCTCCGACGACGTGCAGGGCGCGATCGAGGAGATCGGCAAGCTCGACCCGGCGCCCGGCCGGCGCTTCGCCGAGGACCAGAACCGCGTGGTCGTGCCCGACGTCACCGTCGAGCACGACGGCAGCGGCTGGAAGATCCACCTCAACAACGACTACATCCCGCGCCTGAGGATATCGAGCACCTATCGGGACCTGATCGCCAAGGGGTCGCTCTCGAAGGGCGAGCGCGACTACCTTCGGGAGCGCATGCGCGCGGGCAAGTTCCTGATCGACTCGATCGAGCAGCGCCAGAGGACGATCGAGCGAATAACGCGCGAGATCCTCAAGGCGCAGATGCCGTTCTTCGAGCACGGCGTCTCCAAGCTTCAGCCGCTCACGATGACCCAGATCGCCGACGTGGTGGGCGTGCACGAGACGACCGTCAGCCGGGCGATCGCCAACAAGTACATCCGCACGCCCCACGGCGTCTTCGAGTTCAAGTACTTCTTCACGCCGGGCTACCAGAACGACAGCGGCGCGTCGGTCTCGAACACGAGCGTCAAGGAGATGATCGCCGACCTGGTCGCGGGAGAGGACAAGGCGGCGCCGAGCAGCGACCAGGAGATCGTCGCGCGCCTTCAGGAGAAGGGGATCAACATCGCGCGGCGCACGGTCGCGAAGTACCGCGAGGAGCTGGGCATCCTGCCGAGCAACCTGCGCCGCGACTACAAGTAGGCTCCCGGGTCGATCCTGAGCGCGCTCCCCGCGAAGCGCCCGGCGTCGCCCGCGTCGGCCCAGGCGGCGAAGCCCACCATGCCCGCGTTGTCGCCGGTGTGGAGGGGGTCCGCGGGGAGGAACCGGGCCCCGGCCCGGCGGGCCGCCTCCCCCACCGCCGCCTGGAGCGCGCGGTTGTTCGCCACCCCCCCCGAGAGCCCCACGCTTGCGAAGCCGCCGGCGTCCAGTGCCGCGGCCGCCTTCTCGGCCAGGGCGTCGACGACCGCGGCCTGGTAGCTCGCGCAAAGGTCGCCGAGCGAGTCGCGCACGTCCGCCTCCGGCATCGCCTGGACCCGGTAGCGGAGGCTCGTCTTGAGGCCCGAGAAGCTGAAGTCCAGCTCCCCCCGCCTGCCGATTCCGCGCGGGAAGGCGTACGCGGCCGGCCTCCCCCCGAGCGCGAGCCGCTCGATCGCGGGGCCGCCGGGGTAGCCGAGGCCGAGGAGCTTGGCCCCCTTGTCCAGGGCCTCCCCGGCCGCGTCGTCGCGCGTCGCGGAGATCCTGCTGATCACCCGGTCGGCGGACATCGAGAAGAGGACGGTGTTGCCTCCCGAGACGATGAGGCCCAGGTGAGGCAGGAGCTCCGACAGGCGCTCGGGGAAGCGCCCGGGCGACTGCGCATGGACGGGGATGAACGGCGACCAGGCGTGCGCCCGCAGGTGGTTGACGCCGACGACCGGCACCCGCAGGGCCCGGGCGACCGCCTTGGCGGCCGCGGTCCCGAGGGCGAGGCACGCGGCCAGCCCCGGGCCGCGCGTCACGGCGACCAGCGTGATCCGGGGCCACTCCCCGGCGCACCGGGCCCGCTCGAGCAGCGGGCCGAAGTTGCGCAGGTGCTCGCGGGTCGCGATGTCGGGAACCACGCCGCCGTGCTCCGAGTGCAGCCTGACCTGGCTGTCGACCCACTCGCAGGCGATGCCCGCGTCCGGGTCGAAGATCGCGAGGGCGGTCTCGTCGCAGGAGCTCTCGAAGGCCAGGATCACCTCTGGAAGAGCCGCGCGGCCCGCAGCACGTCGAGCGCCGCGTCGAGCTGGCGGTCCTCGATCGGCGCGTAGCCGAACCGCTCCTTGAAGTCTCCGGGGTCGGTGACGTCCGGCCGCGAGGTCTGCCGGTCGAGCTTCTCGTCCTCCTCGGGGGTCATGACGACCTCCACCTGGGGGGAGATGCCCCTGCCGTGGATCATCACCCCGCTCGGGGTGAAGTAGTGGGCGGTCGTCAGCCGCAGCCCCTCGCCGTTCTTGAGCTTGAAGATCGACTGGACGCTGCCCTTTCCGAAGGAGCGCTCGCCGACGACGACCGCGCGGCCCGCGTCCTTGAGGGCGCCCGCGACGATCTCGGCGGCGCTGGCCGTGTTCTCGTTTATGAGGACGGCGACCGGGAGCACCAGGGGATCGCCCTCGGTCTCCGAGAGGTAGTTCTCGCGGTCGGCCGGCCGGCGGCCCTGAGTGTAGACGATGAGCTCGCCCTTCTTGAAGAACGGCTCGGCGACCTCGACCGCCGAGTCGAGGAGCCCGCCCGGGTTGTTGCGCAGGTCGATGACGAGGGAGTCGATCCCGCGCTTGAGGAGCTTGTCGAGGGCGTCGTCGAACTGCTCGCCCGTGTGCTCGGAGAAGTCCCGTATCTGGATGTAGCCGGTCGTCCCGTCCAGGAGGCGCACGCCGCGGACGCTCACCACCTTGATCACCTCGCGCACGAGGTCCAGGTCCAGCCGGGCGCCGTCGGACGGGCGCCGCAGGCCGATCCGGACGTGGGTGCGGGGCTTCCCGCGCAGCCGGTTGACGACCGAGTCCATCGGCGTCCCCTTCTCCACGGTCTTCCCGTCGATGCTGGTGATCTCGTCGCCCACCCGGATCCCCGCCCGGTCGCCCGGCGAGCCCGGGATCGGGGCCACGACGGCGAACGCCCCGTCGTGCATCTCGACCTCGATGCCGATCCCGCCGTATTCGCCGTCGAGGTCCTCCTCGAGCTCCTGGTTGTCCTTGGACTCGAGGAACTCGGAATGCGGGTCGAGGTTGTCGACCATCCCGTGTATCGAGAGGCGCGCCAGCGCCTCGTAGCCCGCGGCCTTCGGGTCGACGTAGTTCTCGTTGACTATCTTGAGCACCTCGCGGACGTACGCCGCGGATCGGTCGAGGTCGCGGTTCGGGAACAGGCTCCACGAGGACGGCAGCCGCGCGACGCCCACGCAGGCGAAGAAGCCCAGGAGCGCCGCCGCGGATACGGCGATAATCCGTTTGAACATGCCCCGAAGTGTGTCCATCCGCTCTGCTTTGTAAATGAAGCCTTCGGAAGATCCTCCCGCCGACCCCGCGGTCCTCGAGGCGCTGCGCGCGAGGGCGCGAGGCGAGCCGGCGGTGAGCTTCGCCGACTACATGGACGTCGCGCTCTACGATCCCGGCGCCGGCTACTACCGGCGGCCCGGCCCCAGGATCGGGTACGGGCCCGGGACCGACTTCCTGACGGCCACCGCCTCCGCCCCGCTCTTCGGCCGGATGGTCGCCGCCGCATGCGAGGGGATCCTCGGGCCGGGGGTTGCGGCGCATTCCGAATTCGTCGAGATCGGCGCCGAGCCCGGCGGCGGGATCCTGGGAGCGGGCCCCCACCCGTTCGGCTCCCTGCGCCAGATCCGGGTTGGCGAGCCCCTGCGGATCGAGGGGCCGTGCGTCGTCTTCTCGAACGAGCTCTTCGACGCGCAGCCGTTCCGAAGGTTCCGCTTCCGCGCGGGGGCCTGGCGCGAGCTCGGGGTCTCGGTCGCGGACCTCTCCGAGGTGGAGCTTCCCCCGGGGCCGGCCGCCCCGGCCCCGTTCCCTCGCTCCGCCGCCGAGGGCTACGTGATCGACGCCCCGCTCGCGGCGGCGGAGCTGGCCCGCCGGATTGCGCGCGAGCCGTGGACGGGGCTCTTCCTCGCGTTCGACTACGGCAAGCCCTGGCGGGAGATCTCGCTCGAGACCCCGGCCGGCACCGCCCGCGCCTATCGGGGCCACGCCCAGGTGGCCGACCTGCTGGGGTCGCCCGGGAGGCAGGACATCACCTGCCACGTGTGCTGGGACTGGCTCGCCGACGCCCTCCGGGGCCTCGGCTTCCGGGAGCCGAGGGTCGAGTCGACGGAGGCGTTCTTCACCCTCAACTGCGGGGACTTCATCGCCGGCGTGGCGGAGGCGCAGGCCGGCAGGCTGAGCCCCGAGAAGCTGTCGCTCCTGCAGCTCCTGCACCCGGCGCACCTCGGCCAGAGCTACCAGGCGCTCTGGGCCCTGCGCCGGCCCGCATAAGTTTCACCTTGCGCCGCCATTGGGCGGCCCCCTAGCGTCTACCTTTCAACTCGTCGCAACCCACCATGGCCAGAACCTGCTACATCACCGGTCGCCGCCCCTCCAAGGGTAACATCATCAACCGCAAGGGCCAGTCGAAGAAGAGCGGCGGGATCGGCACGCACATAACGAGCATCACCAGGCGCAAGTTCCGGCCCAACCTCCAGCGGGTGCGGATCAGGATGGCCAACGGCGGCACGAAGCGGGTCTGGATATCGGCCAAGGCCCTCAAGGCCGGCCTGGTCCAGAAGGCCTGACTTCCCGCGGCCCCCCGAGCAGGGGTCACCGCGGCGGGTCCAGCGGGCGGGCGTCGCCCGACCACAGCCTTATCGCGACCCGGCCCGGCGGCCGGGGTATCCGGCCCATGTCGAACCCGCGCGCCGCCACGTAATCGAGGCCGTAGTGGTGCGCCGCCCATAGGAGCGGGTACGAGAACACCCCCCTCGACTCGAGGGCCCGCTTCGCCGCGGCCAGGCGGTCCAGCCCGACGGCCAGGTTGCTCATGGGGTCCCAGACGCCGGGCTCGTAGGGGATCGCCGACGCGGCGGCCCACGCCTGGGGCTTGATCTGGAGCAGGCCGCGCGCCTCGCCCCTTCGGGCGCGCGGGTCGAAGCCCGACTCAGCGCCGACCAGGGCGTACGCGAACAGGGGGTCGATCCCCCTCGCCTCGGCCATCGGCTGGACCGCCTCCCAGACCAGGCGCCGCTGCGCGAGCGCGCCCGGGTCGCCGACCTGGCGCTGGGAGCACCCGGCGAGGAGGAGGAGGAGCAGGGCCGCGCCCGCGCGCCTCACAGCGCGCGAAAGACGACGGAGGCGTTCTGGCCGCCGAAGCCGAGGTTGTTGCTCAGCACCGTGCGCACCCGGGCCCCGCGCGCGGCGTTCGGCACGTAGTCCAGGTCGCAGTCGGGGTCGGGATCCTCGAGGTTCATCGTCGGCGGGATGATCCCCTGCTGGATCGCCTTGACGCAGATCACGGACTCGATCCCGCCCGCGGCCCCCAGCAGGTGGCCGGTCATCGACTTGGTCGAGCTCACGGGCACGCTGCGCGCGTGCCGGCCGAAGACGTGCTTGATCGAGAGCGTCTCGAACTTGTCGTTGTACGGGGTCGACGTCCCGTGCGCGTTGATGTAGTCGACGCTCTCGGCAGGGGCGGCCGCGCTCGCCAGGGCGCGCTTCATCGCCATGGACAGCCCCTTGCCGTCGGGGTCGGGCTGCGTGATGTGGTACGCGTCGCAGGTGGCCGCGTAGCCCGCGAGCTCGCAGTAGACGTGGGCGCCGCGCGCGCGCGCGTGCTCGAGGGACTCGAGGACGAGGATCCCCGCGCCCTCGCCCATGATGAACCCGTCGCGGCCCCTGTCAAACGGCCGGCTCGCCCGCTGCGGCTCGTCGTTGCGCGTGCTCATCGCCTTCATCGAGCAGAACGAGGCGTAGGCGAAGGGCGTGATGGCGGCCTCGCTGCCGCCCGCCACCATCACGTCCGCGTCGCCGCGCCGGATCATGTGCGCGGCCTCGCCCAGCGAGTGCGTGCCGGTCGCGCAGGCGGACACGGTCCCGAAGTTGGGGCCGCGCGCCCCGAGCTCTATCGCGACCAGGCCCGAGCACATGTTGCCGATGAGCGAAGGGATCGTGAACGGGGACACCCTGCGCGGGCCGCGCTCGTAGAGGACGCGCAGCTGCGTCTCGTACGTGTGCATGCCGCCGATACCGGATCCGATGACGACGCCCACCCGGTCGCCGTCCTCCCTGGCCATGTCCAGCCCGGCGTCGGCGACCGCCTGCTTCGCGGCGACGAACCCGAAGTGCGTGTACCGGTCGTTGCGCCGCGCCTCCTTCGGGTCCATGAGGAGGTTGATGTCCCAGTTGCGCACCTCGGCGCCGATCTGGCAGGCGAACTGCGACGGGTCGAAAAGCGTGACGCGGTCGACGCCGATCTTGCCCGCGATGAGCCCGGACCAGAACGAGGCGACGTCGTGGCCGATCGACGTGACGACGCCGAGTCCGGTCACGACGACGCGATGCGACGGCCCGGCGTGTCTCATTTATCGGCTACTCCCGCGATCGGCCATTTCCGTCCGGGGAAACGCGCGGATTGCCGGGGGTTTTTCCAGCAAAGGGTCAGCCCTGGCCGGCCTTGCCCTTGATGTAATCGATGACCTGTCCTACGGTCTGGAGCTTCTCCGCGTCGGACTCCGGAATCTCGCCCTTGATCTCGTCCTTGAACTCCTCCTCAAAGGCCATGATCAGCTCGACGGTGTCGAGCGAGTCGGCGCCGAGATCATCGAGAAAGGACGCGGTCGGTGTGATCTGCTCCTCGTTGACGTTGAGCTGGTTCACAATGATCTCTTTAACGCGTTGGTCTATGGTTTTTTGTTCAGCCATTTGGGATTATCCGATCAACGCAGGCTTCACATTGCCATGCCGCCGTCAACGGTAAAAACTTGCCCGGTGATGTAGCCCGACTCCTCGGAGCACAGGAAGGCGCACATGCTCGAAATGTCGGCGGTTTCGCCGAAGCGCCTGAGCGGCACGGCCTCCAGGATCTTCGCGGCCACCTCGGGCTTGCCGACGAGCTCGCTCGTCATGTCGGTCCTCACGAAGCCGGGGGCGACCGCGTTGACCGTGACGGAGCGCGACGCGAACTCCCGGGCGAGCGCCTTGGTGAGCCCGATCATCCCCGCCTTGGCCGCCGAGTAGTTGGCCTGCCCCGCGTTTCCCAGGATCCCGCTTACCGATGTGACGTTGACGATCCTGCCCCAGCGGGCCCGCGTCATGGGGCGCGCGAGGTGCTTCGTCCAGTGGAAGCAGCTCGTCAGGTTGGTCGAGATGACGTCGTTCCAGTCGGCGTCGCTCATGCGGAAGAGGAGCCCGTCGCGGGTGATCCCGGCGTTGTTGACGAGGATGTCGATGACGGGGATCTCGGCCAGGAGGCCCTCGGCGGCGCGGGCGATGGCGGCCCCGTCGGACACGTCGACCGCGAGCGCCCGCGCCCTGCCGCCCGCCTGCGCGATCGCGGCGGCGGCGCCGCCGCACGACTCGGGGGACCTGGAGACGCAGATGACGTTCACGCCCTCGCGGGCCAGGGTCTCCGCTATCGCCCTCCCGATCCCGCGGCCGGCGCCGGTCACGAGGGCGGTTCGGTTCTTGAATGTGAGCATGATGGGGACAACGTGTCAGTACACGTCTCGCTGGTAGCGCTTATCCTTCTTCATAAGCTTAACGTAGTCAATGGCCTCCGCCGGGCTCATGCCGCCCTGGCCGGCGACCACCTCGTGGAGGGCCTGGTCGACGTCCTTGGCCATTCGCGAGGCGTCGCCGCACACGTAGAAGTGGGCCCCCGCCCTGATCCAGGCCCAGAGGTCCGCGGCGCTTTCGCGCATCCGGTCCTGGACGTAGATCTTCTGCGGCTGGTCTCGCGAGAACGCCGTGCTCATGCGCGTCAGGCTCCCGTCGGCGAGCCACCGGGCCCAGTCCTCCTCGTAGAGGAAGTCCGACGCGCGCCTCTGGTCGCCGAAAAAGAGCCAGTTTCGCCCCGTGGCCCCGAGGGCCGCGCGCTCCTCGACAAAGGCCCGGAAGGGAGCGATCCCCGTGCCCGGCCCCACCATGACCGCGTCCCTCGCGCCGTCGGCGGGAGGCCCGAACGGCGAGCGGGCCACGAAGACGGGGACCCGGCCCTCCCAGACCGGAACCCGGTCGCTCAGGTGGGTCGAGCACACGCCGACCCGGTCGCGGCCGTTCGTCCTGTAGCGGACCGCGGCAACCGTCAGCTGGGCCTCCAGGGGATGCGCGCGCCACGACGACGCGATCGAGTACAGGCGGGGCACCAGCCTGCGCATGTGGTCCACGAGCTCCTGTGGGCGGAGCCTGGCGCTCGGGAACTCGGCCAGGAGGTCGATGTAGTGGCGCTCGCCGAGCCAGGCGGCCAGCGCCTCCTTGGACTCCGGCGCGAGCAGCCGCGCGAGGCTGGCCTTCTCCGCGGGGTCGGAGGCCTTCGCTTCCAGGGTCTCCAGGATCCTGCGCGTCGGCTTCGAGAGCTCGAGCTTCGAGCGCAGCGCCTCGGCGAAGGCCACGGTCCCCGCCGCCTTCGGGAGCGCGACCGGCTCCTCGCCGCTCGCGCCGACCTGCCCCAGGATGGCGTCCACGTCCTGCGGCCGGTGGGACGGGTACACCCCCAGCGAGTCCCCGGCCTTGTAGCGCAGGCCGCTGTCCGCGAGGCTGACCACGATGTGGCGGGTCTCCTTGCCGGAGCCCGGCCCGCTCAGGAGCCGGTTCTCGGTCACCTGGCCCCAGAACGGATTGTCCTTGGTGTAGGCCGAGGTGGCTTTGGTTTCGGTCATTTTGCGGGGCCGCAATGAAAGCGCCCCCCCCCGCCCTTGCAAGCCGCTTCCGGTCCCCGGGGGCGGCGGCCCGGATTTGCGTTTTGTCCGGATCGTCGGATCGTTCAGCGCCCCAGGCCACGCCCCCCATGGAACCCACGCCAGCGCTTACCGGCATCCACCACCTGACCGCGGTGACGGCAAACGCGCCGCAGAACGTCGCGTTCTACACCCAGGTCCTCGGCATGCGCCTCGTGAAGAAGACGGTCAACCAGGACGACGTCTCGGCCTACCACCTCTTCTACGGCGACGGCGCCGCCTCGCCC
>Ga0181526_10000648_pt1 | contig 36022 bp, 33 predicted proteins | sample PEATcosm2014_Bin_35_FD_119750 | JGI IMG/M metagenome (GOLD analysis project Ga0181526, IMG submission 119750) | Peatland microbial communities from MTU Mesocosm Facility, Houghton, MI, USA - PEATcosm2014_Bin06_30_metaG | ecosystem: Environmental > Terrestrial > Soil > Wetlands > Peat | place...
ACAGTAATGGCCTTGTCCAATTCCCATACCCTCAATGGTTGTCAAACGCGACGGGCGGCGTGTCGAATTCGACGAGACGAGGATCCAACAGGCGATCCTCCGGGCGGGCGGGGCGACCGGCGAGTTTGACTCCACGGTCGCGGCCCGGCTCGCCGCGGACGTCTCGCGGAAGTTGATGTCCCTCCTGGCGGGAGAGGCGATCGCCATCGAGCAGATCCAGGACGAGGTGGAGCTGCAGCTCATCCACGCCGGCTTCCTGAAGACGGCCCGCGCGTACATTGTCTACCGCGAGCAGCGCAAGGCCCTCAGGGCCGACCGCCGCTCCCTCGTCGACGTCGAGGCCTCGATCAACGAGTATCTCACCCGGCAGGACTGGCGCGTCGCGGCCAACGCCAACCAGGGCTACAGCCTGGGCGGGCTGATCCTGAACGCCTCCGGGAAGCTCATAGCCAACTACTGGCTCAATCACGTCTATCCGCCCGAGGTCGGCACGGCCCACCGCAGCGGGGACGTCCATATCCACGACCTGGACATGCTCAGCGGGTATTGCGCCGGCTGGTCGCTGCGCACGTTCCTGATGGAGGGGCTAAACGGCGTCCCCAGCAAGGTCGAGGCGGGCCCGCCGAGGCACATGCATTCGGCCGTCGGCCAGATCGTCAATTTCCTGGGCACGCTCCAGAACGAATGGGCGGGTGCCCAGGCATTCTCGTCCTTTGACACCTACATGGCGGCCTTCGTCCGGAAGGACCGCATGGCCTACGAGGAGGTGCGCCAGTGCATCCAGGAGCTGATATTCAACCTCAATATCCCGTCGCGCTGGGGGACCCAGACTCCCTTCACAAACCTCACGTTCGACTGGACCTGCCCCGAGGACCTCCGAGATCAGGTTCCGATCATCGCCGGCAGGGAGCAGCCGTTCACCTACGGCGAACTCCAGGCGGAGATGGACATGATCAACCGCGCCTACATCGAGATAATGAGCGGGGGGGATGCCCGGGGGCGCGTCTTCACCTTTCCCATACCCACCTACAACATAACCCGGGATTTCCCGTGGGACGCGGAGAACACGAGGCAGCTCTTCGCCATGACGGCAAAGTACGGCCTGCCTTACTTCCAGAACTTCATAAATTCCGACCTGAAGCCGAACATGATCCGGTCGATGTGCTGCCGCCTGCAGCTCGACCTGCGCGAGCTGCTCAAGCGCGGCAACGGGCTCTTTGGCTCGGCCGAGCAAACGGGATCGATCGGCGTCGTCACGCTCAACTGCGCCAGGCTGGGCTATCTTTACAAGGGGGACGAGGCCGGGATGCTGCGCAGGGTCGACGAACTTCTGGAGCTCGGCCGCAACAGCCTGGAGATCAAGCGCAAGAGGGTGCAACAGCTAATGGACCAGGGTCTCTTCCCGTTCACCAAGCGTTACCTCGGGACTCTCCGCAACCACTTCTCCACGCTCGGCGTGAACGGGATCAACGAGATGATCCGCAATTTCACCTCGGACCGCGAGAGCATCGCGACCGAGTGGGGCCATGCGTTCGCGCTGCGCCTGCTGGAGCACATCCGAGCATGCATCCTGCGGTTCCAGGAGGAGACCGGCCACATGTACAACCTGGAGGCGACCCCGGCCGAGGGCACCACGTACCGGTTCGCGAAGGAGGACCGCAAGCGCTGGCCGGAGATCCTGCAGGCCGGGACCGAAAGCAACCCCTATTACACAAACTCGTCGCAGCTGCCGGCAGGGTATACCAGCGACCCCTTCGAGGCCCTCGAGCACCAGAATGACCTTCAGCGCATGTACACAGGCGGCACCGTGCTCCATCTCTACATGGAGCAGCGCATCTCAAGCGCGGAGGCCTGCAAGAAGCTCGTCCGCCGCGCGCTGGAGCGGTTCTCGCTTCCCTACATAACGATCACCCCGACGTTCTCAATCTGCCCGAAGCACGGCTACCTGCCGGGGGAGCATGCCTTCTGCCCGAAATGCGACGAGGAGCTCATCGAGCGCAAGACCAGGGAGGCAGCCAGCGCAAATTGAGCATCGCACAGCTTTTGAAACCCAATCCGCCGAATAGGAGTAAACCATGACAACCACGGAATCCGCCACGATTCGCCGCCCCGCCAAGATCGTCCTCACCGACGCCGAGCGCCAGCCCTGCGAGGTATGGACCCGGGTGATGGGCTATCATCGCCCCGTATCGAGCTTCAACATCGGCAAGCAGGGAGAGCACAGGGAGCGGCGCTTCTTCCAGGAGGCCCGATGCGCCAAGACCTGAGCGCGCGCCAGTTCGTTTCACGCGCCGCCTCGGCGACCCTGCGCATCGGCGGGTTTGAGCGCCTGTCCCTCGTCGACTGGCCGGGGCAGTTGTCCGCCGTCGTCTTCTGTCAGGGTTGCGGGTGGCAGTGCCGCTACTGCCACAACCCGCACCTCATCCCGTTCACGAAGCCGTGCGGGTTCGAATGGAGGGCCATCCTTGGGTGGCTGGCGCGCCGGCGCGGCCTGCTGGACGCGGTCGTGTTCAGCGGGGGCGAGCCCACGATGCAGCCCGGACTTTGCGCGGCGATGCGGGAGGCCCATGAGCTGGGCTTCAAGATCGGCCTCCATACCGCCGGGCCGGCTCCCGGGAACCTGTTCGAACTCCTGCCACTCCTCGATTGGGTGGGGTTCGACTTCAAGGCACCATTTTCCGACTACGCGCGCATCACGGGCCATCCCCGCGGCGAGCAGGCGGAGGCAAGCTTCCAGGAGTTGCTCTCGGCCCGCGTCCCGCTCGAGGTGAGAACCACATGGCACCCCCGTCTGCTTTCCACGCGGAACCTTAGAGACATGGGTCGTGAGCTTACACGGGCGGGCTGCACCGAGTGGGTCATCCAGGAATTCCGCCCGGAAGGGTGCGGCGACGACGAGCTTTGCAAGGCGCCAACCGGCCGCATTCCACTTGAGGCAATCAATGTCCCCGGCCTGAGGATCATAGTGCGCTGATTAACAAACCCGACCGGGAGTTATTTGAGGGGTGAGTTCATGCTCCTTGACAGCATACTAGGTGTAGCTATTCTGCCACTTATAACTAGCAATACTGCCATGACAATTTTTGACATAGCGGAGAAACCCGACTCGGAACAGATCGCAGCTATAGAAAGGGGACTTCCGAGCTATTCCCTCAATCAGATTGCCAAAATGCTTGGGTTACCAAAGCAAACAATCATTGTGGCATTGAAATTCGCTCAGCGCACCATTTCAGAGCGTGAGAAGGCGAAGAAGCCTTTCACGCTCGAAGAGTCTGAGCGCCTGCTTCGTGTTCTCCGCGTACATCGCATCGCTCGCGAGGTTTTCACGACGGATGACGCGGTAGCTAAGTGGCTGAGTATGCCTGACCGAAGTTTGGGAATGAAGACACCTTTGGACATGCTTGCAACGGGCATTGGCACAGCAAAAGTCGAAAATCTAGCCAATGCGATGATCCATGGCGTTCCGGCATGATAGTCTTTAGGATCGCCCTCAAAAGATTTGGGGCGACGGCAAGAGAGGCATTCAACGGCAAGAGCGGATATTCCGCTGATGGAAGGTGGCATAGTCGCGGACGCTACCTGGACTACGCTGCAGAGAGCCGCTCGCTTGCGACCCTAGAACGTCTGGTACATTATAAGCGATTCGATCGTTTGGAGTCGCATGTGGTTTACACGGTCAATGTGCCAGATGAGCATGTCGACACGGTGCTCTCGCACCCACGGGGGTGGGACGGTGACGATTTGCTACCAGCAGCCCAGGCGATCGGAAACCGTTGGTGCGACAAGTTGAGAAGCCCAGCCCTACAGGTGCCCAGCGCTGTCACTCCCGGGGAACACAATCTCATGCTTAACAGCCGCCACTCTGCGTGGGACTGGAAATGGGTGGTGTCGAATGCGATTCCCTTTGAGTTCGACGCTCGTCTGGTGGGGCTTCTGAGAAAATAGGGCCCCCATACTGCTGCTTCAACATTGCTTCCCAATGCTTTACATTACTTAACATAATGTATATTGTGCGTTTCCCGGGACTTATTGCGAGCTGTGGTACGTCGTCGCCTCGTTTAATGCGACTCTGCAAAGCTCGTGATCGAGTGCCATTCGATCACTTCCTGGAGCAAGGCTTGCTCGGTGTGCTGTACGATCCGCTCCAGGCTGCTCCAGGTGCGACTATAGGCAACTTGCTTGCGCGCCGCTTGCAGGATCGCGCACATTTCTCGGTATCTGGCCACCCGGCGATGGAGGTCGTTGATCGAGATGAGCGAGATGAACGCCGCTGCCACGACGGGCAGTGATATCGGGAAGAAATAGAACAGCCACTGCTCCGCCCCCAGCGGCAAATCCGCATAGTGCCAAACCCTGTACAGAGCGTAGGCGGCCGCGCAGGTGATGGCGGCAATCGTGGACACCCAGAAGCCGGCGCGCAGCCAGACGAGCTGGGGAAGCGCCCTGGCCAGACGATGCTCGTAGTAGGACAGTTGATCATCGACCCGATTCGAAAGATAGAGGCGCTTGAATTCATCGATCGGCACCAGCTGCGCCCCGGCGGCTCGGCGGTGGAGCACCTGAAGGGTTCGCACCAGCAAGCGTATGCCTGGCAGATCGATTTCGACGGATATCAACGCCTCTCGCGGCAGGCCCCAAGTAGCGAGCGCCGATCGGCAGAACTCGGCCGCCAGGCGGCAGCGGACCCAATGATGGTGGGCTCCCTGCTTTCGTAGGATGAGCGCAACCCCTAGGGCTCCGGCAAGGCAGGCAAGCTTCATCCACGGAAGCATCGCCGCTTTCAAGGTAAAGGCCAGGGCTGCAGCGGCCACCAGCGTCGCGAGCACATGGAGGACGGTCGTCGAAGCAATCAGTCGCCTGAACTGCGGCGCCCCTCGGCTAGCCGTGTGGTCCACCTTGCGCTGGAATTCCAGTATCTCGGCCGGCGCGCCAAAGGGGTTGCCTGTGCCGACGGCCGATGCCGGCGCCGGAGGCAGGCCGTTGAAATACGCCAAGTCGTGGTCGTGCGGTGTGAATGCCGACGAATTCTCGCGCCGGACGCTCAGCGTCTGGGCGTCGATGATAATGAGTGGCCGGTCCAGGTCGCGGGCGTAGGCGATCACGTCCGCTGTTCCACCCTTGCCGCGCGCGGCCTCGCCATCCCATACGGCCAGCACGATGTCCGAAGCGTGCACGGTCTCCATCCCGGCGTTGAGGTAGGCGTCCTCGCGCGCGCCGATTTCACTCAGGACTCGAACCTGCTCGGCTTGAGCGAGCAAGGCCTCGACTTCGCGCCATTCGGCCTCGCTGAAGTCCTGCTTGAATTCCGCGGGAGCAAGAGGCAGGACTACCTGCCAAGCGCAGCCCTGGGCGAGCGCTTCTCGAGCGAACAGAATATCGCTCCCAGCGGCGGCCGACGACAGAGCAATCCACTCGCCGGGCGCCTCCCGCCGCAGCAACGCGATTGCCTCTCGGATGGCGCCCGCCACGCCAGGGCCGTCCTCAAGCCGCCGGTGGCCGGTAAAACCGATGACGTGAAATTGCGGCAGATGGGCTGATGCGGTCAAGGCACCCCAGTGTCACCTTTAGGGATGCGGATGTGTCAACGGAGAAGGGCAAAAGACTGCACTTCGCTCACCCACCCTGACCGTCCCAGTACCCGCGCTCCCTGCCCTCCTCGTTCCAGCGGGTCGCTGACTCCGCCTCCCTCAATAGCTCGATGAACGAATAGACCGGACAAACAGCCGGGAAACGAGCATTCTCTCGGAATGCGGATTTCCGGATTTGGCCATGCCCTGTTCGGGATAGCTGTGGCCGGCTTGGCCGCACTCAGCCTGGTCTACGGGAACTTCGCGCCGATTATAGAGCCGTTCCCTGCCTTGCCCCCCTTGCCGACGATTCTGGTGTATGCATTGGGGGTCACCTTGCTGGCTGCGAGCGCCGGCTTGCTCTTTGCGCGCACAGCCCTGGCAAGCGCGATGATCATAGGAGTGTACGGATCGGTCTGGACCGTGACACGAGCGCGTCCTGTCTTTCTCCAGCCCACGGTCGTGGGCTCCTGGTACGGCGTTTTCGAGGCCCTGGGACCGTTGCTTGGCGTCTGGATTCTTTACGTTTTGCTGCGCCGCCAATCCGGGGCGCCCAAGCCGCCTCCGCTTACTGGCGACCGCGCGGTCCAAGTGGCGCGAGTCCTCTTCGGCAGCGCCTGTGTCGTGTACGGCGCCGCCCATTTTGCCTACGCTGCCTATACGTCGGCAATGGTGCCGGCATGGCTTCCCGACCGGACGGGGCTCACGTACCTCACCGGAGCCTGTCACGCCGCCGCAGGCCTCGGGCTTGTCTTGGGGATCCTTCCCCGGCTGGCGGCGACACTGGAAGGCATCATGATCGGCCTATTTGGCGCCGTGGTCTGGTTGCCGAGTTTTTTCGCGAGGCCCGCGCCGGTATGGGCGCCTACGGCGCAAATCCAATGGTCGGAGACCTTCCTGACCTTCCTGCTGGCGGCGTCGGCATGGATTGTCGCCGCATCGCTCCGATACGCCCCTTGGGGCTTTTCGGCGCGTCGGGCGTGATCAGGCCAGAAACCCGACGAAAAGCAGGCACGCGACCAGGGTATAGGCGCTGGCGAGGAATAATAGAGGGCCTGGGGACCGCTTCACCCGCTCCATGCACCCGCATACGTCATCAAGCATCACAAACCCCAGGCAAAAGAATGTCAGGACGGCCGGCAGGACGAGCCGCGGCAAGAAATACCCCCCGGTGTAGGGATGCGTCACCCTGTGCAGGCTCAGGAAGATTGGGGAATAGAAGCCGATGGCCAATGCCGTCAGGACGACAGTCGCATCCGCCACCGCGGGATCCTGGAGCGCCAGCCATCGGCCGCTGCGGACAATGCAGTAAAGCGTTCCCACCAGGGCCAGCCCGGAGAACAGGAGGCACCAGCGCACGGAAAGCGTCTGCAGGGCCTGCGAGAAACGGGTCCGCGGACGGATCTTCAGGTCAAGAGTCTGCGGATACCAGTCGGGGGAAACGGTCGCCGGGGGCGGCTGAAAGCAGTTCATGACGTCCGTGAATGACGAGACGTGGAGCAGCCCGAGGTAGCTGTAGGTCCTGAAGCCGTAAAGCATGCCCTGCAGATAATCAGGGGCCGAGAGGAGCCTCAAGTCGCTCGCCTTGGGCGCGAGCATGTCGCTCCATCGCATGACCGACGGCGACCCCTTGGGAAGCCATTGCCCGTTGCTGCTGTATGAATTCGCCTTTGCGCTCTCCCTAGCCTGAATGAGCAGCGCCCCTGAAGGAAGGGCCAGCGCCAGGATTCCAACCGCGATCCAGGGCGCGCGCCCCCCCTTTGGCAGGCGCCTCCAGATGGCGACCCCGAGGACCAATGCAATGGGCGGCAGCAGGCCCGCGAAGGTGTACTTGAAGAACATCCCGATCAGGAGGCCCGCGGACAATCCCGCCCAGGAGAGCAGGCTGCGCGGGTCGCCAAGCAGCCTGAACGTGAACAGGGCCGCCACCGCGAAAATCGGCAGCGTAAACCCGTCCGAGGCCAGCACGACCGCGTGGATGACGCGGAAAGGTACAAATGTGGCAAACGCGGCGGCCGCGTACCTCAGCTGGGTTCTGGATAGGCATCGCCAGAGGAGGCCGTAGACGATCCAAAGCGCCAGCGTATTGAGTATGAGATACGCGAGCGCGTTCGCCTCCAGCCAATGGTCCGGTCCGACGTGGTTGCGTATGAGGCTTCCGAACCAGTAGAACCCCGGGGGGTTGGTCAGAGCGTAGCTCCACTTTTCCGGGAATCCCAGGACATACCACTGGTTCCAGACGAAGTCCTGGCCGACGTAACCATAATGCCGAATTCCCATGAGGCCGACCGCGAAACCGGCGGCCGAAACGGCGAGCAGGAACATCAGGTCGGCGCCTGAGAACAGCTTTCCCCGTTCGGTACCCGGATTCTGGAGCATTGGGCTTGCCCGTGAGGCAAGGGAATCCCACTCAGGCGGCATCGGCCCCGCACGGCAAGCCCCGCTTGGGAGCCAATCGGGCGCCGCGGATTCTCCGCGCGGCTCGGTCCCCACCCTCCCCAATGGCCGCTACACCCTTTTCCTGAGGAATTCGAAGATCAGGTAACCGACGAGCCCGGTCGCCACGGCTATGGCGAAATTTGTCCCGGTAAGAATGTCGCGCAGCGCCCACGTGAGACCCCTGATGCGCCCCTGCCCGGAGCCCTCATACTCGCCCATGAGGAGATTCGAGTAGTAGAGGAACACGATGAAGCCGGCCTCGATCAGGGCCCTCAGGACGGGAGCCAGCCTTCTGGGGCCCTTGCCAACCGGGGATGATTCCTCCTGGTCCATGGAGCGAACCCAATAGCCCGTCCACGGGCGCCGGTAAAGGATATGCGGTCGGCGCCCTACTGGATGGCGGGGACCCCGAGCTGGGAGGCGTCGGCGGGCGTCCCGACATCGGATGCCCTGGGAATCTGGTTGAACGGCGCCACCTTCCCGGAATGCACGCCGTAGAGGCGCGCATGGGTCGCCTTTGCCGCCTCGACCAGCTCCGGGTACGGCCGGTCGGTGACGTCTATCCAGCCTATGTTGTAGTTCTCCCCGTCGCTCCGGCCGGTGACAGGCTCGTCAAGCCACGCGAACCAGTGCGTGCCGATGACCGCCGGGTGCGAGGCGGCCTGCTCGACGTAGTAGCGGTAGGCGACGCCCCGCTCCGCCTGGTTCATCGCCTGCACGAGGCCCGGCGCCATGCCGCGGCCGGGCACGCCGATGTGAAACTCGCCGATGAGCATGGGAAGGCCCACCAGCGAATATAGGTGGTCCAGGTAGCCGGACGGGACGGCGTAGCGGTACTTGTTGAAGCTGTAGACGTCGAATCCGCGCGCGAGGCGGATCACGTCGTCGGGCGGCGACCCGCCGAACCGGATTCCCAGGTTGAGGTGATTGGGATCGGCCCTCTTCACCGCAACATTGATGACTGCCAGGTAGTGCGAGAACGCGTCGAGCACGAACTGCTTGCGGCGCTCGGGGGTGTCCCCGCCCGCAAGCCAGGCTTTCAGGCGGGCCTGGACCTGTGTTGCGGGCCCCGAAAGGAGCAGATCGACAAACTGCCCCTCCCGGCCCGGCCAGGGCGGCTCGTTTCCTATGAAATACCCGACCATCCACGGATCTCCCGCGCGCGGGGCCAGCTGCCGGTACGCCGCGGCCTGGACGAGGCCCTCAAAGTTCCCCGCATAGACGTCGGGCAGCCCCATGATCGCCGGGCCGGTCTGCCAGTCGCGAAGCATGAGAACATAGGGCACGTGCTGCCCGTTTTCGCTCAGGCGCGTGCCTCCGGCGGTATTGAGGCCCCAGGCACTGAACCTCCGGGCCGTTTCCTCAGCCCATCTCTCCTGCCAGTCGGCGCCGTAGCGCATCCCCAGGTTGACGCTGTAGAAGGAGGTCTGCTGAAAGACGGGCCCCAACGGGTTGCCCGGCCCGACGATCGAGGTCGGGATCACCGAGAACATGGCCTCCCGCCCCGCCGTTCGGGTGGAGGAGACCGGGCCCACTCCGTTGACGCCCGCCGAGTAGAAGAGATGCCCGTCGGGTGTCACGAGCCACCATCGACCCCCGACCTTCTTCTCGACCCGGAAGAAGCCCGTCGCTCGGGCATGGGTGTTCTCGAAGCCGCCGAACGCGGATTCGCTCGGAATCGGCTGGGACGCGAGCGCCGCGTCCTCGGCCGCCCACGCCTCCCGCAGCTCCGCAGCCGAATGCGCCTTTCCCGGCCAGTCGGCGTGGGTGTACTGCCCGAATTCGTCGACCAGCGGATTGCCATCGAGGATCGCGTCGCCGGGATCCGTCTTGGAGAGGGTGACCGAGCGGATCTCGAGCGTGGGCGATCCGACGGGATAGCGCATCACGGCGCTCAGTCCCAGCACGGCGTCGGTTGGTCCGTTGCCGCCGCCCTCGATGTTTATCCAATAGGAGTTTCTCGGCTGGTTCACCGTCGCGGCAAGGTCGACGCCGTCTCCCAGCCCCTGGCGGAAGAAACGCAGGGGGACGGAGGCCCTAACCCAGACGTTGGCGAAGGGATGGATCTTTTTTGAGATGAGGCCCCTGGAGGTCCGCAGGCCGAGCTCGAACCGCTGGCTCGACGATGCGCGGAACTCGAGCACGAGGAAGTCATAGGCGTCCCAGTCGGAAGGCAGGGCCGGATTCAGCTGGGACAGGGTCCATTCATGCTCCGAGACCGGGCTGTTGAAGACGGCCGTCTCGGTGCCCGACCACGCCGAGCTCGCGAAACAGAGCGCTAGGGACCACGCGATGAGCCCCGTGGTCAGGGATGAGCGGGCCCGGGGGTGTGGATGGCTCTCAATCATGGGGTCCTCGCGAACGGCAAAACCGAACCTCGGCGCTCGCAAGATCCCGCGAGCCCGGCGGCGATTAAAGCGCCGCGAGTATGCCGCCGTCGACGTAAATAACCTGGCCGTTCACAAAGTCCGAGGCCCGTGACGCAAGAAAGACCGCGGCGCCGACCAGTTCCTCCGGGAGTCCCCACCTGCCCGCCGGGGTTCGCGCCAGGAGCCAGCGGTTGAACTCGGGGTTATCCGCGAGCGGCTTCGTGAGCTCCGTCAAGATGTAGCCGGGGCCGATGCCGTTGATCTGTAGGTTGTGCTTCGCCCACTCCACGGCCATCGCGCGGGTGAGCATCTTGAGCCCGCCCTTCGCCGCGGCGTAGTTGCCCGTCGTCTGCCGGCCGACCTCGCTCATCAGGGAGCAGATGTTGATCACCTTTCCCGCGCGGCGGGCGACCATGCGCGGCGCAACCGCGCGCGCCACGAGGAACGCGCTGGTCAGGTTCGCATCGAGCACCTCGCGCCACTGCGCCTCCGTCATATCCAGGAGAGGCGCCCTCCTGTGTATCCCCGCGTTGTTGACAAGGATGTCGATCGGCGCGAACTCCGCCTCCACCTTCTCGATGGCGGCAAGGGCCGCGGCGCCGTCCGTCACATCGAATGCCGCCGTCCCCACCTTCGCGCCCGTGGCGGATAGGCCCGCTGCCGCCCGGGCAAGCCTGGCCTTGTCGCGGCCGTTCAGGACTATGGATGCACCCGCCTCGGCCAGCCCGCGCGCCAGCGCGAGGCCGATCCCCTGGGTGGATCCCGTGACAAGCGCGGTGCGGCCCGTGAGGTCAAAAAGCGGCCTGGATGTGTCCATAAGCTGAGCTTTTCCGGGCAATGCGGGGGGCGGGCAAGGAGAAATGCTTGCGCGCCACCCGATTGGGGAGCCTGGAGAGATCCGAGTGACGGTTATCGCGGGTTTCGGGACCCAGCATTCAGCCCATACAGACTTCCAAAATCCGCGAATCGTGGGATACTGCCGACATGATTGAATCCTCGATCCGCCGAATGCCGCATCCACGGGAAGTCGCCCACATGGCAACGCAGGAGCTGAGGGACTCCTTCCTCGTCACGGATCTCTTCACGCCCGGTTCGCTGAACGGCCTCTTCACCGACCTCGACCGGATGTTTGTGGGCGGAGCGTGCCCGGGAGCGAGCCCGCTCGAGCTTCCGAACCACCGCGAGACGGGACGGGCGTTCTTCCTGGAGCAGCGCGAGCTGGGCGCGATAAACATCGGCGGGCCGGGCGCTGTCCACATCGACGGTAAGACGTTCAAGGCCGAGCGCCTTGCCTGCGTCTACGTCCCGGTCGGATCGCGCGCGGTCTCGTTCGAAAGCCTGGATCCGAAGAATCCCGCGAAATTCTACATCCTGAGCTGCGTGGCCCACGCCGTGCACCCCGCCGCGGTGATGAAGTCGGCCGAGGCCTCGCCCGTGGCCCTCGGGTCCGCCGCCACCGCCAACAAGCGCACGATATACAAGTTCATCTACGAGAAGGGCATCCAGAGCTGCCAGCTTGTCATGGGCCTCACCGTCCTCGATGAGGGCAGCGTCTGGAACACCTTTCCTCCGCACACCCACAGCCGCCGCTGCGAGGTCTACATGTATTTCGACGTGGGGGACCGCGTGGTCGCCCACTTCATGGGCGAGCCGTCCGCCACAAGGCAGCTTTTCATCCACAATGAGCAGGCCGTGCTCTCCCCGACGTGGTCGATCCACTGCGGCTGCGGGTTTGGCAGCTACACCTTCATTTGGGGAATGGCCGGCGAGAACAAGGTCTACGACGACATGGATCCGGCGAAGCCCCTGGACCTGCGCTAGGGCTAGCGGTGGAAGCGGCCGGTCAGTATTCCCTTGGCCAGGACGTGGCCGTCCATTGCCTTGAGCACGTCGGCGCGCGTGGCGTCGGGAGTCAGCTCAAGTTTGATGTCAAGGGCGTATAGCTCCCAGGTGTAATGGTGGTAGGGTCCGGCCGCACCGGCTCCGGGCCCCAGGTAGCCGATCGCGCCGCGAAGGTTCTTAGTCTGGACTGTGCCATCGGGCAGAACGGCCACGGCCGGGACGTTCTCGGGGAGCGAGCGGGCGGTTCCGGGGATATTGAACGCCATCCAGTGGAGATTGTCATCGGAGTGGTGCTTCTGCGTCGCATCCGGGTCGTGCATGATGAGCGCGAAACTGACCGTGTTGGCCGGAACGTTGACCCATTCGAGCGGCGGCGAAACCGGCGTGGTCGCGGAGTTCTGGGTGAACGGGGTCGGAATCAGGCTGCTGTCCGCAAACGCGGGCGTCGTCAGGGTCAGGCCCGGGCCCGCCGGGGGCCGGCTGGCGGCCGGCGGCTGAGCGGCCGGCTGGGAGACGCCCGAATAGGACACGCGCCAGATCGTGCCGTTTCCGTCCTCGGTCACGATGAGGGCGCCGTCGTGGGCGACGGTCACGCCGACGGGGCGGCCCCAGACATCGCCGTCGTCGATCACCCAGCCCGTCAGGAAATCCTCGTACTCGCCGGTCGCCACGCCGTCCTTCACCAGCACACGCACGACCTTGCCGCCGGTGCGGCCGGTCCGGTTCCAGGAGCCGTGAAAGGCGACGAAGATGTCCCCGCGGTACTCCGTCGGAAACGCGGCGGGACCGGTGGCGTCCTCGGGATAGAACGTCATCTGGAGCGACGCCGAATGGGACTGCTCCGGCACATCCGGGACTATCGCCTTGCCCGCCAGGTCCGGCCGCTCGCCGGGGTGGCGGGGATCCTCGTGGTTGCCCATGTAGTACCAAGGCCAGCCGTAGTACCCCCCCTCCTGCACATGCGTCACGTAATCCGGCACCAGGTCGTCCCCCAGGGCGTCGCGCTCGTTCACCGAGGCCCATAGGACGCCGGTGCCGGGCTGAACGGCGATTCCCACCGCGTTGCGGATCCCGGTCGCATAGGGCCGCAGGTCCTGGAGCCCCTGGGGGTCGGTCACGAGGATGTCCGCCCTGTTGGTCTCATAGCCCCAGGCGGCGCCCAGCGCGTGCGCCGACTCCCAGTCGCGGATCTCTTGGGGGGACTTGGTCGGCAATCCCTCCGCGACGTTTGAACCCGAGCCGACCGAGATGAACATCCGCTTCCCGTCGAGCGAGAATGCCACATCCCGCGTCGTGTGCCCGCCCGTGCTGTCGGCCAGGAGGGGCACGATGAGCTCGGCGGGCCCGGTCGCCACAAGGTCGCCGTTGTGGTAGGCAAAGCGCACGAGCGAATTCAAATTCGCCACGTAGACCCATTTTGGATTCGCGCCCAGCGGATAGAAGGCGATGCCGAACGGCCCCTGCAGGCCTGTGGCGAACACCGAGTTTTCAGACGGCGCGTCCGCCCCGTCCACGGTCCGCAGCACGCGGATCTGCCCCGAGCGGGTATCCGCGATGAAGATGTCGCCGTTGGGCGCGGTGCGCAGGAGGCGCGGCGCGGAGGGATCGGAGGCGAAAAACTTGACCTGGAAGCCCGCGGGGACGGAAAGGGTCGCCCAGGGCGGGCGGTCCACCACGTGCGGGCTGTTTCCCGCCGACTGCGTCGCATAGGGAGCCGGCATGTCCTCGACCCGGACCCGATGGCGAACGCCCGGCGCGTCATTCTGCCAGTCGCCCGGGGTTGGCACCCGCTTCAGGGTGGCGGGGTTCAGGCGCTGCTCGGGCGGGGCGATCGGGCCGAGCGTGCCCAGATAGGCGATCAAATCCTGACGATCCTCGAGATTCGGGACCGGCAGGGGCATGTTCGTTCCCGGCACCAACAGTGAGGGCCGGGAAAGGAACTGGTCCAGTGTCGCCGCATCCCAGGTAAGGCCTGAGGCCCTCAGCGCCTTCGAATAGCCGAACGAGGCCACGGACCCCGCGGCTCGCCCGATGACGCCCGCGAGCAGCGGCCCCTGGCCCCCGGGCGGCATTCCGGGCTGCCCCGTGGAATGGCATAGCGCACAGTTTTGAAGGAAAAGGGTCTTCCCGTGCGCAGCGTCCCCCGCCTGGACCTCCTGGGCCCGTGCATTGCCGGCAATGCCGAGCACCAAAAGAAGGCAAAGGCCCGGGGCCAGCGCGCGGGGTATGGGACGCATTCCAAGGAGAGAAGGAACCCTATCCAGGAGATTCATCAAGCCGTAATGGATTGAGCCCTGTGGCACCGGCAACGCTGGACCACTGAGCAAGACGAGCGAGGCGGACCAAGGTTGCGCCGCCGGGTCTCTTGTTGGCCCCCCGGGCCAAAAAAAACGGAGCCCTCAAGCGTACCTGCGAAGGGCCTCCCCGGCCAGCCGGCAAGTCGTCCACTCGTCGAGGCGGCGCGCCCCGAGGCCCTCGTAGAACCCGATCGCGGGCTCGTTCCAGTCAAGGACGGCCCATTCCATCCGGCCGCATCCCCGCTCGTTTGCCAGCCGGGCGAGGTGCAGGACGAGCGCGCGGCCGATTCCGCGGCCGCGTCGCCCCGGAACGACGAAGATATCCTCAAGGTAGAGGCCGGGACGCGCCAGAAACGTGGAGTATGTGGGGAAGAACACCGCGAATCCCGCGGGTTCCCCTTCGTCAAACGCAAGGACGCATTCCGCGGCGGGCCGCCCGCCCTCCGGAAAGAGCGTCGAGCTCAGGCGCGACTCGGTCGCCTCGACCTCGTGGGCCAGCTTCTCGTATTCGGCGAGGCCGCGGATGAGCGAGAGGATCACGGGGATATCGGCGGGGGCGGCGGGGCGGATGGTCATGGCTGAGCGACTCAAATTGGGAGACCGCGCGGTTGCAACCATCCGGCCCGGTCAGCGGCGACGGCCTGCAGGGTTGCAGGCGGCCCGCCCTGGGCCCACGTTGGGCCGCCTATGTCGCTCTTCAGCCTGCTTGACGTGAACCTCTGCTTCGGCGGGCCGGCGATCCTGGACAACGTCAATCTCCAGATCGATCCCGGCGAGCGCGTCTGCCTGCTCGGGCGAAACGGCTCCGGGAAGTCGACCCTGATGCGCATCATCGCGGGCGAGATGAAGCCGGACACGGGCGAGGTATTCCGCCAGCCCGGCTCGCTCTTTGCCCGGCTGACCCAGGAGGTTCCCGCCGACGTCGAGGGAACGGTCTTGGAGATCGTGACCTCGGGCCTGCGCCCGCAGGCCGGGCACGAGGAGGACTGGGAGCGAGATGTCCTTGTCCACAGCCTGATCGACCACCTCCAGCTGGCGCCCCAGGCGGCTTTCCCCGAGCTTTCCGGCGGCCTCAAGCGCCGCGCCCTCCTCGGGCGGGCGCTTGCCGCGCGCCCCGACCTCCTCCTTCTCGACGAGCCGACCAATCACCTCGACCTCGAGTCCATCCTGTGGCTGGAGGAGTTCCTCCTAACCGAGAAGATCACCCTCTTCTTCGTCACTCACGACCGCGCATTCCTGCGCAGGCTCGCGACGAGGATCGTGGAGCTTGACCGCGGCCGCCTCGCCGGCTGGGCCTGCGATTACGACACCTACCTCGTGCGGAAGGAGGAGGTGGTGGCCGCCGAGGAGAAGCAGCAGGCCGCCTTCGACAAGAAGCTCGCCCAGGAGGAGGTCTGGATCCGCAAGGGCGTGCGCGCCCAGCGCTCGAGGGCCCAGGGCCGCATCCACGCCCTCATGAAGATGCGGGCCGAGCGCGCCGCCCGCCGAAGCCGCACGGGCAATGTCACCCTGCGCCTGGCGGAGGCCGAGCGGTCGGGGGTCAACGTGGTCGACGCCGAGAACGTCTCGTTCTCCTATCCCGGCGGCAGGACGCTCGTGCGCGACTTCACGTCAACGCTCACCCGGGGCGACAAGGTCGGCATCATCGGGCCGAACGGAGCGGGCAAGTCGACCCTGATCAGGCTCCTTCTCGGCCAGCTCGCGCCCACCGGCGGCACCATCAGGCACGGCACGCGCCTTGAGGTGACCTATTTTGACCAGATGCGCTCCCAGATCGACGACAACAAGACGGTGGCCGACAACATCGCGGGCGGAAACCAGACCGTGACGATCGGCGGCCGCTCGCGCCATGTCATCAGCTACCTCCAGGACTTCCTCTTCGAGCCCGACCGCGCGCGCACGCCGGCCCGGGTCCTATCCGGCGGCGAGCGCAACCGGCTGCTCCTCGCGCGGCTATTCACGAAGCCCGCGAACGTCCTCGTGATGGACGAGCCCACGAACGACCTGGACGCCGAGACGCTCGACCTCCTCGAGGACCTCCTGGTCGAGTACGAGGGCACCCTCCTGATCGTGAGCCACGACAGGGATTTCCTGGACAACGTCGTCACCAGCACGCTCGTCTTCGAGGGAGACGGCCGCATCGGCGACTACGTCGGGGGCTATGCCGACTGGGTGCGGGAGAAGGAGAAGGCCGCGGCAAGGGCGAACGCCGCGGTCCGGCCGCCCGAGGCGGCTTCGAGGCCGGCGCCGCCCCGGAAGCTGACCAACAGGGAGCGGCGCGAGCTCGAGGGATTGCCCGCAAGGATCGACGCCATGGAGGCCGAGCAGGCGGAGCTCGGGGCGAAGCTCGCCGATCCCGTCTTCTACAAGCGGGAGCGGAGCGCGGCCGCCGGGGTCAAGGAGCGCCTCGACGAGCTTGGGCGCCAGCACGGCGCCGCCCTTGCCCGGTGGGAGGAGCTCGAGGCCCTGCGGACCCGGCCCTGAGTTCCGACGCCGCCGGTTTCCCCGGGGTTAACACCCCATATCTTGGGTGCCGCCCAGGCGCTACCCTTCGGTGCAACCTCGTTGGACCATGGGCACCAGTGCGCATTTCACCTGTCATCTCTGCGGTATGGACCACCGGCCGGTGCCCCTCGTTCACGGCGAAAGCGCCCTCTGCACGCGCTGCGGGTCGGTCATGGCGAAGGGCGCGCGTTTCGGGCCCGACGCCGCCCTCGCGTTCTCGGTCACCGGACTGATTCTCGCCGTGCCGGCGGCCCTGCTGCCCTTTGTCGGCGCCGGCAAGCTGGGCAATGAGCGCATGAGCTACCTGTTCACCGGGGTCGGGGCGCTCTGGGGAAACGGCATGCAGGCGGTGGCCGTCCTTGTGTTCCTGCTCGGGGGCCTCCTTCCGGTCGCACTGCTCCTGATCCTGGCCTGCCTCCACGCCCCGAGGAGCTTCGGATTGACGGATGGAGGGGCCGCGCAGCTGTACAAGGCCGCTCGCACGCTCGAGCACTGGGCCATTCCCGAGGTGCAGGTGCTTGCCGTCCTCGTGGCCCTCATGAAGCTGGGAAACGTCGTCGAGGTGACGGTCGGACCCGCCTTCTGGTGCTACTGCGCCATGGCCCTGTCGCTCATCCTGGCGCAGCAGAGCTTCAACTTCGAGCCGCCGGCTCCTCCCGGCGGGACAGCCGCCGCGCAGCCGCAATGAACCAGCGGTTCGAATTCCGGAGCAACGCGAACGCCGGGGCCTTCGCCCTGGCGGCGGCGGTGATGCTCGTGCCGGCCAATCTCCTCCCCGTCCTGGACACGCAGACCTCCGGGAACAACCGCAGCGACACGATCCTCTCGGGCGTCATCGAGCTCTGGCGAAACGGGCTCTGGGCGATAGCGGCCATCGTCTTCGTTGCCAGCATCATGATCCCGGCCCTCAAGCTGGCCGGCCTGGGCTGGCTTCTCCTCAAGACGCGCCGCGGCGCACCCCAAGACGTGGGCCGGCTGACCCGGATCTACGCGGCGATCGACTTCATTGGGCGGTGGTCGATGCTCGACGTGTTTCTCGCCGCGTTCCTGACCGGCCTCGTCCAGTTCGGCGAATTCTCCACTGTGCGCGCACGCAGCGGCATTGTCGCCTTCGCCGCCGCCGTGGTCCTCACCGTGCTCGCCACCCAGGCATTTGACCCGCGGGCCCTGTGGGAGAGCCCGGCCGACTCCTCCCCATGACCTCCCCTCCCCCGGCGAAGGTGTCCAAGGCGCCCTCGTTTCCGCTCATCTGGGTCGTGCCGCTGGTGGCCCTCGCCGTCGGGGGCTGGATGCTCCTGCGCGACCTGGTCAACCGCGGCCCGGAGATAACGATCGACTTTGCCGACGGGTCGGGCGTCGAGGCCGGAAAGACGACGCTCCTGTACCTGGGGGTCTCCGCGGGCACCGTGACCTCGGTGGCCCTCAAGCCGGGACTGGAGGGGGTCACGCTGTGCGTCCGCCTCGACAAGAGCGCGCGCTCGCTCGCGCGGCAGGGATCGCAGTTCTGGATCGTCCACCCCGAGATCGGGTTCTCCGGCGTCAAGGGCCTCGACACCCTCGTGACGGGCGTGCGCCTGAACGTCATACCCGGCACGGGGCCGGTGGCCACGCGCTTCAAGGGCCTCGACAAGGCGCCCGCCCCGGATGTCGTCGACGAGGGCCGCGCATTCATTCTTCAATGCGACAGGCTCGGGTCGCTGACGACGGGCGCGCCCGTGCTTTATCGGGAGCTGAAGGTGGGCTCTGTGGAGGCCAGCCGCCTCTCCGCCGACTCCACCTCGGTCCTCATCCGAATCCACCTGGAGGCGCCCTACGTCAACCTCGTCAGGACTAACACCCGGTTCTGGAACACCGGGGGGTTCTCGTTCAAGGTGAACCTCTTCGGGGCCGAGCTGAAGGACACGTCGCTAGAGTCGCTGATCTCGGGCGGCGTGGCATTCGCGACCCCGGACGCCCTGCCCCTGGCCCCCGCCGCCGCGGAAGGGGCGCAGTTCGCCCTGGCTTCCGAGCCCGACAAGGAATGGCTCAAGTGGGCCCCGAAGATCCCGGTCGCGGCCCCGGACAGCGCCTACGAGCCGTCGGGCAAGTCCGGGATCCTTCCCGCGCTTCTCAGGCCCTAGCCGGTCACTTCGCGGTGCCCCAGCGCCTCGTGAACGGGAAGTAGATGAAGAGCGGCCTTCCCACGACGTCCTTCGCGGGAACAAATCCCCAGAAGCGCCCGTCAAAGCTGTCGTAGGAGTTGTCCCCCATGGCCAGGTAGCCGTGCTCGGGAACCGTGATCGTCTCGCCCTTGAAGAGCTGCCTGTAGCGGGGGTCGTCGTGGGTGGCGTTGCCATACCCCCGGTACGGGCTCACCCGGCGCGCGTTCAGGTCGAATGCCACCGATCCCGTGATCGGCTCCCCGTTGCGGTAGATCACCGGCTCCTTGATCTCAATCTTGTCGCCGGGCTCCCCGATCAGGCGCTTGATGAAATATTGCGCCCCGAATGTCCGCGCGATGTCGGGAATGTTGTCGGTGCGGAAGACGAAACCCTGACCCACCGTCGGGCGCACGAAATGGAAGCTGATCCGGTCGACGAAAAGCTGGTCGCCCGCGAGGAGGTCGAAGCGGACGACGGGATCGCCCGCGCGCACGGTCCTCCCAAGCGGGACCCGGTACGCCTTGTAGAGGTCGTCCTTGGCGTCGTCGATCTTCAGGAGCATCGGCTCGATCTCGCCCGAGCTCTCGGCCCGGCGTATCTGCGCGTCCAGGGCGGCCCGGTCGGGGAAGAACGTCGAGAAGACGATGTCGTCGAACTTGCTGAAGTCGCTGGAGAGGCTGATCGAGACCGGCTGCCCCCCGACGTAGAACGTGTACTCCCTCACCCTCGCGGGGAATATGAGCCACGAGCGGCCGTCCTTGAGCGTGTAGGCCACGCTCACCGTGTCGCCGTTGATGAACAGCGGCACCGACACCGGGCCGTCGCGGGGCGCCACGACGGTGTTCCTTTGGGCCCCGTAGGCAAGGAACCGGAAAGCCTGCGCGGCCAGGTTCGGCGCGGGGCTTCCCGGAGGCAGGTTCTCGGCGACCATGCCGTAGTAGGTCGGCCACATCGAATTGGTCGGTATCTTGAACGGCTGGACGAAGTAGGTGCGAATCCCGAGGATCACGATCGCCGCCACGAGGAAGAACTCCACGTTCTCGACCAGGGAGGTCTTCGGGTAGATCGCGCCCCCGGTGCGCCCCAGGATGCCCTCGAGCGACTCGATCCCGAGCTTCAGCCTGGCGGCGTCGGCGCGGCCCTTCAGGAGCCTCCTGAGCTCCTCAGTCCTCCCCACGAGCTCGTCGGAATCCTTGGCGTTGAGCTCGTCCCTGCGGTAGCTCCAGACCTTCGACGCGAGCTCGAGCCAGTTCGAGGCGTTGTCGCGCATCTTCTTTTCCTGCGATTCAAAGAGTCCGAACATGGGCTATTGGGGGGACAGGCGGGAGCGGGTCAGTTGTTCCGCAAAACCTTTATGAAAGTGTCGGGAGGGATGGACACCTTTCCGATCAATTTCATCTTCTGTTTTCCTTCCTTCTGCTTATCAAGCAGCTTGCGCTTCCTGGAGATGTCCCCCCCGTAGCATTTGGCCGTCACGTCCTTGCGCATCTCGCGCACGCTCTCCCGCGCGATGATCTTCCCGCCGATCGCCGCCTGGAGCGCTATACGGAACATCTGCGGCGGGATGATCTCCGAGAGCCTCTTGCAGAGCTCGCGGCCGCGGGCCTCCGCCTTGTCCCTGTGCGTGATGCTCGCGAAGGCGTCCACCGGGTCCCCGTTGACTAGGATCTCCATCTTCACGAGGTCGGCGGGCCTGTAGGCCCCCAGCTCGTAGTCCATCGACCCGTAGCCGTGCGTCACTCCCTTCAGGCGGTCGTTGAAGTCGACCAGGATCTCGTTGAGCGGCAGGACGCAGCTTATCATGACGCGGGTCGAGTCGAGCGTGTGCGTGTGCTCGACGATGCCGCGCTTCTCCATGATGAGCGCCAGCATGTCCCCCATCGAGTCGTTCGGGATGTGGATCGAGGCCTTGAGCGTCGGCTCGAGGATCTCGAGGATCGTCCCCGGGTCGGGCAGGTTGACGGGGTTGTCCACCTCGACCGTCTCGCCCCCGTGCTTCACCACCCGGTAGATCACGCTCGGGTAGGTCGAGATGATCTCGACGTCGTGCTCGCGCCGGATCCTCTCCTGGATTATCTCCATGTGGAGGAGCCCGAGGAAGCCGCAACGGAAGCCGAACCCGAGCGCCACCGAGCTCTCCTGGGAGTACACGAACGCGGAATCGTTCAGGCGCAGGCGCCCGAGGGCCGCCTTCAGCTTCTCGTAGTCCGAGCTCTCGATCGGATAGAGGCCGCAGAACACCATCGGGCGCACCTCCTTGTACCCGGGGAGCATGTCCTTGGCGGGCTTGGCGGCCAGGGTCAGGGTGTCGCCCGTCTTCATCTCGGACGGGTCCTTGATGTTTGAGACGATGTAGCCCACGTCGCCCTGGCTGAGGACCTCGCGCTTCTCCATCTTGGGCGTGAAGACCCCGACCTCCTTGATCTCCGACTTCTGGCCCGTGCTCATCAGCATCATCATCTCCCCCGCCCTAACGCTGCCCGAGAACACACGGGAATAGGCTATCACACCGCGGTAGGAGTCGTAGATCGAGTCGAAGACGAGGGTCCTCATCTGCGGGTAGTCGGTCCACCTCGGGGCGGGGACCCGGGCAACGATGGCCTCGAGTATCTCCACGATGCCGATGCCCGACTTGCCGCTCGCCAGGATGGCCTCCTCGGCGGGGATCGTCAGGATGTCCTCGAGCTGCTTCAGGCAGAGGTCCAGGTTGGCGCTCGGCAGGTCGATCTTGTTGATGACGGGGATTATCTTCAGCTTCTGCGCGAAGGCCAGGTGGGCGTTCGCCACGGTCTGGGCCTCGACGCCCTGGGAGGCGTCCACAAGGAGGAGCGCCCCCTCGCACGCCGCCAGGCACCGCGAGACCTCATAGGAGAAATCCACGTGCCCGGGCGTGTCCATGAGGTTCAGCTTGTACGTGGTCCCGTCGAGGGCCCGGTAGCTCATGGTCACCGGGTGCGACTTGATCGTGATGCCGCGCTCCCGCTCGAGGTCCATCGAGTCCAGGTGCTGGGCCGTGAGCATCCTGTCCGAGACGGTGTGGGTCTCCTGGAGCAGCCGGTCGGAGAGCGTGGTCTTTCCGTGGTCGACGTGGGCGATGATGCAGAAGTTCCGTGTGAGGGGGGCGTCCATCTTGTGTCGGCTCGCGTGGCCCTAGGGCGCGAGGTCCGCGGCTTCCGCGATGCTCCGGACCCGCCAGGCCTTGTTCGTCCGGCGCGCAAGGCCCGCGAGGACGGCCCCTGGTCCAAGCTCCCAGAACTCGGTGGCGCCCGCTTCGGCGGCCGAAAGCATGCAGCCCTCCCAGAGCACGGGCGAGACGACCTGCCTTACAAGGGCCGCCTTTATCTCGGAGGGCTCCAAGAGGGCCCGCCCGGTCGTGTTGGTGAAGATGGGAAAGCTCGGCGGGGCAAAGGGAATCCCCTTCAGGAACGCCTCGAATTCCACACGGGCCGGCTCCATGAGGCGGCTGTGGTAGGCGCCCGCCACGTTGAGGGGGATCGCCTTGCTGATCCCCCTCTCCTTCGCGGCCGCGAGCGCGGCGGCCACCCTCTGGCGCTCGCCGGAGATGATGATCTGGCCGGGCGCGTTGAAGTTCGCGGCCTCGATGCCGAACTCGCCGCAGAGGGCCAGCACCACCTCGCGCGTGGAGCCGATGACGGCCGCCATGGCGCCCGAGCTCCTCTCGCACGCGGACTGCATGAGGCGGCCCCGCTCCGCCACGATCCTCAGGCCTGTCCCGAAGTCGAAGACGTCCGCCGCCGCGCACGCAGTCACCTCGCCGAGGCTCAGGCCGAGAGCCATCCCGACCGCCGGAAGCGCGCGCCTCTCCCGGAGCGCCGCAAGCAGGGCGAACCCGTGGACGAAGAGGGCCGGCTGGCACACGCGGGTCTGCGTCAGCTCCGCATCGGGCCCCTCGAAGCTCACCCTGGCGAGGTCCCAGCCAAGGACGCGGCCCGCCTCCTCGTAGAGCGCCCTCGCCCCTGGGGAGGATTCATGCAGGGACCTGCCCATCCCGACCTTTTGGGCGCCCTGCCCCGCGAATAGAAGTGCCAATGCCATTGTGGAACCGTCTAGGCAATCCCCCGGAGCCCGCGAAACCAAGCCTAATCACCCGGCCGGGAGCCGGTCACGGCTTACCGATCCGGGTCTGGTACGTCCGGCTGCGCCCGTTGCCCGAAAGGGTGATCGTGTAGGAGGTGCCCGAGGGATCCACTGAGAGCTTGATGTAGTTCGCGTCGGGGTGGTTGGCGTCGCCGGCGAAGTTGGCTATGAATTCATCGGCCGTGTTGTCCTTCGGGTCAGTCGGCCGGAGGTTCTTGTGGAGCTGGTACATGGCCTGAATCCCGGGCGACGAGACCAGGCCCGCGATCGTGGACGCCGCCGTGCCCTTCGTCGGCCCGTTGTTCATGACCGAGACGGTCGGCGCAAGGCTGTGGATAAGGACGGGATTGTTGCTGAACTCCAGGCCGTGGTGGTCGACCTGGTAGACATCGACCTGCCCGACGCGGTTCACCGGGGTCACGACCAGGCCCTCCATGTTCCAGGTGAGGTCCCCCCCGTCCCAGAATCGGAACGGACCGAAGTCCAAGACCCAGGCGCTGCTCAGGTCGTTGTCGGTCGACGGAAGGTCGTGGTGGGAGTTCTCCCCGGCAAGCGGGTTGGGCGGCGTTCCCGGCGGCGCGTCCACGAATTTTCCGCCGCTGGCGACGCAGCGCAGCGCCAGCCGCGGGGCCCCCTCGGCCTGCCTAAGCGGGATGACCAGCCCCGGCGTCACGAGGTTGCGACCCTCCGCGGCGAAATCCCTGTAGGGCCGCACCGACTGCAGCCAGAGTCCGTCCGCGTTGGGCCGGTGGTCGGGGTCGTGCTCGGGGATGCCCCGGTCGTAGACCTGGCCGATCGGCACCAGCGCCGCCAGCTGCGCGGCGCCGCCGAAGTGGTCCAGGTGGAAATGCGTCGTTATGTAGTAGTCGATCCTTGAAAGCCCGGCGACGTCCACCGCCACGTGCCGGATCCGCCCCGCGTCGCGAACCCCGGGGCTGCCGGAGTCGATGAGGATCGACTCCCCTGCAGGCGTGACGATGAGCGTCGCGCCGCCCCCCTCGACATCGTTCCAGTAGATGTCCAGGCGATGGTCCGCCTGGCCCGCGTGGGCCTGGGCCGCGGCCCAGCTGCAGAGTGCGAGGAGAAGCTTTCGGAGTGGGGGTTTCATGGGGTGCGAAGCGACCGGGGTTGCGATTGGCTGGGGGCTGCCTGTCCGACCGTCGAATGCGGTGCAGCGCTGAGTAAATGGGCCCAGATCCGGGCCGCAAGCCGATGCGCCTGTTTCTGCCGTCTTTGGCCTCTTTCGAGAGGAGAAAATCACGTCAAGGATTCCAAGCCGCACACCTTGTATTCCAAGCCTTTGGACTTCTTTGCGTAGGAAGGCCCGCTTAACGGGGTGACAAGATAGTTTTCACCTTTGGGATAGCGCTCACGGAACACCTTTATTGCACCGGTATCGAACTCGTCGGGATTCCATTTGCATTCGTAGGCATCGATTGCATCGCGGCCACGCGGTCTCACGAAATCGATCTCCCTTCCCGCCTTGTCACGCCAATAGCGCACGGGCTCGTCAGGGCGCAGTGCCTGAAATGTCTCGAGGACCAGATGCTCCCATAGCAATCCTCGATCCGACGGGCGCAACGGATCCCAGCCACGGGCAAAGCTCACGAAGCCGGTGTCGAAGGCGTAAGCCTTGGGCTGGCGCACAATCTCTCCCTGCCCCCCGCCGTGGAAGGGACGCACAAGGGTGAGTGCCTGGGTAACCTCAAGGGCCCGCAAATGGCTTTCCACCGTTTGCCGAGAGATCCCAAGCGAGGTCGCCGTACGGCTTGTCTCCAGCTGGCCCCCACTCTGGCACAGAACATACTCGAACAGTGCGTTGAACCGGTTGATGTCCCGAAACGCAAATAGTCGCTGGATGTCGCGGGCAAAAAACGAATCAAGCCATTCGCGGTAAAATGACGGCTGCTTTGTGGCGTCAAGCAATGCCGGTGGAAGCCCCCCGTGGTAAAGGCGCTTTTCAAGAGTCGCACCAAAGGCAGCGAGTTCACCCGTTAACACCGGCACGAGACGCAGCTGCCGCTTTCGCCCAGTCAGCGTGTCGCGAAATTTGCGGCTCGCCGCCAGCGTGGACGAGCCGGTTGCCAAAACGCGTAGCTTGGGGAATTCATCGGCCGCAATCTTTAGTACCCGGCTCGGATCGCTCAATTGATGTATCTCGTCAAAGATGACGATGGGCCTGTCGCAGTTGCGAAAAAACAGGGCGGGGTCTCGCACCATGTCATCAGCCACAGGTAGGTCGCAATTGAGGTACAGGCTGCGATCACTCCCAAAATCCTTGGCAAGGGTGGTCTTTCCCGAGCGTCGAACGCCGGCGAGCCAGACGATTGGAGCCTCTGACCAGGCTCTTTCCATTTTGCCCTGCCAGAATGGTCGATCAATCATGCCATCGTACTTAGCATATTATCGAAAAATTTGTAAAGTATGATTTCCTACTGAAAAATCAGATTCTGAATCTGACTAGGCAAGCGATCGGACATCCGGTGGGCGGGTGACGGTTCAATTCCGGCCCACGCCGCTAGGCGCGCTCAGAACCGCTTCATCTGCTTGAAATACTTGTCGTCGTCCGCCGGCTGGGCGAAATCCGGCAGGTACGTCCGGGACGAGTCGGCCGGCTGAGCCGCGGGGCCCGATGAGGCCGCCGCCCGGGAGGAGTCCGGGAGCTCAAACGGGGAGAGCCCGGACGACTCGGGTGCGTTGAAGAGCCTCATGGCGGACGCCGCCTCGGAATCAATGGGCGCAATGTACGGGTTGGCCTCGACCTTCGAGTCGACCCAGGAGGCGGTATCCGGGGCGGGAAGCAGGAGGTCGACCAGGGAACTGGACGCGGCGACATCCCCGCCGGCCGGAGCCTCGACCCTAGCCCTGCCCAAGTCCGCCTCGGCGGCGGACTCCCCCTTCGCCGTGGGGACGAGAAGGTCGTGGTCGCGCGCAGAAATCCAGCTGCCCATGAACGAATCCAGGGGGTTGTAGACGTGCTCCGCCGGCTCCTTCTTCGAGTCGGAGGCATCGCGCGCGTCCGCGGAGGACTGCGTCCCCTTGGACCCGCGCTCCCCCGCCCTGTCCGCATCCTCGGTGAGGTCCGAATCGTCCTTGAGCAGATCGTCTCCCGGCTTGGACGTGCGCGAGCGGTCGGCATCCTTGTCCATCGCATCGACGAGCCAGTTGCCGGTCCCGGTCTTCTTGTTCGGGTCGAGTGAATTGCTCTTCTCCGTAGGGAGCGGCGTGGGCGCCGCCGGGGCCGGGGCGCCGGGCGCCGGGCCGATGTCCTTCATGTCGAGCGTCGGGAGCGACGCGGCGCCGTCGGGCGCCGCCGCCGACTTGATCGCCGCAAAGTCCTTCTTGGCCGCCGCGATGGAGTCGGCATCGGGCGCCGGCGGGTCGCCGGCGCGCGCGCCGGCAGCGGCGGCAAGGGACAGGACAAGGGCGGCGGCGAGGCGCATCGCTCCCGCTTCCCCCCTCTAGCTCTTGATGAAGATGCCCTTCAGGTTCATCTCCAGCTGCTGCGGGTTCGGCGAGAATCGGACGCCGTCCGCCTTGCTAATTCGTCCCGCCTTGATGAGGCGGTAGATGTCCTTGTTGAACGAGTAGCTGCTGCCGTCGATGCCGCCCTCGAGCAGCGCGCTGATCTTGTCGAACTGGCCCTCGAGGATGAGGTTCCTGATCGTCGCGTCCGTGTTGAGGACCTCGTTGCTCGGGACCCGGCCGCCTCCTTCGAGCGACGGGATCAGCTTCTGGCAGATGAACCCGCGGATGGACCCCGCGATCTGGCGGCGGGCCTGGGCCATCTGGTCGGGCGGGAAGAACTCGAAGAGCCGGGTGAGCGACTGGGCGACGGTGGCCGCGTGCATCGTCGAGAAGACGAGGTGGCCCGTCTCGGCCGCCGATATGGCCGTCTCGAACGTCTCCCGGTCGCGCATCTCGCCGATCAGGATTATGTCCGGGTTCTGGCGCAGCACCGACTTGATCGCCAGCTCGAAGGTGGGCACGTCGAGCCCGATCTCGCGCTGCTGGAAGACCGACTTGTCGTCCTGGAAGGTGTACTCGATCGGGTCCTCGATCGTGACGATGTGCTTGTCCATGTTCTGGTTTATCCAGTTGAGCATGGCGGCCATCGTGGAGCTCTTGCCGGACCCGGTCGCGCCGCAGACGAGGAGTATCCCGTCCTTGGCGTTGGCGAGCTTCAGGAGCGGCTCCGCATTGAGCCCCAAGTCCTCGAAGTTGGGGACGCGGCTCTTGATGTGCCGGAAGACGATGCTCACGAGCCCGCGCTGGTGGAAGGCGTTCACGCGGAAGCGCCCCACGCCCTCGAAGGCGTAGGCGAAGTCGATCTGGCCGAGCTCGTCCCAGCGTTTCCTGAAGATCTCGGGCACGTGCTCGTCGACGAAAGCCTGGGCCTCGGGACTGGAAATCGGGTCCATGTCCACGGGCTTTAGCCGGTTGGAAATGCGCACGTAACCGGGCTTGTTCGACTTGATGACAATGTCGCTCGCGCCGCTCTCGACGGCGAGCTTGAGAAGGTCGTTGAATATCTCGGTCTGGGGGGTGACTTCGCTCATGGTCAAAATAGCATTGCTCTGGATTTTGTAGCTTGGCCTGCTTCACGCGGCAAGGCATCTTTGCCCTGCTCCCAAGCCCATTCCCAATGAAGCCGCGCACGCTAACAGGCACGATAACCGCCCTTGCCACACCCTTTTGCGGATCCGGCGTGTCGTACCGGGACCTGAAGAGGCTGGTGGAGCACCAGGTTAGGGGCGGCGTCGACGGGGTTGTCCCGGTCGGCACCACGGGCGAGTCCCCGACCCTGTCGCACGAGGAGCACATGGATGTCATCCGGGCGACGGTCGAGTTCGCGCGGGGCCGCGTTCCCGTGATCGCGGGCACCGGCTCCAACTCCACGTCCGAGGCGCTCGAGCTCACGCGCCTTTCCGACAAGGCCGGCGCCGACGCCGTGCTCGTGGTCGCCCCCTATTACAACAAGCCGAGCCAGGAGGGCCTCTTTCGCCACTACTGCGCCATCGCCGACGCGACGGACCTGCCGATCATCCTCTACTCGATACCGTCGCGATGCGGGGTCGAGATCGGCGTCCCCCTGGTGGAGCGCCTGAGGGCAAGGTACCGGCACGTGCGCTGGATAAAGGAGGCGGGCGGGAGCGTCGACCGCGTGGACCAGCTCAAGCGAGCGATGGGCGACGCCATCACGGTCCTCTCCGGCGACGATTCACTGACGCTCGCGTTCATCGCCTCCGGCGCCGAGGGGGTGATCAGCGTCGCCTCGAACCTAGTGCCGAGGGAGGTTGCGCGCCTGGTGAGTCTCGCGCGCAGGAACGACCTGGCCGCGGCCACGCGGCTCCACCAGAGGCTCTATCCGCTCTTCAGGGCGCTTTTCATCGAGCCGAGCCCCGTGCCCGTGAAGGCCGCCCTCGCCATGGCCGGGATAATCGAGAGCGGCGAGGTCCGCCTCCCCCTGTGCGCCATGGCCCCCGCCAACCGGGCCATCCTGGCCAGGGCCGTCGCCCCGTTCCGCCGCTGACCCGCCATGGCGCTCAAGATCCATCTCAACGGGGCCCGGGGCAGGATGGGGCTCGCGGTCGCGGCCGCGGCGGCCGACATGGGCGTCGCGATCGTGGCCTCCACCGACGTGGGCGACGACATCGGGGCGGCCATGAAGTCCGCCGATGTCGTGGTCGACTTCAGCAACCACGGGGCCACCCGCCCGCTCCTCGAGCGCGCGGTCGCGGCCGGCCGGCCGGTCGTGATCGGCACGACAGGCCACTCCGCCGCCGAGAAGGCGGTGCTCCTGAAGCTCGCCGCGCGGGTCCCGTGCGTGTGGGCCGGGAATTTCTCGGTCGGGGTGAACCTACTCTTCTCCCTGGCCCGCAGGGCCGCGAGGGTCCTTGGTGACGACTACGCCGCTGAGATCGTCGAGATGCACCACCGAATGAAGAAGGATGCTCCAAGCGGCACCGCCATCCGGCTGCTTGAGATCATCCTCGAGGAGCGCCGGCTCGACCGGGGCGCCGTCCGGCACGGCCGCGAGGGAATCACGGGCGAGCGGCCCCCCGGCGAGGTGGCCGTCCACTCGCTGCGCGGGGGCGACGTGGTCGGCGACCACACCGTCATCTTTGCCGGCACAGGCGAGCGCCTCGAGCTGACGCACAGGGCCAGCGACCGTGCCGTCTTCGCGCGCGGCGCGCTCAGGGCCGCCCAGTGGGTGGGCGCGCAGAAGCCGGGCGTGTACGACATGCAGGCGGTGCTCGGCCTCGACTGAGGCCCCGCCCGATGATCACGTCGATCCAGGGAACCCTTGCGGAGGCCACGCCGCTTCGCGCGGTGGTCGAGGTCGGGGGAATGAGCTACGAGGTCAACGTGCCCGTGACGACCGCGGAGCGGCTCCCCCGCGCCGGGTCCTCGGTGAAGCTCCACACCCTCGTCGTCTACCGGGAGGACTCGCAGGCGCTCTACGGGTTCGCGACGGCGGAGGACCGCGACTTCTTCCGGCTCATGATCGAGAACGTGACTGGAATCGGCCCGAAGGTGGCGCTTTCGATCATGAGCCGCCTCTCGCTGCCGCTGCTCCAGGGGGCGATACGCTCGGGCGACGTCGCGACCCTCTCGAAGTGCCCCGGAATCGGAAAAAAGACCGCGGAGAGGCTGGTCGTGGAGCTCAAGGCGAGGGTCGGAGCCGGGGGATCAGCGGCCCCCGCGCTCCTTGCGGCCGGCGGAGCCCGAGCCGATCGCTCGCCCCATGCGGACGCGGTGGCGGCCCTGGTGGCGCTGGGCTACAAGGTGGCGGACGCGGACGAGGCGGTCCGGCGGGCCTCGCTGGCCCTCGGCGATTCCGCCACCACCGAGGCGATGATCCGTAAGGCCCTTGGCTGACCCAGGGGCGGGTCAGCGCTGGAACCGGAACGCCGTCATCTCGACCGGGCCCTGGGAATCGGGCACGTCCTGCGGCTCAACAAAACCGGGGGTCTTGAGGGCGGACTTGGGGTCCAGGAGGAAATCGGCGTTCGCGGCCGGGAAAACGGGCGTCATGTGGATGCCCCCGATCCAGCTCAGCTCGGTGTCCTGCGCCGAGGCATCAATCACCGGGAACGCCCCGGCCTGGGCCTGCCCGGTGGGCGCCAGCCTGGCGACAAACACGGGCTCCATCGCGACCGGCGACGCCTGGAGGGCCGGAGCGGACGCAAACGCGAGCGGCGCCGCCGCACCGGCCGCGGCCGCTGGCGCCTCGCCGGGCCCAAATGACCCCCTCTCCCTGATCGCCAGCACGGCGACGACGCACGCGGCGGCCAGCGCCGCCATGAGCGGCATCGGCCGCCACGCGCTCCTCGCCGGGAACGAGGCGATGCTCCGCCCCGGGTCCGCGGCCCCTCGGGCCTGCTCCTCGGAGAGCATCGAGCACGCCTTCTGGATCCGGCAGTATTGGTCGTAGACCCTGCGGCGGCTCGGGTTCGTGGCCACCTCGGCCTCGAGGCGCAGGGCGTCCTCCGCGCCGACCTCGCGGTCAACGTAGAGATTGAGCAGCTCCATGAATTTCTTGTCGTTCATTTGTAGTCGTCGCCGAGCTTCGAGCGGAGGCTTTCCCTCGCCCGGGCAATGCGGCTTTTTACGGTTCCCACGGAGATGCCGAGTATCGCGGCGATCTCCTCGTAGGAATGGTTCTTTACGTTCCGCAGGATGAGGATCTCGCGGTGCTTGGCGCCGAGGCGCTCCATGCCGGTGCCGATGCGCGAGACGAACTCACGGGTCACCGTGATGTCGTCGGGCGTCTCGACCTCGGCCGGGATGATGTCGGCGAGTGTTGTGGTGTTATCCGCGCTTACGGGCGCGTCAAGGGAGACGGACTTGTCGCGCTTGCGCCGCCACCAGTACCAGTAGCGGTTGCGCGCGAGGTTCGTCGCTATCTGAAAGAGCCAAGTTGAAAACGCGGATTCACCGCGAAAATTCACCAAGCCGCGGTGGGCCCGTATAAATGCATCCTGTGTAACCTCTTCCGCGTCCTCCGAGTTGCGCAGGAGCTGGTGCACCATTGAGTAGATGCGCCCCCAGTAGCGGGACACCATCTCGTCGAATGCCGACGCATCGCCGTTCTTGAAGCGATCCACAAGAACACGGTCAAAGGCAACCTCCTGGGCTTTGGTAGACATGCGGTCTTCAGAGCTCTGACGAGCGTATTTGTGAATTGTTCCCAAGGATTTAGGTTTGGACCTATGTAACAAACGAGCAAGGCGCCCGCGGTCAACGCCTACGGGCCGCATGCAATGACGTCGCTGGGCCGCAAGATGTTGCGCAAGCCCGAAGTCCGCCCCGATTCTCCCTCCCGCGCCGGCGCCTTCCGGGGCGCGCCGGCGCCCGCCATCCTCAGGAATTCCATTGGACTTCCGGCTCAATTTCAAAAAATCTCCCGGGCCGCTTCCTTGCGGCGCCCCATGCTTCCCGACGTTGATTTTGACAGCCTTGTTGCAGTGTCAGGCTTCGTGCGGGCCCGATTCCAGGCCATGTATCCCGGGGCGAGCGACACCCTGTTGCAGCGGATGTTCAGGGACGTAGATGCCCTGTTCGCCGGCCGCCATCCCGACTACCTGCCGATCGACGTGCGCTACCACAACCTGCGCCACACACTGATGGCGACCGTGTGCATGGGCGTCCTGCTTGAGGGCCGGCGCTCGGCCGACGGGGGCGAGATGCTCAAGGAGAGGGACTTCGAGCTGGCGATCGCCGGGGTCCTGCTCCACGACTCGGGCTACCTCAAGCTCAGGAGCGACACCGGCGGGACCGGCGCAAAGTACACCTATTGCCACATCCTGAGGAGCTGCGCGTTCGCGGCCTCCTACCTGCCGCAGCTTGGGGCGAACGACAACGAGGTCGAGAATGTGCTGTCGGCGATTAACTGCACCGGCCCGAACTCGGAGATCGGCCGCCTCGTCTTCCGCAGCCACGTCAGCCGCGTCGTCGGCTGCGCCCTTGCGACCTCGGACTACCTCGGCCAGCTCTCCGACCCCCTGTACCCGGAGAAGCTGGGCGAACTCTTCCGCGAGTTCTGCGAGTCCGACGACTACGTCAACGTCCCCCCCGAGCGGCGCGTGTTCAAGTCCGCGAACGACCTGATCTGCCGCACGCCGGGATTCTGGACGCATTTCGTGAAGCCGAAACTGGAGAAGGACTTCCAGTCGGTCTACCGCTTCCTTTCCCGGCCCGCCCTCTCGGACCAGAACGCCTACCTTGAGGCCGTCGAGGCCAACTTCGGGAAGATCGCCCTCATGGTAGCAAGGATCAAGGCCGGCGCCGGATGAGGGGAGCGGCCGGCCCCCTGCGGGGTCCATTTGATCTTGCCGGTTGCTTCCGATTTTCAGTAGATCCTGCTGTTCAACGCGTTCTTTCGGAGTCCTGGTTCTTGCGATGCCCCCAGGGGTCCCGGCGCGCCGGGGAGCCGGCCGGGAGGGGCGCGGCATGAAGCGCCGGGACTGCCCGATTTCTCGCGGTGAAGCAGAAGACACACGGGTTGGTAGCTCAACGGTAGAGCAGTTGCCTTTTAAGCAATTGGTTCTGGGTTCGAATCCCAGCCAGCCCACCACTTTTTCCTAACGCCATACCCCATGCACCGACTCGTCATCATCGAGGACCAGACCGCAATCCGCGAGATGCTCGTGAGGATTCTGGCGACCGAAAAGGCCTACCGCCTCGTCGGCCAGTGCGGCGATGGGAACGAGGCCCTGTCGATGTGCCTCGAACTGAAGCCGGACGTCGTCGTCCTGGACGCAAAGCTGCCCGGCATGGGCGGCGCGGAGCTCCTCAGGCGCCTTTCAAAGAGCCTCCCGGGCATGAGGGTACTCGTCTTTTCCGGCTATGAGAACCCGCACATGATCCGCGAGATGCTCGAGGCGGGCGCACACGGCTTCGTGGAGAAGACCGCCAACCTCGGGGAATTCACTAAGGGATTGGCAACCATAGCCTTTGGCGGCACCTATTACGGCCCGGCGGTCGTCCGCGTGCTCCGGGAAATGGAGGCCAACCCCGGCTCGGGGGGCGCCGACGGCACCCTCACGGACCGCGAGCGCGAGATCCTGCAGCTCATCGCCGGGGGCCACAGCACAAAGGAGATCGCCTCAAAGCTCGGGATCAGCGCCAAGACCGTGGACAACCACCGCACGAACCTGATGCGCAAGCTCAACATCCACGACATCGCGACCCTCACCCGGCACGTGATCGAGACCGGTTTCCTTGAAGAGGGCCGCCTTAAGCCTTAATAACTTGCTGCGATCAAAAGATTGGCAGAATACAGTCACCTCCACTAGGCTTTACACACATCACATGAAACTCGCCACCAAGTCGCTCTGCATCGTCGTCGCCAGCGCCGCCGCCTTCCTCGCCGGCTGCGCAAAGAAGCCGGTCCGTCCCGACCCGAGCGCGACGGCCCTGGGCCCCCAGGCAGGCGGCGCGGGCGCGCTGACGCCGACCGACGTCACGACCACGGCCGACGCGAATTCGATGCTCCAGGCGCGCGATCCCAACATCATCGAGGACGCCAACACGATCCGCGGCCTCCTGCAGCCCGTCTACTTCGACCTCGACCGCTCCAACATAAAGGCCGAGGAGCGCGCCAAGCTCCAGGCGGCGAAGGACTACCTCGACAAGAACCCGCAGCAGCGGCTGCTCCTCGAGGGACACTGCGACTGGCGGGGAACCGCGGAGTACAATCTCGGCCTGGGCGACCGCCGGGCCAATGACGCCAAGAAGTACCTGATCTCGCTCGGGGTTTCCGCGGACAAGCTCGAGACCCTGTCGAAGGGCTTCGAGGGGGCGACGAAGAACGGCGACGAGGCGACGATGGCCAAGGAACGCCGCGACGACCTCGTCATCCTCAAGAAGTCGTAATTCCCTTCAGGATACGCCTGGCGGTCTCGATCCCCTTCTTCATCACGTCCAGGTTGAAGCTCTCGTTGGGGGCGTGAAGGTTGTCCTCGGGCAGGAAGAGCCCGAGCATGACCGAGTCCAGGCCGGCCACGCGCTTGATCTCCGCGATGATGGGCACGCTGCCGCCCTCGCGCAGGTACAGGGGCGGCCGCCCCCAGACCTCCGCCACCGCCCTGTCGGTCGCCCGGAAGGCCCTCGCCAGGACCGGCGACTGGCCCTTCGGCGTGTTCGGGCGCCCGGGGGGGACGACGACATAGGGTTCCCCCTCGTGCTGCTCCACGAATTCGATCCGGACGCCCCTAGGCGCCCGCGACAGGATGGCCTCCTTCACGAGCCGCTTGATCCTCGCGGGCTCCTGGTTCGGAACGAGCCGGCAGCTTATCTTGGCGAAGGCCCGGCTCGGTATGACGGTCTTCGTCCCCTCCCCCTGGTAGCCCCCGCCGATCCCGTTGAATTCCAGCGTCGGCTGGAAGCGGATGGCCTCGAACGGGGAGAAGCCGGGCGGCGTATGGAAGGCGTCGATCCCGAGGAAGTCCATGTAGGCCTTGCCGTCCCCGGGGAGCTTGGCGAGCTCCTGGCGCTCCCAGGGCTCGACATCGAGGACGCCGTCGTAGAAGCCGGGAACGTTGACGCGGCCGTCGGGCGCGTGGAGCGTGGCGCAGATCTCGGCGAGGGCCTGTATCGGGTTTAGAAGTACGCCGCCGTGGAGCCCCGAGTGCAGGTCGACCCGGGCGCCCGTCACGACAAGGTCGAGGAGCGCGAGCCCCCGGAGCCCGCACGTGATGACGACCTGGTCCACGTTCGGCAGGGCCGTGTCCGAGAGGTAGACGAAGTCCGCCTGCCTCAGACGGCCGGCATGGGTGGCGAGGAAGCCCTCGAAGCTCGGGCTGCCCATCTCCTCCTCGCCCTCGATCAGGAAGGTGATGCGGAGGGGCAGCCCGGGGTTCTCCTCAAGGAGCGAGGCCACCGCCGCGATGTTGACCATGAGCGGGCCCTTGTTGTCGGCCGCACCCCGGCCGTAGATGCGGTTGCCGACGACGGTCGGCTCGAACGGAGGCGTCCGCCAGAGGGCGAGCGGATCCGCGGGCTGGACGTCATAGTGGCCGTAGATGACCACGTGGGGCCAGGAGGGATCCCCTCCCCGGCTTGCCAGGATGATGGGATGGACGTCCGTCTTCACGACCTCGACCGCGAACCCCATCGAGCCGAGGAGGCCCGAGACGAACCCCTGGGCGCCCCGCATCCCCTCTCCGAACGAGGGGTCGGTTGAGACGCTCGGGTAGCGGATGAATTCCTTCAGCTTCTCAAGTGGGTCGAACATCGGCGCACGCTAGCCCCGGGCCCGGCCGCTGCAAAGCCAGAACGCGGCCCTCAGTGCCTGAAGTGCCGGATCCCCGTGAACACCATGGCGATCGACCTCTCGTCGGCCGCCCTGATGACCTCGTCGTCGCGGATCGACCCCCCGGGCTGGATGGCGGCCGTCGCCCCCGCGTCCGCCGCGGCCACGAGGCCGTCGGCGAACGGGAAGAGCGCCTCGCTGGCGACGGCCGAGCCCCCGAGGTCGAGGCCGGCGGCGCCGGCCTTCCAGACGGCTATCCGCGAGCTGTCGACGCGCGCCATCTGGCCGGCCCCGATGCCGAGCGTCCGCTCCCCGCGGCAGTACACGATCGCGTTCGACTTGACGTGCTTGCAGACCTTCCAGCCGAACATCATCGACTCCCACTCCTGGGGCGTCGGCTGGCGCCGGGAGACGACCCTGAACGCCGCGGGGTCGCCGAGCGCCCGGTCCCGGTCCTGGACGAGGACGCCGCCGACCACCGAGCGGATCTCCTGGAGCGAATCCG